>JACKQG010002602.1_pt1 | contig 23309 bp, 14 predicted proteins | sample 8237621 | NCBI WGS metagenome assembly JACKQG01 (sample SAMN15677084, study PRJNA649215) | marine metagenome | biome: marine; feature: Black Sea; material: saline water; isolation source: suspended particulate matter (SPM) from the Black Sea western gyre | collected 2013-06-09/2013-06-10 | depth... | reverse complement strand
TGGCTCTCCTGATGTGGTGTTTCCTTGCCAGAAAACAGAAGCATCGGGAGAGCCGCACTTTCAAGCAATATCAATTCCCACTCAGCTGCACAGAGATGGCCTAAAGTGCAGTTTCCAACAAACCGGTTAAGGACAACGTCTATTGGGGCTACAACACGATCCGCGACTGTGTGCAATGGGGCGCTCAGTTGCAGGGCGACGAGGGCGGAGGGTCACGTCACTACTTCTACAATTGCGTGTTCGAGAATGCGGTTCGCGGCGATCTCCGCGCTCGTTATCCGAAGGACAGTGGACACGGGTTCCGGATCAACGGAAACTGCCAGAGCCTGGTTTTCGAGCGCTGCGAGTTTCGCCACAACGGCGGCCTCGGATTTCAGCCGGGCGGAATCAACGTCGATCGGCTAGCGTTCCTTGATTGTGTATTCAGCGGCAATGAATCGGCCGCCGTCTCCCGCCCATCCAAGTCGACTCGAATGAGTTTTCTCCGTTGCCAAGTGAGCCAGAACCGATCCAACCAATTACCCGCGGCCAAACCGCTGTCGTTGGCCACGCCTAACGCTACTTTTCAGATACGGGGCGAGCTTGAGGCGGGCAAGCCAGTTCGGTTCCGCTGCACTTCAACGGCCGATACGGGCGAAATCGTCAATCGGCTTTGGGACTTCGGAGAGGGGATTCCGGAATTGACGGAGGAGCCAACACATACCTTCGAGAAACCCGGTGAGTATCGAGTAACACTCGTGGTCTGGGATAATGAAGGGCTTGGGGCCCGGGTCGAGAAAACGATTTGCGTTACAAAGCCCTAAACAGCCGTCCAGTTCTGCATCAACGGACGACGCGCCGACATCCAGAGCGTCTACATCAACGACACCAACGTCTATTTCTATGGCGGCCCTCGAGGCAACCACCGCCGAATGACGCTCAATCCCTGGCTTCATTGGGACGGCGAGAACGAGATCGAGTTAAAGCCCTACTACGACGAACCGATGGACATCAATGCCGTCGAATTGCGCTACTATCGACCCGATCAGTTGTGATCAGGCTTTGCGGTACGATGAACAACAGGACCGCTGACGGAAAAGAACAGCCTCAAACCAAATGCACCCGGACACGGCAACCGCGGAGGACAAAAAGGCGTGAACTCGTGAAGGTTCTCCATGAAGAACGTGCTGGAGGGACGCGGTATCGCTCGGATTCGCGACGTCAAGCTACGCCTTGTGCCTGATCCGCCTCATGTCATCACTTCCGTATGTACGGTGCCCACGTTGGTAATCGGCGTATAGATATCAGTCTTTTTCGTCTTGATGGAGACGATCAGGCTGTACCGGGCTGTCTGGTCATATCTACCGAGGTGCTTCCGCTCTCTCCACCAACCGCTGACGGGATACACGATGATCCTGCCAGAACGAGCAAGTTCCGCGGCCGTGCCCGTCCACCAGTCAGAGTGCAATGAGCCGATGGATCTGCCGTTTTCGCCGACAACCCAATTGCGAGTTTCCTTGGCATTCTTCGGGCGATCATTCGGACCATCCCAGTAGGCACTGGAGATACGTTGTCTGAAGCCGTCGAGTCCCTCGGTTGGCCGTATTACATCGAACCGCAGGCCGTGTGACGCGTAGCGGTGGTTCACGCCCCAACCGACATTGTTCGGGCTGGGTTCAACAAAGTACGACAGCGTCACTCGCATCGAGACTCTTTCCTCCCTGAGGTCTTCAAGGACTTCGAGAGGCCAGGACAACTCGTGGACATGCATGTGGTTAGTCTTGGTCTTGCTCTGCTCTTTGCGGAATGGCTGCAACTCGCCTTCGTAGATCATGGTGACAGCGTTACTTGCGCTATTCAACGCTTGCCCAAGGTCTGGCACTCCGTAACCATAGCAACGAAGACAGTGGAGAACTGATCTTCTCTTGTCATCCGGGAATCGTTTTGTCATCGCGGGTGTCCACTTGGCCGAATGGACAAGCATCGCACGCACCGTCTCGGGCCAGAACTTGGGATAGTGACTCCAGATGATGGCGGCCATACGTGCAGCCAAAGCGGTTGCGGGGCTGGTGTCGCGAGTTGTCGTTAGCAACCGATCTGGGCGCATGATCGTCGTCAGTAGGGACAAGTCGTCGCAACTCATCGGCGCCTCGTCACGTCGGGCATAGTTGCCGCCTTCCATAACCAAGTCGGGCTTGATAGGCCAGCCGCCCTGCATTTCCGTTGGCCAAGCCAGGGATGTCCGGCTGGTAGGGCACAGGTCTCCAGATTCTGCAACCGCTTCCCAATCCTGCAAATCGTGATGCTCGATATTTACCTTCTCCGTGAAGGCTCCGACGGTCAGTGCATTCCAGGCCTGCCCCGGATCTTCAATTCCACCTCGCGTCGTATTCCAGTCATGGTAGACGTAGCCGTCCTCGCAAATCTCATCGCGCATGTTTCCGGCGGAAATGAACATCAGCTTCCTTGCGCCGTCGAGAACCCCCACACACATATCGTCGACTGCCCCCGACCACAGTGACGGCACGCCGCCGTCGCGATGGTCGTCTGCTGTTACGGCCATGCAAATGACGCGATTGCGTTTCGGCGATTTGATGTGCGCTAAAGCCACTCCGTCCTGCATCCTCCGCCCGTAGTCGGGTGGCTCGTTCTTCGCCGGCGGCTTCGGGAGGATCTTGGCAGATTCAAGTTTGTGCCGCAGCCTGATCGCGCCTGTCGCTTGCATCACCTCTGTCAAGCACCCATGAAGGGCATTTCCGGCCATGCCGGTGCCGTGTTGGTAGTGATCGTGGTCACTCACGCCCCAATCGTCCTGCGCGGCATATTGATCGTCTTCGGCGAGCGCCGGTTCGAGCAGTGGGTGAGATCGATTGACCCCGCCATCAAGAATACACACGCTTGGCGCATCTGGGCCGGGCGGGACAAACCGGCTTACGACGTCCTCTATGAATTCCGCTTGGCCCGCGGCATCAAGATCGACATAATACGTGGCGAGTTCTTTGCCCTTGCGGAGTTCTCCGATCATCGCCATCAGATCAACCGACGACGAGATCTGTTTGGCCGTTGCCCTCGCATGGACGACGACACGTTCCGGAAAGGCGACGAAGCGATGGCTCACCGTGGAGATACCGACAATCCGCGCGAGTTCGGTGAAACGACGATGCACTTCAGACGCCAGCGCACGCGTCCCACGCAACCACACTTCCCACCAAATAGTCTCCTCGGGCTTCGGAAATTGCAGCCGGTCCTGCCAGAAATCTTCAACGATGGCAAGGCGGATGGAAGCGACGCTATCAATAAGTTCTCCGTTTTCCCGGTCCTCGGAGAATAGTGTCCCAATTGCACCCGCTGCCTTTTTGAACCGATCAACCTCCGCCTCTGCGACGATGAACTTCAGCTTGATCTTCTTCTTGTCTTTCGTCTGCCGCACTGGACCGCGGAACCTGATACCGTCGTCAGGGGCGTCCAGCGTCTTCAGCTTTGCCTCGTTTTCGGGCTCAGCAACATAAGTCAGTACAATACTCGCCGCGTAGGCACCGACGAGCTTGAGGTACGCAATCAGCTTGCCTTCGGGAACAAATACTCTGGCTATTTGGACCCCCGCATCATCGGTGACCCCAAGCAATTGAATCTCTGCACCCTCACGCTCCAAGGGTTTGAGGCTCAATTCGTGACCCAGATCGCTGCGAAATGTCAGCACCACGCCTTCCGGCTGCCATTCGACCAAATCCGGATTAGCCTCAGCGTCCTCTGCACGTCTTCGCTGCGCGTCGGCATGGGCCCGCTCCAGTTCACTTCAGACCTTTCTCGCATGGGCAGGCTGGTTGCGTGCTGGCCGCTTGAACGTCTGGCCAATTGGCCCTGATCCTGGGTGGGTGTACAGTTCCGGTTTCGCTGTGCCCTCCAAGCGGAGGTGGGGCAACTCATTCATTCCTTCGTTTTCTTTCGTCGCCGAGAAGGACGCATCCCGCCACGACTCTTGATGGCGGTGACTAGGCTCTCGTGAGTCACTATTCCCTGGCGAGACATCACGGCATCGCGCGCGGCATCATCGCATGCTCGAACTACCTCAGCATGGCTGAGGCCGCGTGATGCGAGACCAATGTCCACCCACTTCACATCGCCAAGGTCAAACGCGCTGAGGCGATTCCGAACCAAGCGTTTGACGAGTGTCCTGTTGGGTGGTTCGTAGGTGATAACATCATCGAAACGTCGGAACAGCGCGTCGTCCAGCATCCCCACGAAATTTGTTGCTGCGACGATCAGGCTCTCCGAGTCATCGCGTTCCAGGAATTGAAGAAACGAATTCAGTACCCGACGGATCTCACCGATGTCGTTCCCTGCAGCGCGGGTGGCACCGATCGCGTCGAATTCGTCGAACAGGTAGACGCCACGCGTCTCGGCCATCGCGTCAAAGATCAAATGTAGCTTCGCCGCCGTCTCGCCCATGTACTTGGTGATCAGGGCATGAAGCTGGACGAACAGCAGAGGAAGTTGGCACTCGCTGGCAAGCACCGACGCTGTCATCGTCTTCCCACAACCTGCCGGACCGACCAGCAGCAGCTTTCTCTTCGGCGACAGACCGTGGGACCGGAGCAGGTCGCGCTGGTGCTGTTGGCTGATGACGTCTTCGATGCGCGACCGCACTCCGTCGGCAATCACCATTTCGGATAGCCGGATCGCGGGGTACGATGCGAGCACGAGGCCGGCGAGTTCGCCCGTCGGGCGGGCGATGGGGACGGCGCGCGGACTGCCGGTCGGCTGTTGGCCACGTCTGGCCTTTGCGACAAGATCCCGCAACTCCTCGGCGAGACGGCCATTGCCCTTCGTCGCCTCGTGAGCGGCGATCTGCAACGCCACCGACCGGAAGAGATCGTCATCGCCCGCTGTATGGCTTTTCAATAGTGCTTTTAGATGCTCGGCTGTCGCCACGTGCCGCTCCAGGGACCAATCGCTTTGAAAGATCGGAATAGTCGGTCAAGGCCGACGAGTTCATCGTATTGTATCGCCTTGTCCAACAGAATGCCCAATCAGTGGAGCTATCCCGCTGACATTCTACCTCATTTTGGCTGATGGGTCACGAGGGATAGTGGACGATTGCATGCAAGGCTGAGTGGCAGACGGTTCCTGCTTGAGCGAATCGTCCAGCGGATCCGACGACGACGATACAGCAATATGCCGCAGATTTCGCTTCGACTTCTCTTGCGTGCGCGCGGTTCAGCGTATCCCGGTGGGCGGAAGTGGCAAAGGTCGGACGAGGTAGCCGAAGACTCCGGTCGGTGCGAGTGGATCTGAACTCAAACAATGAATAGGGCCGAGGTCGACGCAATGAGTCTGCGGGTCTTCCGGCCACGGCGGAGTTGCGACAAGCAGCAGGGTGACGTGACTCGCCTCACCACTCCACCACCAGCAACCGGGGATAGTCGGCTACTTTCACCTCGATGCGAACGCTCGCCGCCCCGCCGGTTGGCGGAAGCTGCTCGCGCCGGCCGGTTATCGGATCGATCAAACGAACCGACTTGGCCTCCGCATCCAACCCCTTGACCGTCAACTGATACGTCTCCTCCGGCATGCGCTGGGTGACATCGTAGGTCATGACATAAATCGGGATCACCAATCGGCGGGCGTTGGTCTGGAAGGGCAGGAAGGCAAACACATCCTGGTGGGTCAATGGCGGATGGTCGCCATCTCCGGCGAAGATCTGGCCTACCGGACCCGTCGGTTCGATGTCTACGTCCAGTCGCACGGGTGTCTCCACGGGTTCGGCGCCGGCGAATATATCGCGCATCGCTTGCATCGCACGCATGGGCGGCGTGGCGACATCATTCCAGCGGGCATCGGCCGGAAGCCGGCTGATATCGAACGGCAGCAGTCCCATACCGCCAGGTTTGTCGGCGGCCTGGAAGTAGTGCATCACGTCGATGCCCTTGTTCATCCAAAGACAGAATGACCGGAGTGCGCAGTAGGTTTTCACCCGCCATGCTTCGTCCGTATCCGTCACGCCGCACTCGGCCGGCACCACACCGTGCTCGGTGATGTAGTGATGAAAGCGCGTCGTGCCGGCCGGTTTCTTCTCTCGGGCTTGAGGGTTCAGCAAACGCATAATTCCCTCGGTTTGGATGAAGGTATGAGCCCAGCCTTCGCTCATGCGGATGTCCAGCTTCGGCGTGTAGCGTTCGAGATTCAACTCGGGACGGTCCTTGTGCGTCTCGGCTTGCGGCAGCGACCTCAAACCGGTTCCGTAGGGGTGGTACGACTGACCGTCCGTTCCCGACGGTAAGTTCTCCACAGCGCAGTGATAGAAAGTCGTGTTTGACCAACCCCAGATACAACGTGCCTTGGGGTATTTCGCTTTCACGGCCTCGATCGTGCGGCGGCTGAGTTCCCAACTGCTGCCGCCGGGGTTGAGGAAGTCAGCACGTTGGCCCGTGTGCGGAGGTTTCCCCTTTTCGTAGTAGTGGTCAACGAGAACGAAGTTCGATCCGAAGGAGAGTTCGTTCCAGATCTCCACATCGAACTCCTCGTGGCCAGCCTCGGCCGCCAATTCGCAAACCATCAATGCGTATCGTACCCAGCCGGCCGCGGTTTCTTCAAACTCGGGCGTATCGACGGGGTAAAGGGGCGCGTATTTCAAGGTTGCCATCCGCACGGGCTTGTCGACCTTGAGATCCCACGGCAGGGCTTTGCTGAGCTGGCATTCGCCGGTCGCCGGATCGATGGCGGTGATCAGAACCTGGGCCGCCCAGTAGTCATCGAGTCCGTTGATCCCACTGCGACCGGGCACAAGTTCCTTGGTGTCGGTCAATCGAATGCTTGTCGACCCTTTGGTCGCAGCGGCCGCCAAGGTGCGTTCGAAGAACCGGATCGGGCACGGCACACCGTGATGTGCGTTCAGCAGCAGTGTCGGGCGTCCGTTTTGCTTTCGCATCAGCCGGAGGATCTTCAGATGCTTTTCCCGACCGTCTACCTGCGACTCGTCCCAGGCGATGCTACCCCAGCCGATTTCGTATCGGTAGGCGCGAACACCCGTTTCGGCAAGCAGCCGGATCGCGACCTCATCGTTACCGGACGAGTGATAGTTGACGCCGATGCCGCGAAGAAATGCTTCGCCGGAACGCACCTCCAGGAAACCTCGCCACGGTTGCTTGTAGAACGAATGATGCGGCCAAGGGCAATCGAGTTGCGCCGGGTCCGTGTAAGATTCTGCCACAGCCGTCCCCACACCGGCGACCAGCATGGCGACGGCGCACAGGGTCGTGCCCAAAACCAATTTCAGTCGACCAACCGCATTGGGGCGGGCACGTCGACTCGGCCTGCACGTGCGACGTGACGTCGAACGACAGCGGCACCCAGCCGCCGATGTGTTCGGCAACCGGATGATCGTTGACGCAACTAGCGGTTTGATCATGCTTTCAGCCCTTTCAGACTAACTTTCAAACGTTTGGCAACTCGTAGCCTTCACGGCGCGGGCGATCGATATAGCGATTTGCCTCGTCGTTGTTGACGAATCGCTCTTTCACCGGGTCCCACGTCAGTCGTCGGCCGACCCAACGGGTGATATTGGCCAGGTGACAGACGCTCACCGAACGCTGGTTGGTTTCGACATCCGCCACCGGTTTTTCACGAGCCCGAATGCAATCGATCCAATTCTGCATGTGCCATTCGGCTTGCCACAATGCGGTTTGGTCGCTCCACTTTCTTTCCTCTTCCACTTCGTCGACCTGTTTGAGAAGTTCGACCGCGATCTCTTTCGGGTTCGACGTGAATTTGTTGCGGTTGATTTCCAGCTTGCCTTTTTCACAGACAAAGATCGCACCGCCGTAGGGTCCGTGCTCCAGGATGAAGCGGACGGGGATGCCGTCGGCATAACGCATCTCGACTTGACCGTTGGGGCCGGGTGTCGCGGGCCACATTTCGACGGGTCCGGTGTTGTCGGTGCCGAGTGCCCACTGGATCTGATCGACGCCGTGAGCGCCCCAATTCGTCATCTCACCCCCGTAGAAATCGCGTCCCCCGCCGCCCCAGCGGTCGTTAAATGGTCGCCACGCAGCTTGGTTCAACCAAACGTCCCAATTCAGCCCTGTCGGCACCGGCTTTTCGGGACCCACGTCCAGCGTCGACTCACCGGCGCCGGGATAGCAGGGCGCCAGCACCTCGCGGATCTTGCCCAAGCCGCCGTCGCGGATCAATTTGCAGGCGATCCGGTTCATTGCCATCGAACGCTGCTGCGTACCGACTTGAAAGACACGATTTTGCTTACGCACCGTGTCGACCAACACGCGCCCTTCGCGGACGTACAACGTTAAAGGCTTCTCGGCGTAGACGTCCTTACCGGCCTGGCAGGCATGGATCGAGGGCAAGACCCTCTGGAATTCCTGCGTGGCGATGATCACCGCATCGATATCTTTCCGTTCCAAGATCCGCTGGTAGTCTTGGTAAACGGGCCAATCGCCTTTGCGCTTGCCTTTATACGCCTCGGCTCGTGGCAAATTACAATCGCATAATGCAACAATCTGACCATCCGCGGGCAATTGGTCCAGAAGCAGTGAGGCTCGGTTGCCCACCCCGATGGCTCCGACCGTGATCCGATCATTGGCGCCGGGCCTATCTTCCGAGGCCAGGACCCCGGCGGGAATGAAGTAGGGTGCTGCAATCGCTCCGGCAGTGGTTGCAACCGCAGCCTTCAGCAGTTGTCGACGTGAAGTCTTTTTCATCGAATATCTCCTTAGATGCACGGAGTTGGGAGGCCGTGTCGGGGCGTTGCACTAGGCATCGGTCAATCAACTATTGTCGTAGCTGCGCTCGCCAGAGCGTGAGCTAGCGACGGAAACCACATTCAGGCGAACGTAGCTACGACAGAGTGTAACGCATTTCCCAGGGCCATGAATAATCCGGGCTAACCGATGTCCCAGCCCGGCCGGTATTCCTCTCTGAGCAGCGCGTCCGCTTTGGGCGTATTGGTCGCTTTCATATTGGCCGCATCCCACTCGATCCTCGTACCCGCACGCAAGGCGACGTTGCCCAGTAGCACCATTTCCGTAATCCCGGCACCGTATTGGAAATTTGCGGACGCGGCGGGGCCGCCTTTGCAGGCGTCCAGCCAATCGCGAAGATGGCCTTGGGAACGCGGTAGGGTCGGCTCCAGCTTCTCGTATTCCTTCCGCTTTTCGAGCGGGAACAGACGGGGCGCACCGGCCCAACCAGCGCACGCAATGACCCCTTCGTCGCCGACGAAAAGGATGCCGTTACCGCCGGCAAAGGCCAACTCGCGCGGAGTCACACCGTCGGGTGTGGCCGGTCGCAAACCGCCGTCGTACCACGTGACCTTGACCGGAGGCATGTCGCCGCGCGCCCCGTAGGTATAGCGATACATCGTGCAGTAACAAGTGATCTCGGAATCCACTCCTGGCGAGGTGGCCTCGACAGTCAACGGTGTTTCCAAGTGCAACGCGCAGTAGGCGGGATCGAGATTGTGGCAACCCATGTCGCCCAAGCAACCGCAGCCGAAGGCCCACCAGCCTCGCCATAGCCCGGGCGTGTAGCTGGGATGATACGGGCGGGGCGGACGCGGACCGACCCATAGGTCCCAGTCGAACCCTGCGGGGATCGGCGGTGTCTCCGTTGGACGACCGTGTCCGGTCACATAGCGACCGCCGTCGCCCCAGGCGTGCACTTCTCGCACCGCACCGATGGCTCCTGCCCAGATCCATTCGCACGTCCGCCGCAGACCCTCGCCGGAATGGCCCATGTTGCCCATCTGAGTTGCCACACCCGTTTCCTTGCCAACGCGAGCCACCTCGCGTGCTTCCCAAATGTTGTGCGTCAGCGGTTTTTCGCAGTAGACGTGCTTGCCGGCCTTCATCGCCGCCAGGGTAATCGTGGCGTGCCAGTGATCCGGAGTCGCACAGATGACGGCGTCGATCGCCGATTCACGGTCGAGCATCTGGCGGTAGTCGGCATAGTCCGACACTGCGACCGGCGTCCCCTTACCCGCCTGCAGCTTCTCCAATTCCGCCTTGACCGGCAAGCGGCCGTTATTACCTCCGTGATCCCATTGCTCGTAGGGATCGCACACCGAAATGACCTGAGCGTCGGCGTGATCGCGCAGCAGCCATTTGGCGTCCTGTTTCCCCTGGCCCCCCGCACCGATCAACGCCACGCGGACGCTTTCGCTGGGGGCAACGAACTTCGGACCGCCCAGCACGCGACGCGGTACGATGGTGAACGCGGCAGCGGCGGTTGCCGCCTGCAGAAACCGACGACGCGGAATACTGGGTCGCGAAGTGGGTGAGGTCATGAGGTCGCCTCCGGGAGGAAAGGCCTGAGCAGCGTGTGAAGCGGTGGCGGGGGGAGCGAAGGCTGTCAAGGCTTGCTTGGCTCCTTTGAAACTCACCTTGCGAGGCTCGATGTCGTTCTCGTTGGCGGCAACGGCCATGAGCCATAGCTTCCCGTGCGTCGATCCATCGAATTGGCCTGTCAAGCCAGCTTCCCGATGTCACCAATTACCCGGAATTCCACCCCCGAATCTCCCCGGACTAGCGCTGCGAGGTCCAATCCACCTCGAAGCAGAGCGATGCACCGCTAAAAGGACCACCTTACTCCGAAGGATTGAATGTCCTCATCGAAACTGTTATGAGATGCAATAAGCCCTTGTGAGGTACTTACATATCCTTTGGCTACCTGTAATGTGTCTGATACGAGATAGGTCGCTAATAAGGGAAACCAGAGTATCTTTGGGTTTGCCAATAACATAGGGCGCTCTTTGTGCGGATTATCTTATGTGAATTAGAGTGAATTCGTTGGTTGTCCCCATGCCTCCACCTGCAACAGTCTTGCGGCGTTGTCATAGGCTGCCACGCGGCGAATAACCACGCGAAACTTCGTGGCGCGGACTGGCTCCCGCAGATAATGCACGCGAATCGCCATGGCCCTTCCGCGGTTCTCTGTGACAACCGTAGTCCACTGGCCGAGGCTTCCGTCCCACACCTGAATCTCGTAGTCCAAGACGCCCATTTGCGCCGCGGTCTGTTCGGCCGGCTCATGATGGTAGTTGACCATCACGAAGCGCGACAGTTCGCGCGGCCCGGGGAACTCGATCTCGACCCACTGCGGCAAGGGTTTGTCCATCTGGCTGGCCCAGCCGTGTCCTCGCGCCCAACCCGCGACATTGCGGCGCCCGTCTATCAGGCCTGACGGCCCGCCGTCGAACCCTTTGCCGGCGTTTACCGAGGAGGCCGTTGCCTTGCCGCCCAGACGCGCCAAAGCGTGGTTCACCTCGCCCGGTTTCGGGTTGGGGATGGGATCGCTGGGCAACATCGGCGGCACTCCGACAGTCGCGGGATCGGCGGTCAGGCAGCGGACGCGTCCTTTCATCGCGAGCCGTTTGCGGAACAGCGCCAGGATTCTGTCGCGTTCCTCCGCTGTCCACTCCGACGGACCGCGGTCATCGCGCCAGCCGTTGGTGAACACCACGGGTGCGCCGAGGTTCTCCACGCTCCAGACCGTGCTGCGAAATCGCGTGAGCGGTCGCCAGTTGCAGCCCCAGAGGACGTTGCGCCACGTGGGGAAGAGACTGTAATACCACGTTGGCAGGAAGCCCCATGTGTCCTGATAAACGCCGTCCGCGACCATGCCGTATCCCGGAACATCGCGATGTCCCGCGTTCAGCGATTCGGCCGTCATGAAAACTTTTTCGGGATCGTGGGCCTCGACCATCGCAGTCAGCTTCTTGACAAGCTCCATCATCGTCCGCGCGCAATAGGCGGGCTGCGGCGAGCGCGCAATCGCCCCGGTCCGCATGTGGTAGGTCTCGTCCCACACGAAACCGTCCACAAACGGCCCGTAGGCGCGCAACAGCGCCGCGAGGTAATCCTGATACCATTGGAAGACCTGCGGATGGGCCGGGTTGCTGGCGTAGGTCTGGCCCCATGTGTCCGGCCCGGTCCAGCCTGTGACTTTCTTGCCGTCCCAGTCAACGAAATCCCATTCGGGCCGATAACACGGGACGCCGCTGTCCTGCAACAAGCCGTCCGCATAATACAGCAACACGCGGAAGCCGAGGTCTCGCGCAACTTTCAGCCGCCGCCGCACCTCGTCCTGGGTCAGTGAAATGCGCCGGGTCCGCTCCATCGCGATCCACGCCGGCTTCATCTCCTTTTTCGCGTCGTCGAACCCGTAGCCGCCGATCGTTTCATACCAGCCGTGAAGACAAAGCGCCACACGCCGGCGTTCCGCCGGCGTCAGGAGCCGCGCAAGTTCGCGGATGTCGCGCTCCCAACCCTGCCCCTCATCGCTCAGGTAGTCGAAGCCGACCATTGCGATCTCGTGAATCCACTTTGGTCCCGGTGGCACATCGGGGAGCATCAACCGGAAAAACGAATCCACCGAGCGCCCGAACGGCTCCTCCTTCGCCGCCTTGGCCAACCGAAGCCCGAACTTCCGAACCTCTGCCTTGCCGGCCGCCAGCGGCACCTTCGACGCTGCGTAGCGGTAGCGCACCGAACCCCGAAGTCGGCCCTCGCGCACGGAGAGTTCGTACAACGATCCGAATAAGGGTCGGCGCAGACGGCTCCCAGCCATTGTCCCGGCAGACCGAACTGGACCACCGGCAAACCGATCTGTTGCGACGGCACATCGCGCATCACATTGCCCAACTGCCATTCGGCGCGCAGCGGTTTCTCGTCGAGAGGAAAACGTTTCGCCCAACCGTTGAACAGCGGCAAGACTGCAGCACCCGAAGCGACCTCGAGGATCATAAATGGCCGTTCGATTTCCAGATCGCTGGTGATCGTTTTCTCTGGTGTGATGCGGAATGTCTCCACCAACTCCGTTTCGCCATCGCGGTCCACCAGCGACAACTCGCGCGACACCTGCAATCCTCCGTCAAAGTCATAAGTCAGGTTTATTCGCGTCGCGTCTGTCTGCGCGACTTTGGTGTTCTTCAACGAAATCTCACCGCCCGAAACAAATCGCAATACCGGGTCCGCCCACTGAACCGTCACCACCGGCGTCTTGATCACCACACCCGCCGACGCATCCCAGACCTGCGACGAGTCATTCGGCAACGCTGCGACCGCCAGCGGGCAAAGGCTGACCACAGCCAGCACCATCATGCACGCGCTGGATCGTCTCGCGAATGGCTGGATGGAAGCGGCTCTGTGATCCCGGCAATTTGCCCGGTTCTTCTCTCGCCCCAGCTTGGTTGCTTCGGCTGCCATTTTAATACCTGCTGGATCGGAAGGCGCTTTATGGAGAGGGATGCGTCATACGTGGTTTGCCGGGTTTCGAGGTTTCAGCCGTCTATCTGTTTCGATGAGCATGTTCGTTTCTCGCCGAAGAAGGACGCTTCTTTTTTCGCTCACTCTTTCTCGATAGGGCGGGGACCCACCGGCATGAGTTGCAGCAGCTCATTGCCTCGAAGCAACATTATCTTGTCGTCGATCGCGAACATCTTCTTCCACATCCGCCGCGTCATGTCTTCCAACATCGAACGGTATTCGGGGTCCACCGCGAGATTGCGTTCCTCGTGCGCGTCCGCTTCGATGTTGTAGAGTTCGTCGATTCCGCCAGGAGCGTAGATGTATTTCCAGGGACCATGCCATAGGATGCGTTGCGTATACAGATACACAACGGAATCGTGTTCTGCGTAGGCGTCCTGCCAATCCTCGGTCTTGGTGCGCCCTTCGAGAATGGGCCGCATCGAGCGCCCCTGTGTATCCGGAAGTCCTTTCGCCCCGCACAGGTCCACCAGCGTCGCTCCCAAATCGACATGACTGGCCACCGACGTGTGATCCTCACCGCGTTTCTTGATTCCGGGACCTCGTGCGATGAACGGCACGTTGTAAGCTTCTTCGTACGGCGTTGCTCCAAGATGACCGATAAGGCCATGTCCTCCGTGCATCGTACCGTGATCGGAAGTGACGATGATGATGGTATTGTCGTAGATCCCATGTTCCTTCAGGGCAGCGATCACGCGCCCGATTTCGCCGTCGAGGAAGGTCACCATCGCGTTGTAACACGTCGTGATTTGTCTCCAATCATCCTCCGAAAGAAATTCAAACACGGAATGCAAACGTCTTGTGTAGTCGGATTTGCCTTCGAGCCGACTATGAAGAGTCGGGCTCAGCGGGACCTGATTGACATCGTACATGTCGTGGAATCGCTTGGGGGGGATCGCTGGCAGATGCGGCTCGGCGAAGGTGCAGACGTAGCAAAACGGTTGGTCCTTTTGCGCCCGGCTGCGAATGAATTCGATGGTATTATCGAAGGTTGGGTGCGTCGGAGGTTCCCCTTGCTCTTCTTCAACCCCCGCCAATACGCGAGGAGGGTATCCGGGCTTATTCAGCGTCACCTCGGAGCCGGGAATCCTGGCCTTGGGGCGTCTTCTATCTTCTTCCTGGTACTCCTGAAACCCGTATGCTTTGGGGTTCTTCGTTTTCTCAACATGCCATTTTCCGAAGTAGGTCGTCGTATAACCGGCCTCGGAAAGGCGTTGAGACCAAAAGACAAGCTCGCTGTTGAGCGGGGGCGTTCGCCACAGCACCATCGGAGCATGCACAAATCCGTTGATATGGTGTTTCGAGGGATAAGTTCCCGTCATGATCGACGCGCGGGCCGGACTGCATGCAGGATTGGTCGTGTAATAACGATGAAGACGCACGCCCTCGGTGGCAAGCTTGTCCAGATGGGGCGTCATGCATTGAGTCTCCGGCGCCATGACTCGGTTGGTCATGGAATCGGTAATGATGAGCAACACATTCGGACGTTCTCCTGTTATCTCACTGGACAGAACTTCGAATTGAACGGCCAACAGGACAGCGAAACCCAACGCGACGTTTCTGGCAAGTCTCACGGCGTTGTTCTCCTTTCTTCTTCTTTGTCGTTGCGGGGCCCCTCAAAGACCTCTTGCGATTTGCTTGACTTCGTCGGGCGGCAGCGCCCGGTTGTAGATCCGTACCTCGTCGACGGCCCCCTTGAAAGCCTGCTTCCCCCGACCGGACAGGGTCACGGGACCGCCTGCCGGATTTCCCCACGCTTCCGTACTCGTTTGCTCGGCGATCACTTGACCGTCCATGTATAGCCTGAGCTTGCCGGTCTGCAGTGGGTCGTAAGTGACGGCGATGTGATGCCAGTCCTTGGAGATGACTTCTTCCGACCGGATAGTGGCCGCTCGCTGTTCACCGTTCCAGAACAACGCCGTGAGATGCCGTTGCGCGTCCACTCGCAGAATGTACTTACCTTGCGCGGCCGCCTTGATCAGGATCATGGGGATCTGTGCGGTCTGCTCGTCCGGTTTGATCCAAGCCATCAAGGTGATGGCCCCGGTGATGTTCAAACTCTCCGTGTCGGGGATTTCGACCTGGTCGTCATCGGCAGCGAACAGGACGGCCGTCCCTTTAATTCCTTTCGTCCACGTGGCATGACAACCGCCATCATTGCAGTACTCCGAGCTGTCCTTGGCGACGGCTCCTTCCCCTTCGTCGAACTGCCAGTATCCCACGAGGTCCGAGTTCGTGAACGTGACCTGCTCGACGGGCGCTTCGGGCAGCGGCTCGCCGGCTTCTCCCAGGCACAGCACCTGTCCGCTGAGGGTCGCGAGAAACAACTTGTTCCGTGCGGCTGACATTCCGTCCCAGACGGGCGGCGAGTCTAGTTTGAACGTGGCCAGTTTCTCGCCGTTGGACGTGTTCACCGCCCACAGCAGGGCGCCTTCCTTGCCCTCGAGTGCGGCGCTTTGCCGAGCCAGTTGCTCCTGAACGCCGGCTTGGTCCAGTCGGTAAAACGCTTTCTCCTCGTTTGCCACATCGGGTGGCCCGGCCACGAAGAGAGTCTGCCTCGCCAGGACCATCGCGCGCGCCTGCAGGGGGATGTCTTCCGTCCAACGAAACTCGGGGGCGCTGGCCGGGATCCGGCGTGCTTTCTTGCCGGCCGGTGCTCGGCCCACCGGGACCTCGGTCTCGGTAAGATCCTTGGCGGCTCCGAAAAGGCGATATTCCAGCGGGGTCGTCCAGCGGTAGTAGGTGGGTTTGCGCCCGTAGCCGTAAATGCCTTCGTCATCGTAGACGAGAATCCGGCCGGCCGGAGCGAATTTCTCTGCTTGCGAATAGCCGCCCGCCCCGGTGGCAAATCGTGTTCCGTAGACCCAATACGCCCGATGCCACCAGGAACCGTCCAGAAATCCGATGGGCGAGAACAAGTGCATTCCTTCGCCGATCTGCATGGCGGCTTCTTCGACATCATTGGCCGAGCGCGGTGTCACATCTTGGCGATTGCCGTCAAGATCCAAACGCTGCGTTCGCATGAAGAGGCTTCGACCGTCACTCGACAACACATCGGGCAGCGCCACAGGCATGTTGCGGCCCTTGATATTCGCCTGCAAATCCTGTTCGGTATTCGTGTCTTGGTCGGAAAAGACAGTCTCAGCTAACAATCGCCCGGTCGCGGGGTCCAGTTTCAGCAGACGAATTCCGCCGTCCAGGTACATCGACCGTCCCGCCACGCAGTAGAGCACGTCATCCTGAACCAGGACGCTGCCATGAACCGGCCAGACCGATTCGAGCTGCTCAAAAGAGACCAACCGGGCGTTTTCGGGAGCAGCTCGATGACGCCAAGCCAGTGCGCCGTCTGCGCAACGCAGACAATAAACCCAACCGTCCGCGCAACCGAACAGGGCGGTGTCCCGGTAAATCGTGGGAGGCGAGTCGATTCTCGCTCCCGCCGTAAATTGCCACGCCATACCGCCGGTTTCCGCGTCGATGGCATACACCGTGTGGGCATCGATCTGGGTGACAAACACCTTTCCGCCGGCAACGACCACGGCGCTTAGTTTTCCGCCCAAATCGACCTGCCACTCGCGCTTCAAATCGACGGTGACGGTGGTGCTGGTGGAACCGCTTCGAGCAGGATCGTGACGGTAGGTCGGCCAGTCCGAGGAATTGGGGATTGCGGATTGAGGATCGCGGATGGGGAGATAGGCGGGACCTTTCTCGAGACGTGGGGGGAGTTCGGTTTCTGGAGTTTTGGGAATCGGCTGTCGGGAGGCGGCCAGGGCATTGAAGCCAGGCAGCTTGGCGAGCATGTAACAGGCGCAGGAATTCGGCGTTGCATAGAGCAAACCGTTGCAGGGCATGACGCCATACATACAGCCGCCGCGGACCCAATGGTGCAGTTGCCAGTGTTTGTCTTCCAAGCCGATGAACTCGGTACCGGTTCGCGACGGAATGAGATAGCGATCCGTCGCCTTACTTCGGTAACAGCGCTGGTGCATGAAATAAGCGTCCGTGTCACAGGAGATCTCGCTGGTGATCTCGCCCGTGTGCAGGTCCCGACCGGTGAAGACGCCGGAATGGAGATGCTGTGGTTTCGAGATGGCTCCCGACCACACCCGTCCGTCGATCACGAACAGGTCCTGGGGCGAGAAATGCCCCGACGGAGGATGCTCGACGCTCCAGAGGGCTTTTCCGTTCGCTGCCGACAGCGCCGTCATCGTGTCGTTTCCCCCGGCGAACAGAACCACTCCGTCCCGTACGACCAACGTGGGGGCAAACGACGCGGGAACAAACGCGGAGGGCAGGCTCGACGGCGCCCATGCCTCTTCGCCCTTCGCACCACCGGAGAAGTGCTGCTTCGGGAAACCGATCGCCAATGGACCGGAACGCCATGCCGGCCCACCGGTGTGGCGGTTCAAGCCAACGACCGCTTCCCCATCGTGAAAGAACACAAACTCCTCGTTCGCCGCCAGGCTGAGGGGCACGACCCGCTGCTCCGTCTTCCACAGGACCTTCCCTGTCTCGGCTTGCGTGGCGACAATCCAGCGCCGCGTTCCTCCCCACGGCCAGCCGTTGGCTGCTCGACGCATGGCGTCCCACATGTTCTGCTTGTGCGCCGGTGCGAAGTTCTTGTGAATGATCTCACCTTCGTTGACGACTGCAAACAGGACATTCTCCGAGAAGATGACTTCCTCGGTGGTCTTCGTGCCGTCGTAAACTCGAAGGGTTTTTCCGGTGGCCGCATCCAGACAGCTCAACGGGACCTCGAGACCCAGTGTGACATAGACGCGGTCGCCAACCGCGATCAGACGTCGCGGAAGCTGAGCAAACCCGCTCTTCATCGGCCACAGATGCGGGTGCCAGGTGGGGAGCTGCCGCTTCCAAAGGACGGTGCCGTTAAAAGCGTCTCGCGCCACCAGTGTCCATCGTGGCGGAAGCAGGATGGCGGCGGTCGGTCCTTCGTCGAAGATGTAGAAGATCCGGCCTTTGGCGGAGACGCAGGCACTCAAACTCGCCATGCGGTCATGGTGCCGAGCCCAGTTGGGACTGCCGACCCACTGCAGGTGCTTGGGCGGCCCGACAACCGTGTCATGAGCGACGGCGTTGTTCGTCGCGTCGTGGAGGTAGTGGGTCCACTCATCCATCTCGTCAGGGTACGGTTTGCGGAAAGTGGTGGCTGGCGTCTGGCCGATGTCGATGCCGACGCCGCCCGGAGCGAGTACCCGCATCATTTCGGCCTCGGGAATGTCCACCGGATCCGCAACGACGATCAGGTTGACGAGATTGTCGACATAGGGCAGGCTTCTGCCGCTTAGGCGATCGACCGACACCGGCCCGTAGACGCCCAGCGACCGTAGACGTCGGCGTGTCTGTTCGACGCCGGCAGGATTGAGGTCCAGGCCTTGCACCAGGAATCCGCCGATCCCATGGAAAGCGGCCATCAGCTCCGCCGCCCGCTCGGAGCGCGGCGAGCCGGTGCTGTCCGCCAAATGCACCACCAGTCCCCCGGTCACGACGGTCGACTTGAGAATCTGTTGGGCCGCACCGTCGTCGGCGCACAGCACGGGAAGGCGGCTGGATAACGCCAACGTCAGCACGGCTGCCGCCGTCATGATACGCCCGTAAGGTCGTGTTTGTGGTTTCATGTGTATTCTCCCGTGGGGTTGTTTCACAGCGGACTCGGCCCAAACAGCCAACGCCGCGATCTCGCCAAGCTCAGAAGTAGTGGTCACGCAGGCAGCAAAGCCCACTCATCTTCGCCGGGCTTTTTCAGGCTCATCGCCCCCACCAGTCACCGCCCTCAAAGCCGGTCCGTGCCGCATGTACTTCACCGGACGGATACGGTTTTCTTGACGAAAATAACCGGCCGCCGATACTTCAACTTCACCTTGATTTCACCGTTCGCGGCCGTTGTCGTGCCGGATTGCGCCATCGCAATCGGGTCCTGCAACGGCCATTGGGCGAGCGTATCAACGATCGGCTCTAGAACGTCCCATTCTCCGGTGACATCAGTAATCGCCACGGTTCGCTCGCTCACGCCGCTGCGTGTGCTCCAAATAACGATATGCGGATTGGAGCCCGATACGCGTACAATCTTGGTATCCGCGGGCGGATTCGCGACAATGGAAAAATCGGCCGGAACGGACTCTTGCGTCAACTCCGCCGCGAGCCGCGCGATGAGAGCGGCCGGCTTGGCTCCGCTCATCGGCGCGCCGAGGTTGTACTGAGTCCGGGAGTTGTAGAAAACGCTGTTGACGATCGGTCGCCAGTTCTTTCCGCTCGAGAGGCTTTTGTCCGACGAGTCGCCGACCGTCACCGAATCAACATTCCCGAGGGCGAGTCCGAGGTAAATACTCCTCAAAAGAAAAGACGCTTGCTGCCAAGGCTGCTGCAGCGGAAATTCCGCCCGGTCTTGATTCGCGTTATCGGTTCCTATCCAGGTCGAGTTCTCGGTGAAGACGACAGGCTTGTTCTGCAGGCCGACCTCCGAAAGTATCTTCCGGAATTGACCGATTCGCTCGGGGAGAATATCCGCGTCCTTCCAGTTCGAATGGAAATGCACATCCAAGACATCGACGTCCGCTTTCGCCGCATCCGCGACCGGCTTCAAGATTTCGAGGTAGGTCTCCTTCCGGATGTTAAACGATTTCTTGGCGTATCCGTCCCCGAGTCCCAAGCCACCGATCGTGGTCTTGGCCCCGGGATCCTGATTCGGACCCTTCACGGCAGCCGCGAACTTCATAAAGAGATCGCCCAGTTGATCGCGTTTGTCCGTCGGCCATTGAAATCCCAAATTGAGCTCGTTGCCTAATTGATAGTAGAGTATTTTGCCCTTGTATCGGCGGGCCATCTTCCGGATAAAATCCAAGAATATGTCCCTTTGTGCACGCCCCGCAGCCGTGTCGGAGACAAAATAAGTTACATTTCCGTGCTTTTCTCCCGAATACGTGCGGAATGTCGCCATAAGGATGCGTCCCGCGAGCCCATCGATCTGTTCATCAAACGTCGACCAATCGTAGTTGTCGGGATTCTGCCGGTAATCATCAAACTCCCTTACGATCTGAAGACGCAGCCAGCCGGCTCCGATCTCATAAGTCCGTTTTGGGTTAGACTTCGCGGCCATCATCCCAACGCGATGGGAAATAGGAGCCTGATACGAACTCGTGGCCGCCGCCTGTGCCTTAGACGAAGCTATCGTTTGCTGAATGCTTTGCGTGGAATCGTCGACAATCTCAGGCCCTTGGTGAGCGGCCGGGGCGACCGCCACGAGAGCGGACAGCGGAGGCTGGTAAAGAAGACCCACCGATAAACCGACGCTAAGAAGCTTCTTCATCGCTATTCCCATGGCCTAACCTGCTCAATACACCAAACACCGATGTGACGAACGGCTCGCGAGGAACGCACGACATTCGCGTCTGCGACGGAGTCTCGGTCTTCTTGACTTTACAGGGGCGCGTGTCGCGCGCCAACGCCGTCATCTTGTCGTTTCCCCCGGCGAACAGAACCACTCCGGCCAAACTGCGGCCACCGGCCAGCGCATGGATGATGACCCGCCGACATTGAACAAACGAACGGTTCGTCCTCGCTGGCGCCCTGGTTCAGCCTCTCTTCTTTCCAGCGCGCAATGTCTTGCAGCGTCCCGCGGCCTTCACGCATTGCACCTCCGCCGAGAACAACAAACTTATGCCAAACAACACGATCCTCAGACCACGCGGAAGCACATCAAGACGGCCGACTACATGCTTCTGAGCCACTCCCATTGGGATCATGCCGGAGACGTATCGGAAATCGCCGCGTATGCCGATGCGGTGATCGTCGGTTCCGCAAACTTGCCGAATCATTGACAGCGCTTTGTAACTTTGTTCAGCGTGGCTTCCCTATCGTCACTCTACTCGGAGTCGTTCATCTTCGACCCATTCGCGCCGTGTGAAGACCTTGCGGCCATTCTCGATGCGGTAGTAGCTGTAAGTGGGTAGATCCGCGGTCCAGTCCACTCTAAAGCCCTCACGGCCATCGTTCACGTCGAGGACCATGTTGCGGCAGGATACGTATGGGCTTTCTCCCGTGGGCCACGCATCGAACTCCAGCTTCACTCCGTTCACCCGAGCATCCGGGAGCCAGCCCTTCTCCGTGTGACGAACATCGAGTCTGTGACCACGAGCGGACACGTATGCGACACGCGTGGCTGCCGCGAGGTGCGACGTGTCCAGCACTGCGCCGGCCAGATGTTGCTGGAACGCGTCGAATGACCCGTGCTCGGTCGCGTCGCCCACCTCCACCGCGAAGCCCACTTTCGCGCCGGGTATCGCCAAGCGGACGAAGCCCTGTTGCGGCGCAGCTTCCCATGCGGCCTTGCCGCCGAAAGGACGCAGGCTCAGGAATACTTCGCCGTCGCGCAGAAAGAAATGCTCTCCCCTCTCGACTCGCTCTACCGTGTCGGGCGCGTACACGAAGATACACTGGATCACGTCGTCGCCGCGCTCGCTGCGGAACAACGCGGAGCCCTTTCCCGACTTGCCCGAATACGGGTCTCGAGTGGGGATGTCGTAGAGCACCACAGCCGCATTCTCCCAATGGACCATACGTAGGAAGGGGCTCGTGTCGGACCAATCGTTCCTGTCCAGCGGCTGGCCGTCATCCCCCTTGCGTAGTGTATACCAATACGGATGCGCCACGTGTAGCCAGTTCCGCAGATGCTTCGAACGCCACGCGACCACAAAAGGCATGGCGTTGCGGACGATCGGGTCCATGATATCCTCGTGCCGATAGCTGGCGCCAAGCGCGTAGTCGCGTGCGATGTACACGCTGCGCATGTTGTAGCGAGCGTTTGGCTCCTGGGCGTGCGCGGCCTTGGTCTTGCCCCACTTGTTCACATGAGCCGGTTCGATGCAGGCCCAGTTACCCCGGGATTGCCAGACCATGAAGGGTGTGCGCACTCGCTTGGCCCCGATGTTGAGCATCGCGGGATGCGGGTTCCACGATGACACCGCGTGCAGCAGCGCAGGCATGTTATAGGGCTTCTCGGGTCGGAGCTCAGAAACCAGGACCGATTCGTCGTCCGGCGTCGTGCCGCATCCCCAGTAAAGCCAGCCGACCCATTGAGCGAGGCCCCGCGCGTGATTGAGCTGGTAGTGGTTTGTGAGAAGGCCCTTCTCTCGCTGCTGCGGCGGCAGTACGATGCCGTGAAATGAATTGAGTGCAAGGTCGGCCATCATCCAGTCCAGAACGGCCCGAGCCATGATGCGGGACTCCTCGCTCTTCGCGTGATCGACCACGTTGAGGAAGGGGTTGGTGTTGACGACGTGGTATGCCGGCGAGAGGTACTCCACCATGGATGCGCGGTAGATCGCCTTGCCGTATGCGCGAATGTACTGGCGGCACTCCTCAGCCATCTGCGCGCCGGTTATGTCGAAGTGGAAGTTTTCCTTCGGCAGCCATTCCCCAAAGAGCAGACCCGCAGTGCGGCGCATGTTGACGTAGTTTTCCGTTCCGCCGCTGAAGTAGCCGGGATAGGTCGTGATCTCCTGTACGACAGCCGCTCGCTGCTCGGGCGCGAGTAGATGACCAAACTGGCAGTAAATGCGGGCAAGCGAACTCTTTCCGAAGGTGTCGCCTTGCTCACGAAATCGGCAGCCAACCGGAACGTAAGCCAGAGCCGCCTGATCCCTGGGGTCGAGGGAAAGTCGGCACAACACGGTGGGGAACTGATGCCTTGGGTCCCTGCGCCGACGGGCGAACGGGTCCTTTGCACCGGCGCGAATCATGAGTTGCTTGCGTCTGTTGATGAGTGTTTCGTCCACACACTCCGCCAGCGACTTGTCTAGGCCAAGTGTGTAACGCTCAGGCGTCTCGATTGTGGCAACGCGTGCGACCAGATCCTCGAAGCGCCCAGACCACGCCGTGCTCTGCCAGACAAAGGCCAGGGCGAATGTCGCAAGAGAAATGGTGAAACGAACAATGATGACTCGCATGGACGTAACCGTTCACGGGTCGGTGTTTTGATATTTGGCTCCTGCGAAGCAACCGTGGGCTTGCGGAGGGTCAACGGTTACTGAAGTGGCC
>JACKQG010001505.1_pt1 | contig 23309 bp, 16 predicted proteins | sample 8237621 | NCBI WGS metagenome assembly JACKQG01 (sample SAMN15677084, study PRJNA649215) | marine metagenome | biome: marine; feature: Black Sea; material: saline water; isolation source: suspended particulate matter (SPM) from the Black Sea western gyre | collected 2013-06-09/2013-06-10 | depth... | reverse complement strand
GCGATCCGCGCTGTGCCCTCTGCGTGCTGCAGCCGCACTGTGATTGGTATATTGGTACACTGGTAAATTGGTAAATTGGTGGCTGGAGCGGCAAAGCCCAATCTACCAATGTACGTACCAATGTACCAATCTACCAATCTACCAATCTACCAATTTACCGATCCACCAATGTATCCGCACGCTGCCGCATTTGCTCCCGCAAGCGGGCCGCGTCGCGGGGATAGACGAGGTAGAGCAGGCCGTAGATCAGCCCGCCAACGAGCCAGGGCAGCGGGACGGTGTACAGCAGCGCCGTCGTCAGCCCCAACCGATCGCCCAGACTGCCGGCCAGCAGCCCCGCCAGGGCCGATATGCCCCCCTCGATGAACTTGAGCGACGAATAGGCGCTGCTGCGCAGTTCTGGCGGCACCACGTTCTGGATGATAGGCTGCAGGCTGCCCGGGCCGGTCCAGTTGGTGAAAACGGCCGCGCAGAAGGCCAGACCGAAGAATCCCAACCCCCGCAGGTTCGAGGTCAGGATGAGGACACCGAAAGGCACGCCGCTGAGCATCGAAATCTGCCCCACCAGCACCCGCCCGTAGCGCGGCGAGCGGTGGTCCAGCCAATCCCCCAGGATGCCCCCCAACAGACTGCCGAAGACCGCTCCAGCGGCGATGCCCGCGCCCATCAGCGGGGCGCTGCCCTGCGGATGGCGCAGCGTCAGGTGAGCGGCCATCCCCTTGACCTCCACCAGCCAGATGTTCATCATCGAGCCCAGCACCACGTAGGGCATGAGGCCGAAGATGCCTTCAGCGTAGGCCACCCACAGGGTGGGGATGCGCACGACCTTCAGGAGGTCGGCGGGGCGGATGGCGAATCGCTGCGCCGTCTCGTGGGTGATGGCCGCGGCCAGTTCCGGCTCCGCCGCGCCGCGTGGCGGTTCCTGCACCACGAGGGCGATCACCACCCCCGAAAGCACGCTGGCCAGCCCCAGCCCCATGAAGCCGTAGCGCCAGCGGTGGGGATAGGCGGTGAGCCCCAGTCCCAGGATGCCCACGATGATGCCCAGCGTGCCCACGGCGTAGAGCGCGCCCATGGCCCGGCCCCGCTCGCGGGGGCCGAAGAGGTCAGCGATGAGGGAGAAGGTGGCGGGCATCAGACAGCCCAGGCCCAGTCCCGAGAGCACCCGCAGCCAGAACAGTTGCCCGAAGTTCAGGGCCAGGCCGCAGGCCAGCGTCCACAGCCCCCAGACGCCGGTGCCGAAGACGATGACCCACTTGCGGCGCAAGCGGTCGGCGGCGTAGCCCCAAAAGGGCATGGAGACCGTCTGCATCATGTTGCGGGCGGTGGCGATGAGGCCCAGGTTGGCGTAGGAGAGGCCCCACAGTTGTTTGATGACCGGGAAGAGGATGGCCAAAGCCTGACCCTCCCCCTGGTCAATGAAGTGACCAAAGCTCAGCGCGGCCAGCATGGGCCACCGCCGCCGGGCGAAGCGGGGTTTCGTTTCTTCTGGTGGTTTCGTCATGCGGTGTGCTACAGATCGCAGCATTTGCTCCTTTCTGCCAGGGGCCGGCGCTGAACAGCATCAGAAGCAGACATGACCCTCCTCCTTGGCCGACGACGCCTGGTGAATTCCCCTCATGAGCTGACGGGCTATCAACAACTATAACACCAAAACGCTGCCGGAGCAACGCAGGACGGCCAGTTCATCAGCAACGCCAGGGCCAGGATTTGGCAATTCGGCGGTCTTATTGTATGATGTGCACCACTTACGAAAGAGGAGGATTGGGGATTCATGAACGTGATTCTAACGCAGGACGTGCCGGGTTTGGGATCAGCCGGCCAGATCAAACGTGTGGCCGACGGCTACGGTCGCAACTATCTGATCCCTCAGGGACTGGCAGTTGTAGCCACCGAGTCTGCGCGCCGGCAGGTCGCCAACATTCAGCGCACCGCCGAAAGGCAACAAGTGCGAGAGCGCAGCATTGCAGAGGTGCTGGCTGACAAGATCAGTGGTCTGACTCTCACCTTCGCCGTCAAGGTGGGGGAGGGAGACCGCCTCTATGGCTCCATCACCAGCAGTGATATCGCCGAGGCTATTGAAGCAGCCATGGGGGAGGAAGTGGACCGGCGCCGCATCGTGCTGGAGCGCCCTATCAAGACGCTGGGAGATCATCCGGTGACGTTCAGGCTGGCCGCCGACGTTACGCCGGAGGTCATCGTGGTGGTCAAGCGGGAGGAGGAAGAGGAGACAGAAGAGCCCACTGAGCCAGTGGTGGAGGTGGCTGAGTCTGCTGAAACTGCTGAAATGGCGGAAGACAAGCTGCGCGAGGATTGAGTGTGGAGTCGAAAAAAGGTTAACCTTTCACCCGTGCAACCACCCGATGTGCCCCTCCTCAGGAGGGGCTTTTGTCTTTATGGCGACGGCTATGGTGACCAGGGCAGTTCGATCTGCCCCAGGTTCTCGAAGCCGTCAGCGGTGGGCCGGTAGACGATGAGGGTGATCCCGTCGGCCGGCAGGCCGGGCGGCAGCACCAGCGGATAGTCGTCTCGCACCACCTCGCCGCTGGCCCAACCACTGGTGGGGTACAGCCCGTGGACGGGATGCTGGCGGTCGAACTGGATCAACTGCTGGTCGTCGAAGAGAAGCTGGCCGCCCTGGGTGGGGCGCACGGAGATGGCCCAGTCGTGGGCGATGGGGCCAGTGGCCTGCCAGTGGAGGGTGAGGGACGAGGGATGAGGCTGGAGGTCGTAGCCGAGGAGGCGCAGGTGGTCGCCCAGGTCGCGGGCCAGCGCGTGTTGCATCGGTGGGATGGCCGTCTGCGGCTGGCTGCGTAGTTCGATCAGCGTGAGACCGGCTGAGGAGAACCGCACATCGGGGAAGACTTCGCTCCAGACGAGCGGAACGGCGCTGACCGTGGCGTAGACGGGACGGTGGCCTGCGGCGAGAAGCTGCCGGGCTTCCCCGCTGCTCACGGCGGCCACGTCCGGTCGCTGTCCCCAGATGTCGGTCAGATAGCGCAGCGAGAGACTCTCCCCGTGGTCGCCCAGCACGGCAGCCCGCGGCGCCGGCGCATCGGCCAGGATGGCCCAGCCGGACGCCAGCCCGTCGTCCTCCGGCCGGTTCGAGCAATCGGCGCGGGGATACGATACCGCAAAGCGATAGCCGATCAACGCCAGCAATCCAACCACAATCGCCACCCGCACAAACACCCTAACCTTCGAACCTGAAACCCGAAACCTGAAACCCTTCCCCTGCCAGATGCGGTTTACCACCACCGCCGTGCCCATCACCAGCAGCGGGTAGACGGGCATGATCACCTGGTACCAATTGCCCAGCCGGTCTACCCAGCAGAAGGCCAGGTAGAGCGTCAGCGTGGTGTAGAGCAGCGTCGCCCGCCGCTTGCCCAGCAGCCCCATGCCCACGAGTCCCAACAGCAACACCAGCCAGGTCAGCTCGCCCCAGATCAGGCTGGGGAATTCGTGCGTCCACAGGGGCCGCAGCGCCCAGGTCAGCTCCTCGCGGCCCTGCGCGGTGCTGACAAACTGCCAGAACCAGGCCCAGGTGCTGGGCCACTCCCCTGCGCCGCGCCATTCCGGATGCTGCGCCCCGCGCACGTAGACGAACAGGTAGCTCACGAGCGGCAGCGCGGCCAGCGCCGCGCTGCGGGCGATGAGCCACGGTCGTCTCAGCACATCCGGGCAGCGGCGGAGCACGAACCACAGCAGCGGTGGCACGAGAAGCAGCACGGTGATCATGTGCGCCAGCCCCATGCCTGTCAGCAAAGCCAGCAGCAACAGGTAGTGGTCACCTGATCGAACCTCGGAACCCCGAACTCCGAACTCCGAACCCCGAACCCTATCCCAACGGAAGGCCAGCCAAACCATGGCCAGCGTCTGCGCCACCGCCGACGTGTACTGCTCCGTGGTCACAGCGTAGTACCAGAAGAAATAGGTGACAGCGTAGAAAGCGGTGCACAGCGCCGCCAGCAGCCAGTTGCCCTCTGTCACGTCAAGGCAGAGCAGGTACAGCAGCGCCAGCGCCAGCAGCGCCCAGAGGGTGGAGTAGCTGGAGAGGATGGGAATGGGGTTGGCGGTCTGGCCCGACAGCAAGCGGCCCAGACGGAACCACAGCCAGCCGCCCACCGTGTAGAGGGGATAGCCCGGGGCGTTGGAGGGGCGGGCCTGCACCTGCGCGTACTGGTGGGTGATGAGGTCGCCGCCCTGCAACTCCGCCAGCCGCAGGCCGTCGTCCAGCGTCGCCCCGTAGAGGATGCAGGCGGCGAGCAGCACGAGCAGCCCAGCCAGCACCGCTAGCCGTCGCCCGTTCTTGCCAGAGACCATGAATGCCAATAGCTCACCCACCGCGCTTTCGCCCTCGCCAGGCACCGAGCAAAACATGAGCAAGGACGAAGGCCCAGCGACGAATCCGTCTTTCGTCCTTCGTCCTTCGTCGTTAGATTACCCCCGCGCCGTCCTCCGCCGCACAGACGATGACCGCTGCTTCCCGCCCCGTTTGCGCCCGGTAGCGCTGCACCACGTGCTGCTCGAATTCGGCTATGGCGCCGTCGGCCACCAGGCTGACGGTGCAGCCGCCGAAGCCGGCGCCCGTGAGCCGGCTGCCGGTGCAGCCGGCCACCTCATTGGCGGCGTCCACCAGCGCTTCCAGCTCCGGGCAACTGACCTCGTAGTCGTCGCGCAGGCTGGCGTGGCACTCCCTCATCGCCTGGCCGAAGGCCGCCGCAGCGCCGCGGCGCAGCGCCGCCACGGCCTCGCTCATGCGGGCGGTCGAATGCACCACGTGGCGGGCGCGGCGGTGGACGATCTCCGGCAGCAACGCGCCGTGCTCTGCCAACTGTTCAGGCGTCACGTCGCGCAAGGCCCGAATGTCCGGCAGCACCGCCTGCAGCCGCCGCACCGCCTCCTCGCACTGACCACGCCGCACGCGGTATTCGGACCCCGCCAACTCCCGCCGCACGCCCGTGTCGCAGACCACGACGCGCACACCGGGCGGCAGCACCACGTGCTCGTAGGCCAGGCTGCGGCAGTCCAGCAGCAGGGCGTGGCCTCGCCGCCCCAGCGCGCTGACGAACTGATCCATGATGCCGCAGGGCACGCCGGCGAACTCGTGCTCGGCCTGCTGGCAGACCAGGGCCAGGTCAGGCAGGGAGATGTCCAGATTGTTCAGGGCACGGAAAGCGAAAGCCGTGGCCACCTCCACCGCGGCCGAGGAGCTAAGCCCCGATCCGATGGGCACGTCGCTGGTGAGGGCCGCGTTCATGCCCCGCAGGCGATGCCCCCGCGCCTGCAGGAAGTGGGCCACCCCGCGCTGATAGTTGCTCCAGGGCTGCGCGGGGCTGGGCGCCAGTTCGTCCAGGCCGAATGCGGCGGTTTCGTCCAGATCGAGCGCGTGCAGGACGACCTGCCGGTCGGTCCGCGGCGCGGCGGCGAACAGCACGCACCGGTCAATGGCGATGGGGAGGACGAAGCCGTCGTTGTAATCAGTGTGCTCGCCCAGCAGGTTGGCCCGCCCGGGCGCTCGCACGACGACGGCGGGTTCACTGCCGAAGTGCTCTCGGAAGTCAGCATGGAGGGAGGTTATGCGTTGGCGGAGAGATGAGTTGGGCATGGTGACATCCTATCCTCTGTCTTCGTGGGCGTTCCCTGATGGCGAGGAGTTGCACTCCGAGCCCACATCCGAGAGCACAAACCCCTCCCATCGGCAGGTCTTCAGAAGCGGGTTACGCCCGCAGATTATAACCGGGAAGCCCATCGGCGTCAAGCTCAGGCGCGATCAGATGCAACGCACCTGAGAGGTGCGTTGCATCTTTTGACACCGCCTGACTTTGGCGATACAATGCGCTCCAACTGACCGCCGCATCCTGGAGCAGCTATGAACCCGACAACCAACGAAACCCTTTCCGACTTCCCCGTGGTCGTGCCCATCGCCGTGCGCTTCCGCGATCTCGACGCCATGGGCCACGTCAACAACGCCGTCTACCTCACCTACTTCGAGATGGCCCGCGTGGCCTACCACCAAACGCTCACCGGTCTGCCCTCCCTGGACTTCCACGACTTCGACTTCATCATGGCCGAGGTGACCTGCCGCTACCGCTCGCCGGCGCACCTGGGAGAGACGCTGCTGGTGGGCATCCGCGTGGCCTCGGTGGGGCGCAAGAGCTTCGTCTTCGAGTACGAGATGCGAGATCAGGCCGGCGGCCGCCTGGTGGCCGAGGGCAGCAGCGTGCAGGTGATGTACGATTATCGAGAACAGCGCAGCAAGCCCGTCTCCGACGAGTTCCTGGTCAAAGTGGAGGCGTTGCAAAGCCAGCCGGTGGCGCGGGAGACAGCACAAGGAGGTTTGTCGTGAACATCGTCATTCTGGGAGCCGGTGGGCTGGGCTCCGTCTACGGCGGCTATCTGGCCCGCAGCGGACAGGCAGTGACCCTCATCGCCCGTCCGGCGCACGTGGCGGCCATCCAGCATGATGGCCTGCGCATCAGCGGCTACGAGGAGTTCACCGTCCCCGCCGGGCCGCGCCTGCGCGCCACGGCCGACGCGGCGTCGGTGCGCCAGGCCGACCTGCTGCTGGTCACCGTCAAGACCAGGGACACGGAGACTGCCCTGGCCGACGTGGCCCACCTGCGGCCGGCGATGGTGGCCTCCCTGCAAAACGGCGTGCTCAAGGACGAGCAGTTGATCGAAGCCTTTGGCCCGCAGGCGGTGCTGGGCGCGGCCTGCATCGTGGGGGCGACGCTGCGGGAGCCGGGCCACGCCGCCTGCACCCTCTTCGGTGCCACCTGGTTCGGCGAGCTGGACGACCAGCGCACCGAGCGGTTGGAGCGGGTGGTCGCTGCCTTTCGGGAGACGGGGCTGAAGGTCGAGGTGCCCGCCAGCATCCGCTCCGCCGAATGGTCGAAGCTGTGCCAGATCCTGCCGGCGGCCACGCTGTCGGCGCTGTCGCGGCTGGAATATCACAAGGTGTGCCAAAGCCCCGACCTGGCCTACCTCTTCGTCAAGCTCACCCACGAGTGCGCGGCGGTGGCCGCCGCCAGCGGCGTGGCCCTGGGGGACTACGAGGGCTTCAACGTCAAGACGCTGGCCGAAGCCCCATTCGATGAAGCGGTAGCCATGATCCAGGAGCGGGGGCGCAAGCTAGAAGAGCGGAACATGACTGACGTGCGCATCTCCATGCTGCAGGACGTGCTGGCGGGGCGGCAGACGGAGATCGAAGCCATCGCCGGGGACGTGGTGCGGCGGGCGCAGCGGCTGGGCCTCGCCGTGCCGGCGACCGAGTTTGCCACCCGCGCCATCCGCGGCATCGAAAGCTGGCTCTGAACCGCGAGATTACGCAGAGACAATCTGTGCAATCTGTGTAATCTCGTGGTTACAGATATTCATAACGGCGCGGCTGGCCGCAAGCAGGACAATCCGGCTGCGACGGGCCGACCTCCAGCACGTCGAAGGCCGGCTCCCACAGATCTATGTGCACCAGCCGCTGCACCACCGGCTCGCTGCCCACCAGCAGCTTCAGCGCCGTGGCCGCCTCTTTCCACGTTTGGCGAGGTCTCCCGACCGAGCCCGTTCACTCGTCAAAGGCCCCCTTGGGGTCAGGAGACCTTCGGCGAACGGTCTTGGGGAGCTTCCAGATACTCGTAGCGGCGCGGCTGGCCGCAAGCAGGACAATCCGGCTGCGACGGGCCGACCTCCAGCACGTCGAAGGCCGGCTCCCACAGGTCTATGTGCACCAGCCGTTGCACCACCGGCTCGCTGCCCGCCAGCAGCTTCAGCGCCGTGGCCGCCGAGATGGAAGCGATGGCCGCCACCGCCGGGCCGATGACCCCTTCCGTGGTGATGGTGGGCACCGCGTCGGCGGGCGGCTCCGGGCCCAGGACGCAGCGCAGGCAGGCCGTCTGGCCGGGGATGATCGGCATCGTCATGCCGTAGGAGGCGACGACACCTGTGTAGACCCAGGGGATACCCAGCTCGATGCAGGCCTCGTTCAGCAGGTAGCGGGTGGCGAAGTTGTCGGAGGCATCCAGCACCAGGTCGGCGCCGCCGATCAGATCGAGCACGTTGCCCGGATGTAGCTCCACCACCAGCGGCTCGATCTCGATGGCCGAGTTGATCTGCTGCAGCCGGCGGGCGGCGGCCATGGCCTTGGCCGCACCCTCGGCCACGTCCTGTTCGTCGTAGAGGATCTGCCGCGGCAGGTTGTTCAGCTCGACGACGTCCCGATCCACGATGCGCAAGCGGCCCACGCCGGCGCGGGCCACGTGATTGGCCAACGTACTGCCCGTGGCTCCACAGCCGACGAGCACCACCGACGAAGCAAACAGCTTGCGCTGCCCGGCTTCGCCCAGCCCACGGAACGTGACCTGCCGCACGTAGCGCGCCAGATCCGCTTCCAATACCCAATCCATATCTGTTTTCATCGCCCACTCTCACTTTCAGGGAAGCTGCATGTCACACAACGAGCTGGTAGAACGCACACTGAGCCTCGACGATTATGAGGCGATCATGGACCTTTGGCAGCGGGCGGGGCGGACCAGCATCCGCCCCCAGGGACGGGACAGCCGCGCCGCCTTCGCCCGCCAGTTGGCCAGCGGTGTGCAGCACATCATCGGCCTGGAGGACGGCGGCCGCCTGGTGGTCGCCATTGTCGCCACGCACGACGGGCGCAAGGGCTGGCTCAATCGCTTGGCCGTGGCCCCCGCCTACCGCGGTCAGGGGCTGGCCCGCCGCCTCATCGCCGCCGCCGAGCAATGGCTGGCCTCCCAGGACATCCTCGTCTGGGCCGTGCTGATCGAAGAAGACAACGAGCCATCGCTGCGGTTATTCCAAAGCGCCGGCTACGTGCTCGCCCCCGACATCCTCTACCTCAGCAAACGCCCCAGCGCCGCAGCCTGACAAATCCAAAATCCAAAGCTCTCCCCGCCAGTTTTGAGCTTTGAGCTTCACTCTGCTTCCTCCGCTGACTCCTCCGAAGGATTGCGGCCAGCGGGCAGGCGGTGCAACACATGCCTCTCTATCCAGGCTTGCACCCGCGAGCCGTAGAGCATGCCCAGGACGCCCACCAGCGCCAGCGCGATCACCAATGTCCCCAGGACGTAGGGCGGACCAGGTATCGCTCCCGCGCCCACGGCCGCGTAGAGGACCACCGACGGCCCGCGCACGACGAGCGTGATCCCCAACACCCTCCAAATGGGAGCTTTGGTCAAGCCGGCGATGAGGAAGGGGATGTCGCCAAACGGCGGCAGCATGAGCAGACACCAGATGAGCGGCGAATCGGTGCGCGCCACGCGCTCCCAACTCGCCAGCCGCTCCGCGCCCACAGCACGGGTGACCAGCGGCCGGCCGTAGAGCCGCCCCAGGCTCATGGACAACGTGCCGCCCAGGGCCATGCCCAGCGCGCCGTAGATGGCTCCCGGCCACAGCCCGAAGAGATAGCCGGCTACCGCTTGCACCAGCTGCCCAGGCACGGGAGCCAGGACGATCTGGGCGGCGTTGAGACCGATGAGTGCCAGCGGCCCCCAAGGCCCCAGGCCGCGCAGCCAGGCCCGCAGTTGCGGTCTGTCCCGCAGCAGCGTCATCAACGGCTGCCAGTAAACGACGATGGGCACGGCCAGCGCCACCAGGATCAGCGCCAGAAGCCAGCGTTTGTGAGACGTCTTCATCGTGGGGAAAGTATACCAGAGCATGGACAAACCGTCAAAGCAGGTATGCTCACCCAATCGCCGACCAACCCCCTTTGGCCGCTGATAGGACGCAGATGACGCTGATCTGGCGCTGATTCTCGCTGATCCCTTGGCGCAATCTGGCGCTTATCTGCGAAGAACCTGCGGGAACAGCGTTCTCTCGTACGTATCGCTTTCTTCGTCACTGTTGGAGAGTCTGGACTTTTTGCTCAGAATCGACTATAATGCAAAGGGTTGGAGGGTGGACGATGAAAAGGGAAAGACAGGGACGAGGAGACGTGACGACTGCTGCACTGCCAGAGGAAATCGTAGCCATCGTGCGCCGGACGCTGGCAGAGGACATCGGCGACGGCGATGTGACCAGCGAGTGCATCCTCTCGCCCGACGTTATCCTGTGGGGCGAGTTCGTCGCCAAGGCCGATGGCGTGCTGGCCGGGCTGACCATAGCCCGCGCCGCTTTCCAGTTGACCGACCCGCGCATCATCTTCACCCCGCTGGCGGAGGATGGCGCGGTAGTGACATGCGGCCAGCGGCTGGCCACCGTCGAGGGCCCGGGAGTGGGCATTCTCAGCGCAGAGCGGACGGCGCTGAACTTCCTGCAGCGCATGTCGGGCATTGCCACGCTGACCCGTCGCTACGTGAATGCCGTGGCCGGCACGGGGGCCGTCATCCTCGATACCCGCAAGACGGCTCCGGGCCTGCGCCCGCTCGACAAGTGGGCCGTGCGGCTGGGCGGGGGGCACAATCACCGCATGGGCCTGTACGACATGGTGCTGATCAAAGACAACCACATCGCCGCCGCGGGAGGGATCACCACCGCCGTGCAGCGGGTGCGGGCTTACGATACCCACGGGTTGTTCATCGAGGTGGAGGCCAAGACGCTGGCCGAGCTAGAAGAGGCCTTGGCCATCGAGCCACCGCTGGATCGTATCATGCTGGACAACATGAGCCTGGAGGAGATGCGGCAGGCGGTGACCACGACCGCCAGCAGCGTGCCGTTGGAAGCCTCGGGTGGTGTGACGCTGGAGACGGTGGGCGAGATCGCGGCCACCGGCGTGGACTACATCTCCGTCGGCGCCCTCACCCATTCGGCCCAGGCGCTGGATATCAGTTTGGAGGTTGAAGTTCATGTCGGTATCTGAACCCGAACTCCTATCCCGCATCGCTGCGGCCAAGGCGAAGTTGGGCGAGGATCTGGTGATCCTGGGCCACCACTACCAGCGAGACAGCATCATCCGCTTTGTCGATTTCCGAGGCGACTCGCTGGAGCTCTCGCGAGCAGCGGCGGCGCAGAAGCGGGCGCGCTACATTGTCTTCTGCGGGGTGGACTTCATGGCCGAGACGGCGGCCATGCTCTGCGATCCCTCGCAGACGGTGCTGCTGCCAGCGCTGGGAGGGGAGGCGAAGTGTCCCATGGCAGCCATGGTCACGGCCGAGCAGGCCCAGGACGCCTGGCAGACGCTGGCGGCCCTCTGGGGCGAGGATGGCTTGATCCCCATCACTTACCAGAACTCCACGGCGGAGGTGAAAGCCTTCTGCGGGCGGCACAGCGGCGCGGTCTGCACATCGGCCAACGCGCAGGTCATCATGCGCTCGGCGCTGGAGCAGGGCAAACGGGTGCTCTTCTTCCCCGATGAGTGGCTGGGACGCAACTCGGCGCTGGCCCTGGGCATCCTGCCGGAGCAGATCGCCCTCTGGGACCCGCAACGGCCGGAGGCGAACGGTCCGGCCTCAGGTGCGGCCCGCGTGGTGGTCTGGAAGGGCTATTGCCACGTCCATACCTATTTCACCGTGGAGCACGTGCGGGCTGTACGCGAGAAGTACGGCGACGTCACCGTCGTCGTGCATCCCGAGTGCCGGGTGGATGTCGTTCAGGCTGCCGACCTCAATGGCTCCACCTCGTTCATCCTGCGCAGCGTGCGCGACGGGCCGCCGGGCACCACGTTCGCCGTGGGCACCGAAATCCACATGGTCAATCGCCTGGCGCAGGAGTGCCCGGACAAGACGGTCGTCCCGCTGGCCCGCTCGCTGTGCGGGGCGATGTACCGCGTCAATCCTTACAACCTGCTCTACACCCTGGAACGACTGTTGGAAGGCGAGCCGGTGGGCGTGGTCACCGTCTCGCCGGAGATAACCCACTGGGCTAACGCGGCCCTGGAGCGAATGATGAGGCAGTGAGAGATAGACATGGATATGGATAGCGAACAGGTTCGCACCGATGTGCTGGTCATCGGCAGTGGCATCACCGGCTGCGTGGCGGCACTGACGGCGGCCGAGAATCCCAAGCTGCGGGTAACGGTGATCACCGGAGCTGCGGACCCCCACGAGTCGAGCACTTACTATGCCCAAGGAGGCATCATCGGACGGGGGCCGCAGGATTCAGTGGAGCTGCTGACCGAGGACATCCTGCGCGCTGGCGATTACGTCAACAATCCGGTCGCCATGGACACCCTGGCCGAAGAGGGCCCGCGGCTGCTGGGGGAGATCCTGGTGGAGCGGCTGGGGGTCTCCTTTGCCGGAACCCCTTCCGACGAGCTGGAGTACATCCGCGAGGCCGCGCATTCCACCGAACGTATCCTGCACGTGGCCGACGCTACCGGCCGGGCCATCGAGGAAAAGCTGATCGCCGCCGTGAGAAGCTGTCCCAACATCACACTGCTCACCCGCCACACGGCGGTGGACTTCCTGACCCCCGCCCATCACTCCCGCGACCCACTGGCCATCTACGAGCCCCTCTCCTGTGTGGGAGCCTACGTCTTCGACCAGCAACCGGGGCGAGTGCGGGCGTACCTGGCGCGGAAGACGATCCTGGCCAGCGGTGGGCTGGGGCAGATCTACCTGCACACCACCAACCCCGAAAGGGCCCGCGGCGACGGGCTGGCCATGGCCTACCGCGCTGGGGCGCGCATCATCCACGCCCAGTACGTTCAGTTCCACCCCACCGCCTTCTACCGTCGCGATGTTCCCCGCTTCCTCATCTCCGAGGCGGTGCGGGGTGCCGGTGCTCACCTGGTGAATGCTGACGGCTGGCCCTTCATGCAGAAGTACGACCCGGAGTGGAAAGACCTGGCTCCCCGCGACGTCGTGGCCCGGAGCATCCATCGTGAGATGCTGGAGACTAAGGCAGAGTGCGTGTACCTGGACCTGCACTCGTACATGCCGGCCGAGGAGGCCCGCTCCCGCTTTCCCACCATTTACGCCCGCTGCCAGGAATACGCGGTGGACATCACCCGTGACCTCATCCCGGTGGTGCCGGCGGCCCACTACTTTTGCGGCGGCGTGTGGGTGGATGACCGGGGTCACACCAATCTGCGCCACCTGTACGCCGCTGGCGAGGTCTCGTGTACCGGCGTGCACGGAGCCAACCGGTTGGGCAGTGCTTCGCTGTTGGAAGGACTGGTGTGGGGCTATCGGGCGGCTCAGGACGCCCGCCGCAGCCTGGACGAGGCCGGGGCTGAGATGGACATTGACTCCAAAGACATCCCGCCCTGGCACGACGAGGGCCTGGTAGAGATTGCCGACCCTGCACTGATCCATCAGGACATGATCACCGCGCAGCACATCATGTGGAACTATGTGGGGCTGGTGCGCAGCGCCCGCCGTCTGGAGCGGGCCATTGACGACCTGCAGCATTTGCAGCGGGAGGTGGACAAGTTCTACCGCACCACGCGGCTGACCGACGGGCTCATTGGCCTGCGCAACAGTGTGCAGGCCGCCCTCATCGTGGCCCGGGCGGCCTGGGAACACAAAGAGAGCCGCGGCTGTCACTATCGCGAGGATTGAACCTTTTACAAATCGCTCAACCTGGGGTATAATCCTGGTCAGGTGTCAGGGATCAGTGATCGGTGATCAGGAGCACCCTGATCCCTGATCGCTGAGACCCGATCCCAGTTTTGAGATGTGAGCTTTGGAGTTTGATGTTGTGATCCTATATCCGTTTACCGCCATCGTCGGTCAGGAGCGCATGAAGCGCGCCCTGATCCTCAACGCCATCAACCACCGCATCGGCGGCGTGCTCATCCGCGGCGAGCGGGGCACGGCCAAGTCCACCGCCGCCCGCGCCCTGGCCGCGCTGCTGCCGGAGATCGAAGTGGTGGCCGATTGCCCCTTCAACTGCGCCCCCAACGGCGTCGAGGCCGAGTGCGACAACTGCCAGGAACGGCGGGAGCAGGGCGAGGTGCTGCCGCTGGCCCGCCGCCGCACCCGCTTCGTGGACCTGCCCGTCAGCGCCACCGAGGACCGCGTCGTGGGCACGCTGGACATCGAGCTGGCCATCCAGAAGGGCGAGCGCCACTTCGAGCCGGGCGTGCTGGCCGCCGCCAACCGCGGGCTGCTCTACGTGGACGAGGTCAACCTGCTCGACGACCACGTCGTGGACCTGCTGCTCGATTCGGCGGCCATGGGCGTCAACGTCGTCGAGCGGGAGGGCATCAGCTTCTCCCACCCCGCCCGCTTCATCCTCGTGGGCACCATGAACCCCGAAGAGGGCGATCTGCGCCCGCAGCTCCTGGACCGCTTCGCCCTCTGCGTGGACATCCGCGGCATCCTCGACGCCGGACAGCGGGTGCAGATACTGGAGCGGCACGTGCAATTCGAGCGCGACCCGGAGGCCTTCTGGACCGAATGGGAGCCGCAGGAACAGCAGCTTTCCGCGGAGATCGCCCGCGCCCGCGACCGCCTGCCGCTGGTCACCCACACGCAGCGCGACCTCTTCACCATCGCCCAACTCACCGCCGACTTCCAGGTGGACGGCCACCGCGCCGACCTGGTGATCCTCAAGGCCGCCCGTGCTCACGCCGCCTTCGCCGGCCACCTGCAGATCAGCGAGCGGGACATCCTCCTGGCCGCCGAGTTGGCCCTGCCCCATCGCCTCAAGCGGCAGCCCTTCGAGGAGACCACGCTGGACTTCGAGCAGCTCCAGGAGCGGCTGCAAAAGGTGCAGAAACAACTCGGCCCTCCCGATGCCCCCACAGAAAGCGCCGAAACACTAACCTCCCTCTCCTCTTCACCAGCAAAAAAAGAGGGTGAGGCCGGCGAGATGCTGCGCGACGCACCCCCCATGATGGACGACACGTCGCAAAGCACCCCCGCCGGCCCCGAGCAAAGCCCGCACCGGGCCGTCGCCGTGGGATCGTCCTTCGAGCCACGGCGGCTCGATACCCCTCTGGACAAGCTGACCCGCAAACAGGCCGGGCGGCGCAGCTCCACGCGCACGGAGCGCCGGCGCGGTCGCTACGTCCGCAGCCGCCCCGCCGACGGCCTGCGCGACGACATCGCCTTCGACGCCACGCTGCGCCAGGCCGCCCCCCATCAACTGGAGCGCAGCCAGCGCAACGGCAATGATGGCAATGATGGCAATGGCGACGTCGCCCTGCACGTGACCAAGGAGGACTTACAGCGCAAGGTGCGCATACGGCGCACGGCCAACCTGGTGCTCTTCGTCGTGGACGCCAGTTGGTCCATGGCCGCCGCCGAGCGCATGGAGGCCACCAAGGGGGCCATCCTGTCGCTGCTGCTGGACGCCTACCAGCGCCGCGATCAGGTGGGGCTGGTCGTCTTCCAGAAGAACCAGGCGCGGGTGGCCCTGCCGCCTACCTCCAGCGTGGAGCTGGCCAAGAGGATGCTGGCCGAGATCCCCGTCGGCGGCAAGACGCCGCTCTCCGGCGGGCTGCTGCTGGCCTACCGCGTCTGCACGGCGGCCCGACGCCGCGATCCAGAGGTGCGGCCGCTGGTCATCCTGCTCACCGACGGCGCCGGCAACGTCTCGCTGACCGGCTTGCCGGCCCAGGAGGAAGCCCTGCGCATGGCCGACCTGATCCGGCAGAGCGGCTTCCGCTCCGTGGTCGTGGACATGGAACATCCGGCCTTCGACCGCGGCCTGTCCCGCGAGCTGGCCGAAGCCCTGGGCGGCCCCTGCTACACCCTGCCGGAATTGCAGGCCGAAACGTTGCTGCACACCGTGCGCGGCGAGCTGGGTGGCTAGGGGGTAGAGCGGCCTTGCGAGATGCAACAGGAGCCCGCGATTTCATGACCTCCTGTCCCTTGGCCTGCCGTCCCATCTGCCCGAATTTGCGGGGGCCGGAGAATTGAGGGAGTCCGATGAAGGTCTTCATTAGCTCTACCTACCGTGACTTGGTCGAACACCGTCAGGCGGTGATTGATATCCTGCTCCGGCTCAATCTCCAACCGATAGCGATGGAGTTCTTTGGCGCTGATCCGGATGAGCCCAAGCAGGTGTGTGCTGACAAGATTCGCGACTGTGGCCTGTTCATTGGCATCTACGCCCACCGCTACGGTTTCATCCCGGAAGACGATGAGAAGTCCATCACCGAGCAGGAGTTTGACCTAGCACAGGAATTGGACAAACACTGCTTTTGTTACATTGTGGACGACAACCACCCCTGGCCGCCCAAGATGATAGAGAATGAGCCAGGCAAGTCAAAGCTGGCCGCCTTCAAGGCCCGACTGGACAAGGTGGTGGGGCGAGATACATTCACCACACCAGACAACCTTACAGCCAAAGTCGCAAGTCGGTTGGGACGCTGGCTAGAGGAGCACGGGCAGTTGGTTCCAGGCTTTCTCCCTGCCTTACTCACTGCAGAGGAATTCGCAGCCAGAGCCGAACAAGCAGCCCTTGGCAGTCACGCGCGAGCAATGGTGGGGCGCGAGCAGGTGTCTGAGCAACTGGCAACACTGTTGTTGGCAACTCCCTCACGCATCATCATTCTACACGGTCCTGGTGGCGTTGGCAAGACTCGGTTGTTACTGGCTTTGCCAGAAGCTGTATCGGAGGATACCCAACTCTGGTATACACGCACAGAAGCGGAAACCATCGAGCGCGACTTGGCTGCACTGGATTGCCAGAACCGGCACATCATTGTCGTGGACGATGCCCATCGCTTTGCTCCATTACCCCACTTGCGCGAGTTACTCGTGAACCCCGACTTTGCTGGCAAAGTCAAGCTTGTATTGGCAACGCGGAGCGTGTTCAGCGAGTCAGTTGCCTTTCGTTTCCCCCAAGTACCTGGCGACCAAATCGCCGAAATCGAGCTCAGCCCTCTCACGAATGCCGATATAGACGGTCTCTTGCGGAATCCCCCTTGTGAGATTGCGGATGAAGATGCTCGCCGAGCGCTCATTGTCGTGGCCGAAGGCAACCCTCTCATTGCCCAGATTGGTGCGAAGCTGGTCCAGCGTGGCGCCAGCGTGACCGGCCTCACGCGGGATGAGGTGCTCACTCGTTATCTTGACGAGTTAGTTTACGACCTGGCAGAAGCTGGCTACAGTGACCACTACATCGCTTATCTCGATGTGTTAGCTGCACTGGGCACACTCGATCTGAGCAACGAGACGTTGCGTCATCGAGTCCAGCAGGTTGTAGGCATTTCACAGATTGAAGAAGAGCGCATTGTTGCCCGCTTGCAGCAAGCAGGCCTGGTTGAACGCTACTGGATGACCCTGAAAATTGCCTCCGAGGTGTTGGCTGACCACATCCTTGTCAGTCACTTCTTTGAACCCGGGACAAGACGGACAGATTTCCAGACACAAGTTGTGGAGCCCTTCCTGGATCTGAAGCCCAAGGAGATCCTGACCAATCTGGCTGAAGCAGAAGTCAAGGGGGAATCACGGGAAGCCGGCCTGTTGTTAGGCCACAAGCTGGACGAACTATTCCGCGTGGTTGATGGTGGAGGTAACATTGCTCGCCTCACCGTGCTCAACTGGCTGCAAGATGTTGCTTATCTACGTCCGAACGATACGATGGCCATCGTCGCCCGTATCGTTGATGGACCAGAGCTGCCACCTGAGGCCCTTCGTGATCACCGTTGGGGTGCTTATGCTATTGACCATGAGATGGTTCTGGACAAGGCTGTGGACCTCGTAAGCCGCACGATCTATCGAGGCGGCCTGCAGGATGCTGCCAACTACCTTTACAAGATTGCCAGATACCAGTCTGGCTCTGCGGACTATGATCGGGTGCACGAGAAAGCACGCCGGGCGCTAGTTGAGATCGCTGAGTTCAAGCCGCGCAAGCCTTATGCCGTGCAACTGGCCATGCTTGCAATGCTCACGGATTGGCTGGCTCAGGACTTTGCTGGCAATCTCGATCTCGTATTGGCGCTCGTTAAGCCCATGCTGAGTATGCAATTCCACAGCGCTGAGACGGACCCCATCGAGCCCTCCAAAGTCACCTTTCGCAGTAGTATGCTTCACCCCACTGAGCCATTGCGACGTATTCGAAAGCAAGCTCTGCAGAGCCTCTATGAGGCGTATCAGCAAGCCAGCACTGTCTCTGAGCGACTGAAGGTCATCAACGTCCTGGAGGGCGTTGTGTCGCACTTCCCTGGTGTGGCGGTTCCCGAAGAAACGCGTATATGGTTAGAACCTGACTGCCTGAGCACGGCTTGCTTTTTCTCGGAGTTTGTGGTTCCTGCCGCAAAACTGCCTGTCCTGGACGCCGTGTCAAGGTGGCTCTGGCGGGCGAGGCACTGGCGAGGATATGAAGCTCAGGAGCTCGATCGCCTGAGGGCACAACTCCAGGATCATGATCTCTATCAACTTTATCGCGTGCTGGTTGGATGGGACAGATTGGAAGACGAAGAGCCGGACTGGGAGAAGAGCGAGCAGAGGCGACAAGAAGCGGCAGATTGCTATCTCGATGGCCTATCCGAGGAGACTTTCGACAAAGCTCTCCATGACCTGGAGATAGTTGCTGCCCAAGCACGCGAAGCTGGCGAAACCGGAACATCTTGGCTCAATAAACTGCTCACGAAGCTAGGGGAGCAGCACCCTGATCTGGCTTGCCAACTAGTAGAACGCTCCCTCGCTGAAAACCTGGCTCTCAAACACCACCTCAGCTATGTGATTGCCGGGTTGCGTCGTAGCGCCCCCGATGTCGCTATGGCCTATGTTGAGGGCTGGATTGCTACGAGTGATCCAGTTCTCTGGCTTGCGGTCGCGCACAGCTACCGTTTTGTGGACTGGGAAACACTCCAGGCCAGGGAATGGAATATTCTACGCCAATTGACGATGCGTAACTCGCTGCCAGTTGACCATGAGATCATCTGGCTGACCCGGCAGTTTGCTTCTCACAAACCCGACTGGGCTGTGGAATTGCTGAAAGTCATAGCTGCGCGAGGTGATGAGGGCATCCTGCATCATGTTGCTCAGGTCCTGGGATGGCCCAACGAAGCCAGAGATGGCTGGGCCATTGAGTTCGCCAACCCTCACGACTATCTGGACATCGTCCAGAACTTTGAACGGCTTCCCTCGCTAGATTTTCACGTTGAGGAATGCCTCGACAGAATGGCCCAGATCTCGCCAATGTATGTTATTGACTTCATAGAGCACCGCATTAGTGCTATCTCGGAACGCTGGGCACAGGACAAGCGTTATGATGCGGTTTCGTTCCAGTTCTCTCGTGCTGTGGGTTCAATTCGCTCCAGTTCGCAATACCTTGATGTGCTGCATCGCGTGTGCGATTGGATGTTGCGCGATGATTTGTGGTTTCGCCTCGAGACCCCACGCGTGCTGAAGGAAATTTCTGGCGGTTTAGACGATTCACTTTATCGTGTGCTTATGGAGTGGGTCGAATCAGATGATCACCAGAAGTTGTGGGCGGTGGCCAGCATTCTGCAGGAGTTCAATACTGGCTTCTCGTTCTACAACTTGTGTCGAGAGATCATCCGGCGCACGGATGATGAAAAGATACTTGGCGAGATAGACGCCGTCATCCATAGCACACCAGGTGTGATCTCGGGCGGGATGTCCAACTTCTTCAGGCAACGGCTCGAAGAAGTGTCTCCTTGGTTAGATGATGATGAGGAACTACGTGTACGTCGTTTTGCGGGTCGGGTGGTCAGAGCACTGCAACGCACGATCGAACGCGAGGAAGCCGAAGAGGAATTGGAGAGGCGGAGTTGGTGAATACGCTAGCAGGGCTAGTTGAGCCTGTTCGATTGGAAGGAACGGAGCATGCACGGTGACAGAAGAGAAGCGCTACGACGTGTTTCTCAGCCACAACAGTGATGACAAGCCTTTGGTGGAGGAGTTGGCGCTGCGGTTGCAAGACGAGGCGGGGCTGAACCCGTGGCTCGATGCCTGGCACATCCCCGGTGGCGCTCAGTGGGAGATCGAGATAGAGCGAGCTCTCGGTTCCTGTCAGACGTGCGCTGTCGTTCTCGGCGAACACGGCTGGGGCGAGTATCACCTGCGAGAGACACAGGCAGCCCTGGCACGCCAGAAAGCGCATCCTTCTCTCCGTGTCATCCCCGTTTTCCTGCCAGGAGCCCGAGAGGAAGATACGGACGTTTTACCTGACTTCTTTGCAGAAACACAGTGGGTTGACTTCCGCGGCGGGCTGAACGACGCCGATGCACTGGCGCGGCTGATCACTGCGATCCGAGGCGAAGTGCCCTATCCGGATGGCCGGCCCAGGCTTTCATACCTGATCCGACGCGACGCCCGGCGGTGGGAGCAGACCAAACGACAGGACGAGAGCCTGCTCTACCGGGGCGATGAGTTACTGCACGCCCAGCAGTGGGTCAGCCAGCATCCGGCGGAGATGACGCCGCTGGCGCGAGAATTTTTGCAGGCCAGTACTGATCTGGAAGAGCGGCAGCGGGCGGCACGGGAGCGGCTGCGGCGGCGGATCATCATGGGACTGGCTATAGGCTTGGCAGTGGCCGTCCTGCTGGCTCTGACAGCCTGGTGGCAGCGTCGAGAGGCTACTACTCAACGGGATGCTGCCCGAGTCGCCGAAAGTAGGGCCATTGATGAGGCGGCTGCCAAGGCAACTGCCGAGGCCAATGAACTGGTGGCTCAGGCTACAGCAGAGGCTGAGGCGAGCATTGCTACCTCGCGGGAATTGGCTGCAGCGGCGATGAGTCAATTGGAGACAGATCCTGAGCGCGGTCTCCTGTTGGCCATGGAAGCAGTACGAGCAGCCCACACCTTTGAAGCAGAGGATGCCCTGCGCCAATCCCTACAGCACTCTCATATCCGGACAATCCTATGGGGGCACGAGGGGGCGGCGTACAGCGCTTCTTTTAGCCCTGATGGAAAATGGGTGGTGACAGTGAATCTATCCGGCTTTATGGGAGTGAGTGTATACGGCCCCGCACGGATATGGGAAACGACCACAGGAAGAATGATAGCAGTCCTGTACGGACGGGACGGTCCTATCCGCTCGGCCGCCTTTAACGCTGATGGCCAACGCTTGGTAACGGTGGACGTCTCTGGCACAGCTCAGCTATGGGAGACTCACACGGGCGGTCAGATTGCGGTTCTATCTCATGGGGCTGAGAGAGTTAGCGAAGCCATCTTCTCTCCTGACGGTCGTTGGATTCTAACAACGCACAGGGATGACAATTGGAAAGATGTTGTACAATTATGGCAGACATCTAATGGTCAACAGATTACCACTCTCCATGGGCACAAGGATCGAGTGAACAGAACAGCCTTCAGCCCTGATGGGCGTTGGATAGTAACTGCAAGTGATGATGCAACGGCCCGTTTGTGGGAGACAAGTTCTGGACAACAGCTAGCTGTCCTTCAGGGATCCCTGGGGAGGGTTGATCGGGCAATATTCAGTCCCGATGGCCACTGGATATTGACAGAGGGTTCGGATGACACGGCACGGGTGTGGGAGGCAAACACTGGAAAAGAGGTGGCTGTCCTACACGGGTATGAAGAGTCAATCTATCAGCCAGCAACTTTCAGCAACGATGGACAGTGGGTGCTGGCAGTGTCCTCAGACACTGGCGCGCGGGTGTGGAAGGCAGCAACCGGAGAACAAGTAGCAGCCGTGGCCGGTCATGAACCATCTTGGTCTCTTCGATCAGCAATCTTCAGCCCGGATGGAGAGTGGGTGGTCACTGTTGGTCAGGACGACGGCACAGCTCGCCTCTGGAAGGCAGCTACTGGGGAGCAAGCAGCGATTCTCTGCCGTCGCCATTCCTCCTCCCTTCCTCTGGCGGCCTTTAGCCCCGATGGGCAATGGCTGGCAGTCAGCAGTGACTGGGGGAGCGATGTCAACAGCATCAAGTTGATTGACATGTCCACGCAAAAATGGACAGCAACACTTCGCGGGCACCAGGCTGACATCACTACAATCTCATTCAGCGCTGACGGGCGTTGGATATTAACAGGCAGTTGGGATGGTACAGCACGGATATGGCAGGCAGTCCCGCAAGGAGAGGTGGCTGTTCTGCGGGGGCACGAAAGTGAAGTCAACTGGGCGAGATTCAGCCCGGATGGGCATTTGATTGTGACAGCCAGCTTCGACAACGCGAGGGTGTGGGATGCAGCCACAGGGGAACTGCTTGCCACCTTTCTGCATGAAGGTTTACCGTCAATAGTCTTGAGTGTTGACGGACGGTGGTTGATTACCGAGGGTGGGGCACCCTCAATCCGCGTGTGGGACCTCGTTGGACTGAAAGAGGTTGTCTTGTCGTATCCGTACGATGATCTGCCTCGCCGAGCAACATTCAGCCCAGATGGTCGCTGGTTAGCCACACTGGGCGATGACAATGTACCCTGTATCTGGGAGACGAGCACGTGGAAACCAGTTGCTTTCCTGGATGGACACAAAGATATAGTCTGGGATCTGACCTTCAGTCCCGATGGGCTCTGGGTGGCGACAGCGAGTGGGGGTACAGCGAGAGTGTGGGAGACAACCACAGGACGAGAGATTGCCACCCTGCATAATCCGGCTGGGGCGGCGTATGTGACCTTCAGCCCCAATGGGCGCTGGATAGCACTGGAGGACAGCGTATGGGACGTGACCGCAACACGCCAAGTTGCTTTCTTGCACGGCCATGAGTGGGCACCAACTCAGGGGACCTTCAGCCCAGACGGACGCTACATCATGACGACAAGCGTAGACGGTACAGCCCGGATATGGGAGACGGTGACTGGACAAGAAGTGGCTGTCCTGCCGGAGAACAGGACGCGATTCCGCCAAGGTATCTGGGCGGCTTTCAGTCCTGGTGGGCATTGGGTGGCAACAGTGGCCTCCAGAGTAGTGAAGATATGGAAAGTAGGGACCTGGGCGGAAGTCGCTACCCTACCAGGTGGGCAAATGGCCTTCAGCCCTGACGAGCGATTGGTGGTAACTGGGCATCCAGCAGATGGTACAGCACGCGTATGGGAAACAACAACAGGGCGGGAAGTCTCCATCCTGCGCGGCCATGCACATTGGTTAGATGATGTAGCCTTCAGCCCTGATGGGCGGTGGGTAGTCACCGCTGGTCATGACGGCACGGCCCGGGTCTATGCGGTCCATATTGAGGATCTGATGGAACTAGCCCAGCAGCGGGTCACCCGCGAGATCACCTGCCAGGAGCGGGTACAGTTCCTGCACGAGGAACTGGAGTGCGAGGAGTGAGAACGCGGATCGCAGGACGAAAACGGATGGGGTCCGTAGATTGACGGATGCAGGAGGAGGGTTGCGGGGCTGAACCGCTCGGCTGAGCTCGCGCCGAAGCCCCCGCACTGAGAGAACAAAGCCCAATGTCACTAACTTTTCCGCCCGGGTAGAAGCCCAACCGCGTTGGGCGGGCTTTGAAAAGCGGCTTTGCTTAACTTCGACGGCCAACGCGGTTGGCCTGCTACCCACAAGAGAGGAAATCTGCG
>JACKQG010002600.1_pt1 | contig 23341 bp, 18 predicted proteins | sample 8237621 | NCBI WGS metagenome assembly JACKQG01 (sample SAMN15677084, study PRJNA649215) | marine metagenome | biome: marine; feature: Black Sea; material: saline water; isolation source: suspended particulate matter (SPM) from the Black Sea western gyre | collected 2013-06-09/2013-06-10 | depth... | reverse complement strand
ATCCAAAAGAAACACTAAGGAATTTTATTTCATCTTCACGTTTCACGTTTTACGTTTCACGAATTATGACATCAAATGTTCTAGAATGAACCAGTCCAAACCTTCGTAATCACGCGACTCTATAAATTGTCGTTCGGTTTCCTTATCCAGCGTTCGGACTTTCTCCAGAAGATACAGAAACATCTTACGGCTGTGAAGTAAATGCTTGGTTGATACTTCACGCCGTTGAGTTCGCATGGTTTTCACATCCAAACCAACAAACTCACCGTTTCTGCCATATCCATTCTCCTCTAACACCCGGACTTGATTGAAGCAGCATCGTAAATTATTTGACCCGAAGGCTTTGTCTTCGTCAAATTTGAGTCCATTCTGGTCATTCAAGTGGACACTCCAAAGCTTGTTATGATACAACGCATAACCCATCTCATCGGAAGGGTCTAATCCTGCGAGTATTGCATGTGCACTCTCAATTAAACCACCTACTCGGTCTGGGTCTGAACTGAGGTAAGCAAGCGCAATCGCATGTCCTATGGTCGGAATATAAGCATGGTCCATCGGTTCATTCGGTTTGGGTTCAATTAAGATTTTGATGTGCTTATCGTAATCGAGAATTTTGTTTATCGCATCAAGTATGTATCCAACTGTATCTTTGGAACTTTTGGCTTCCCTAATGTACGTTCCTTCACGAGCAAGCCATAACACAATCTTGTCTGTTCCTAATTCATTGGCAATATCAACCGTGAGATATGACCTCTCAATTGCATATTTCCGTTCATCAGGATTGTTCGAGGTATATGCGCCGTCAATCGTGCGCGAATCCTCCCACAGCCTTGGCGCTACAAATTCCGCCACCAACCCATTATCATCCAGAAGTTGCTTAACTTCCCTGGCTTTCCTCACAATCCCATCATGGGTCAGGTCATTTAAGTTTGGCACAGCATCATCGTCGTGAAATTGCACGCCCTCAAAACCTAATTCTCGGTAGAATCCAATTTTTTCTTGAAAACCATAAGGCTCTCGGACTACTGGCCCAAAGGGGTCGCTCCCTTCGTGGATATTCCACGGGCCGAATGAAAATCGGTATTGGATGAGTTTTTGTTCGGACATATTTCCTCTCCTTAAATAACTGTCTTAACCTGCATTCTACACCTGTGGATGCACTTTCTAAAAGATTCTTATTCGTTTTTTCTTTCTTATGAGGGAAGGGGATTTATTATATCATAACTTTAGAAGCCTTGTCAAGACATTAGAAAAACCCAGAAATTCCCCACGAGAAAAAGTAATGAGGTTCTCGTAGCCGAATTCCCGAATGTAGCCGAATTTGCAAAAATTCGGGTCCGAATCAACCGAATCCCCGAAGTCTTGCGACTTCGGCTACGGGAATTATATCATGGGGAATTTCTATTTAACTGAAAAAAACTTGCATTATAGCGAACTTAATGATAAGATTATCAGTAGGTTCAATATGGTGACCCCAAATATTGTATAGAGAGAGTGAATAAGAATGTCTTCTTCCGTTTTAGCTGTTACACAAATCCTCGCTTCATTTTTGATTGTCATCTTTTGTATAGTAGTGGGAATCTTAATGATAAGACACAGTATAAAGATTCAATCCCGCTCAAAGAGAATTAAAGCGTATTTTGTGATAATCGGGGGTTTTATTTTCAGCATAGGATTATTCTGGCCAGCAATTGCGCATCTTTACACTGAATATCTCTGGTTTCAACATCTAAACTATGAGTCCGTTTTCTCCAAAATTCTCCTTACTCGTTGGGGGTTATTCTTTGTGTTTGCAGGCATAGCGACTGGATTCCTTGGCTTAAATTTACTTATAGCCAATACACTATGTCCTGTCTCTAGAGAATTCCGTCGCCGGACACGTCGGAGAAATCTCATGATTAACCTTTCTGCTATCGCTATTATTCTAATTTTGTCAGTTTCTATGGGCATACCTATGATGTGGTTGTGGGAAGAATATCTACTATATAGAAATCAGGTTGCGGTAGGCGAAAATGAAATCTCTACTGTAGAAATGGACACGGGTGATGTTACTGCTATAATGACCGGGCAAGCCCGACCCAGAGGTTTAGCATTTGACGAAAATGATAATTTGTATGTTTCTGGTAGTAATCAGGTTCTCACATTCAATCCTGATACAAAAATATTCGCCACCGTGGCGTCAGAGTTATCAGGTCCCAGAGGACTTGCTTTTGACCGGACTAATCGTATCTTATATGTTGTTGAATCGGATACCGGTGAAATCACTGAGATTAATATCAACACAAATCCTGTTACCATTGTTCCCGATGTAATTAAAGGATTATCTCGTCCGATGAGTATCGCATATAGGGACGGTGTTTTGTATGTGGCGGAGGCAGATTCAGGTGAAATCTCTAGTGTTTTGATTTCATTTCCCCTTAGAAATCAAAACAAATCTAAAATATCCAATCTTAAGACTGGAGAAGTCACTACTCTGGCAAAAGGGCTTTCCCGTCCAATGAGCATAACGTTTGACCAGGCTGGAGACTTATATGTGGCAGAGACCGAGAGCGGCGAAATATCTAAAGTAGATGTAGAAACTGGAGAAGTGACCTCTTGGGTAGGCGACCTTAACCATCCGGTAAATCTCGCATTCGGACCAGACGGTATGTTGTATGTAGCTGGAATGGATAGTATCTACACTGTTGACCCAACCAGCACAGACCCAAATGCTACAAAATCACTTCTATCCGCAGGACTCTTCCGTCCTATGAGTCTTGCTTTCAAGAAACCCGAGGTAAGTTTCAAGATAACTGCACAGTCCTTAGAAAACCTGAAGTCCGAAGAAGTTCCTGATGATTTTCTGAAAAAGTTAGAAAACATAAAAAACAAGGCGTTTACAGGAGAGGATGAGTTTGTAGTTTCTCTTAATGAAGAGATTGGAGAGGAACAAACTGTTAAGTACAAATCATTAATTTTGAAACATGCCGAAAAAGACGAAAAAGCCGGAGAATTGTATGTTGCGGAATGGGGGCGCGGTCAAATCTCCACTGTCGATGTCGAAAGCGGCAACGTTACCAGGCTGAAAACGGAATTTTCCCGTTCGGTTGATATCACTTTCGACCAAAGAAATACAATGTATGTAGCCAGTGACGATGAAGTATTTAAAGTTAATAAAGTTACTGGCGATTTTATGCGATTGGCTGAGAAAATATCCAATCTCGGTGGTCTGGAATACAATAATAACGAGAACGTTTTGTATGTCACTAGCGGTAACAATATTTTCGAAGTAGACCCAAACTCCGGTGAATATATCCAGATTGCTAAGGGTTTATCTCAACCCAAAGGCATGGCTTTCGACCATCAGAATGACATTTTATATGTCGCAGAATTTAACAGTAATGAAATTTCCAGAATCAAAGATTTAAGCGGTAGTGGCAATTTAAAGGATGTAAGCGAAACAGTTATTCTCCCTAAGAAGGAGAGGAAGCAGAAAGCTCAAGAAGTTCTAAAAAACGTTCTAAAAGAAGATGAGATTCTATCTAAGAATGAAAGAAAACAAAGGGTTGAGGCAATTCTAAATGGTGTTTTAGCAGTTCACGAAGTAACCACTGAGCGAAGCGAACAGGAAGGAGAGCCCAAGGAGCGTCAAAATAAACAAAAATGGCTGATTGAGAAATTTAAAAACGGCGTGGATATGTTCAATGAATCGGTATTGATTAAGGAAAATGGACAACGCCCACCTCCTTACCAAATGACGGCAAGTGAAATACAACGATTTAAAGAAATATCCACTGATGATAAGGAATTACTCAGGGGTCTATCAGAATCACCACAAAATCAACTGAAACGACAGCAGCATAAACGGAAGTGGTTGATTGAGAAATTCGAAAGTGGTGTGGATATGTTCAACGTATCGGTATTGGAAAAGGAAAATACACAACGTTCTCGACCAGACCAACTTACACCAGAGGAGCAGAAGCGACTTTTTAATATATCCGCTGATGATAAGGAATTACTCAGAAGTCTATCTGAAGATCTAGAAACCCCTATGGCTTTGACGCTGAGTAGCGATGGACGTTACTTGTATGTGGCTGAATGGCGTATCGGAGAGATTACTAAGGTTAATGTCAAAACCGGCATCATTACCAAGGTCACCGAAGGATTATCTAGTCCGAAAGATATAATTTTGGGAGAGGATGGAGGGGAGTTACACGTAGCGGAATCGGGCAGTGGTGAAATATCCGCAATTAATCCCGAAACAGGTATCAGAAGAATTGTGACAAGCGGGTTATCCAGTCCAACGAGTCTTGCTTTCACCCCCCTCCCCTCCTTGGAGGGGCAGGGGTGGGTTGGAGGGGCCGGGGGTGGGTTGGACGAAAAATTATATATAGCAGAATCTGTCGATACAGACCAATTCTTCAATAAAGAAATTGGATATTATCTATTCACGCTACCTTTTCATAAATGGGTGAGTATTTGGGCAAAATTTCTGATGTGGATAACCATTATTTTTACAGCCTGGATATACAATTATTACTATAGTCGCGACCCACATACAATGAAAAGAACCAAAAACGCTATGTTTATTCATGGTACGGTATTTTGGCTTATCCTATCAGCCATTTCTATCTGGCGGAGCAAGGTAAATACTTTTCAGCTTCTTCTGCATCAACGAGGTGGAATTTGGCCTTCAGAAGTGTACGGAATAGGCGCTGCCGACGCTCAACAAGTATTCGCCTATAAAATATTTATGATAATTGTAATTGGTATTGCTATTGTAGCGCTTGCGAATGCTTTTTGGCGTAAGCGGTGGCTCTGGTATACCGGCGCTAGTATATGGCTCACAAGCTACATTCTCATTGTTTGGCTATATCCCAATCTTTATCAGCGCCTTCGAGTTATTCCGACGGAAAGAGAAATCGAAATTCCCTATCTGAAGCACGATATTAACGGTACTCGCAAAGCATATACCTTGGATAAAATAAAAGAACACCGATTCGTCAAAAGCATCGCGAGTATAGATTTAATCAAAAACCATCCAGATATTCGCGATAACATTCAGATGTGGGATAGACATGTGTTATACATAATACTTAAAGAGTTGGAGAGTTATAGAGAGTATTATGATTTTTACTCAGATGCCGATGTTGACCGATATTGGATAGATGATAAATACCGCCAGGTAATGTTAGCAGCCAGAGAGATATATCCCGAAGGACTACCGACACAGAACTGGATTAACAATCAATTTGTCTATACCCACGGCTATGGTGTCAGTGTCACCCCCGTGAATGAAAAAACAGATGAAGGTGAGCCGGTAATGTGGTTGGGCGGCATTCAACCTAAGCCTGAGCAGCCAGGCTTGCCTGTATACGAGTATTATGGGTTAAAAATTACTCGCCCCGAAATCTACTACGGAGAAATGACAAAAGATTTTGTTTTTATCAATACCGCATCTGAGGAATTTGACTACCCTCAACTAAGTGAAACTGTTGGATTGGAAGGCGAGAAGTATACAAGGTATGATGGAAGTGGCGGAATTCCTCTTTCAAAAGGGTTTAGGAAATATTCATTTTACTGGCGCTTTGCTAGGCTGAACATTCTTTTGACTCGGTATCTTAGGGATGACAGTAAGGTTATGTTTCGACGTCGAGTTGATGAAAGGGCAAAAGCTGCTGCGCCAATTTTGAAATTTGACCATGACCCATTCATCGTCATCGGTAACTCTGGCAGGCTGTGGTGGGTCATTGATACTTACGTTACAAATAATAACTATCCCTATTCACAAAAGCATCATCATCCCCAATATGGTAATTTCAATTACATCAGAAATGCAGCCGTCACCATAATTGACGCATATAATGGAGATGTAAATTTCTACATCTTGGATGAAGATGAACCATTAATTCAAACATACCGCAAAATCTTTCCAGACCTTTTTAAGCCAAAAGAGGACATTCCCGATGGCGTAGCCGCGCATCTTCGCTTTCCAGATACATTAACCTATATTCTCGCGAAAAAGTATACTGATTATCATGTGCAAAACCCAGTGCAATTTTACGATAAATCTGATTCATGGAATCTTCCTCAAGAAACATATTACGACGATAAGAGCGGTACCAATATTCGTATACCGATGAAACCATATTACGCCACTTTAACTTTGCCGGGGGAGAATAAAATAGAATTTGTAAACATGCTGCCATTTACACCTCCCAAAAGGACGTTGAATATGAGCGCGTGGCTGGTCGCGCGTTGTGACCCTCCGCATTATGGTGAAATGGTTATTTACGCATTACCCAAGGGTGTAAGCATTGATGGACCTGAGAAAATAGAAGAACGTATTGATGCCCATCCGCAAATTTCTAAAGACCATTCACTGTGGGGACAAGGAGATTCCAGAGTCCTCAGAGGAAATCTGCTGGTTATCCCGGTGGAAGATTCCCTCTTCTATGTTGAACCTGTATTCCTTCAGTCCCAAAAGTTACCTCTACTCAAACAGATAATCGTAGCGGCAGAAGATAAACTGGCAGGGGAAGGGACATTTGATGAAGCATTGGAAAAGCTTTTTGTCCAGACGACAACCACAGGACCGGGCGGGTTGATGAAACAAGGTCTAGATAAACTTTCCGAGGCTAAAAAATCCCTAGGCGAAGGTAATATAGAACAAGCCCGAAGAGAGATAGAAGAAGCAGTCGCAATATTTGCGACTGCTAACGACAAAGCAAAGCAGTATCAGAAACCAACAGAGGAATTGCTTGGCAAGAAAGAGTAATGAAAGGAGTATTCAATGGCAAGAGTCAAAATTTATACCACCGATTTTTGTCCTTACTGCATAAAGGCAAAGAATATGTTGGATAGTAAGGAAATCGAATACGAAGAAGTGAACATTCATGGCGAAGCGCAACTTCGCGATGAAATTGAACAACTCACGGGTAGGCGCGATGTGCCGCAGATTTTCATAGATGGTAAGCATATTGGCGACGATGACGCACTGGAAGAACTCGTTGTTTCTGGTGAACTGGACAAGATGTTCGGCGTTGAAAGAAAAAGTGATAATGCCACAGAAACGCACAATGTTATCATCATTGGGTCGGGACCAGCGGGGTTTGCCGCAGCGCTCTATTCCGCGCGCGCAAACCTTGAACCTCTACTTATTACTGGTAGCGAAATCGGCGGACAAATAGCGACAACGGCTGACATCGAAAATTACCCCGGTTTTAAAGGGGACAGCTCGGCTGAATTAATCCAAATTATGCAGGAACAGGCAGAACATTTCGGCACTAAGATGTCATTCGATACAGTAACCCAGGTGGATTTCGCACAGCATCCATACCGAATTAAAACCTATGAATCGGAATTTTTAGCGAAATCTGTCATCATAGGTACAGGAGCATCACACCGCAAACTCAATGTACCTGGTGAAATAGAGTTTGCCGGCAAAGGCGTTTCCTACTGCGCCACCTGCGATGGCTTTTTCTTTCAAAATCGCTCCGTTGTTGTAGTCGGCGGCGGCGACACAGCCGTCGAAGAAACTCTGTTTCTTACACGTTTTGCTTCGGAGCTCTACTTAGTACACCGCCGCGACCGGCTACGTGCCAGTCCTATCCTGCAGGAACGCATCCTCAACCACGAAAAGGCCAAATTTATCTGGGATTCAGTTGTCGAAGAGATTCAGGGAGATGAAAAAAGCGTTACTGCTGTCCGCCTCAAAAACGTCAAAACCGATGAGCAAACCATCCACCCAACCGAAGGCATATTCATTTTCATTGGGCATATTCCAAACACTGAAATTTTTAAGGGGCAAGTTGAACTTGATGAACAAGGCTACATCATCACTGACAAAAGGCAACATACCAGTGTGCCAGGAGTATTCGCCGCTGGAGATGTTCAAGACTATATCTTCCGTCAAGCTATTACCTCTGCAGGCACAGGCGCAGCAGCAGCTATCGAAGCGGAAAAATACATAGCTGAAATTGAACACCGTGCATACCCGGGAAGATAATAGTTCCATTTCGCGATTTCATACTAAATTAGGCTTGTAATTTCCTATTATAATGACGTCTGAGACATCAATAACCCGTAAAACGTAAAACGTAAATTTTGGTTAGCCAACGGTCTTTGTGGTTTCCACGTTAGAATATCTACGAGAAGAAGCAAGCCTAAACCGGTATCAGGGGAACAGATAGTCTATCCGTTTTGAGCGGTAGAAATCAACAGTTAGTTCAATCTAAAGAATGCAATCGCCCTCCCAGACGACATCCGTCGTCGGGCTATCAAAGCGGTGCTCAAAATCGATAACTACCCTTAACAGGGGTCGGAGAGTTCTACCTAAAGCTACGCAGAATATGACCGCAGACGACGTGATATGCTCATCCACATCAGTGCCTTGGAATTAGGAGGAAACTCCAATCGAAGCGTGAATTTGAACGAACTTCCATGTTCCAGCCGTTTTTTCTAAAACGCCTGTCAGACGCATCGCGAGTTCCTCAAACACCCCTTTCCATTTGAGTCGCCAAAGCTGTCGTGTGTAGAACCATGCCACATGATCGCGCTCCTGAACATCAAGATGTTTAATCTCAATGGTGAAATCGGCCGTACTGGCGACGTGTTGTTGATAGTAATCGCTAATCTGTTCTCCTCCTTCAATGTACTCACCAGGTTCAGTGCCGATTTTCACATAGTAGCCCATTGAGGACATCATTCCGATTAGCTGCTGGGCATCCCCTACCACGAGCGCGTCAAAGTAGTTTTGGACTGTTTTTAAGGCATTCATCATTGCCACCTCTCATCAAAGAAGTTTAGACCGCTTGATTTGATTTAATCTATCCCTCAAAGTCCAACTATGAGTGCCAAAAGCATATCATTTTCATGATGTCAGCTGAAAACAGAATCAGTACCGACTCATAAATCAAAGGACGGATTCAGGCACATTATTGAATGGATTTGACCACAACCAAAACGCGGCCACATAACTGGCGACGGGAATTGAACCCGTAATACATCAATATTTAATCGACTGCTCTACCGTTGAGATACGCAAAGCGTAACCGCAGAAGGTTAAACTCTTTCTTGCGGCAAAAATTCCTTAAATAAACTCCCCGCTGTTCTTGCATACGCTTCCGGAGTTCCAATGTCGTAATATTTGCCTTCTGTTTCGTAGGCGTAATATCCTTCTTCTTTTCGCAAGAGGTCTAAAGCATTTGTAAGTTGAATCTCACCGCGTTCTAAGATCTCATTGTCAATGTGGTATTGGATACAATCAAAAATAGTTGGAGTTAATATATATTGTCCGAAAATGCAGAGATATTCTCCGACTGGCAGTCCTTCAATCGCCAAATTTTCCCTTGCGTATTCAATTGTGGGTTTCTCTTTCAATTCCGTGACTGCATAGAGCCGTGGGATATGAGGCACGCGTTTACCGCTGATTGTACCGTAGAGATGCAAAACTTCTTCTGACCTTCTCATAACAGCAGAAATACTTTTTCCCACCTGCGGAAAAATCTGCAGGAGTTGTTGAGCGCATCGGATTTCCGTGTGCGATTCATAAATATGGTCGCCCAACATCAATAAAAAAGGCTCATCTCCGACCCAATCTTGAGCGCAATACACAGCATGTCCAAACCCTTTTTGCTCATCTTGAACAACGTAGGAGATGCGATGTCCCAAATCCAGTAATTTCTCCGATTGCTTCACTACCCCCGGCGATTTTGATAAACGTTGTTCCAAATCATGCGGAAGAGGTTCTTTGAAGTATCTTTCGAAATCTACGTTGCCATCGGGTTGAACGATAAGACACACTTCTTGGATTCCAGATTCAATCGCTTCTTCGATTATCAATTGTATAGCGGGTTTGGCATAGCCATCTTTGTCTATAATTGGAAAGAATTCTTTTTTGATTGACTTAGAGGCAGGATATAACCGCGTTCCATATCCAGCGGCTGGAATGATAGCTTTTTTTATCCGGTTCATTTTATCCTCATTCACTGGTTTAAAGTCTTGTTGTAGTATTAGCTCTCTCCGTCATTAATGGCTTCAATGTTGAGTTTAAAGCATTCAACGTCCAGCTCTTCGAGCATCTCTATTAGTTTTTCCCGTTCCTCTTCGCCTTTGGCGACAAATTGTGCAGAACCATCGCCTTGCGAGCCAACGCCTTTTCCACCCCAGATTAAATGTTTAATTTGGGGATACTCTAAAATTTGATGTAACTTCAGCGCGGTCAATTCTTCGGGGCATGCAGGCTGGACGCATTCATCGAATACCTTCTGCGCTTCTGTCATCAATTCGCCAACTTTTCTACCATCACCTTCATTAATTGCTTTTTTAGCTCTGAAAAGTATATCTTTGTTACGAGGCCCCAGGGCATATCGAACTCCTTCGTTCAACGGGAGTTTCGCACTCCCGCTGAATTCTCCTGTACTATCTCTTAAACATTGATTCAAATCAGATAGGATTTTTCTCGTATCCTTGCCGGCTTTCAAATCGACAATGACCATATAAACAGGCTTTTTCGGAGATAGCTTTTCCACAGTCATTATATCTCCATTGAATGTTAAGAATACAGGTATGCGTCCATACGCGCAAACTTGGTCCATCCTGCCGCATTCAGAACCGGCGAAAGTTTCGCCCAAATAAGCATATTCCATCTCATCTCTTATTGTCAAGCCAATCTCATATATTCGATTGAATGCTCTTGCTGTTAGTGCACAAACCGCCGCGGAAGAGGATAATCCCCTCTTAATAGGCAAATTCATCTTGTTATGTATGATTAACCCTCCAACGTCATATTCTTTATGAAAATGGTATGCGACTCCAGCACTATAACTGAAAAAACCACTTTTCTTCGCTTCACGAAATAGAGCATCTTCACTCATATCTACGGCGTGGGGACCAATGACTTCTACTGTTGGTAAAATTGAAGTCATAATAAATTTATCAGGGTGAGGTTGTATAGTTGCATTAATACCTTGGTTGGTACCGATAGCAATACAATGACCTGATTCAATGGAAGGGTCAAAAGCTCGATATTCACCTGCCCAATCTGAATGTTCCCCAAATAAACATAATCTGCCTGGCACGAAAAGCTGTATCTTGTTCATTTATAAACTCCTCTTAACTGTTCCCTTCGACTTTTGCACCGGTTTCCACATTGCATACATAAATTTCTGGTTTGATTCCAGTCAACATCCCCACATTAGTATAGCTAAAACAAATATTATAATGGCAATTGCTATTATAACATAATATGTGTAACCAAAACTTTGACCTATCCATTTGTTAAAATTTCTACTAAAATTTTTCTTAGATGATTGAAGCTTTTGACTCTTTCGATGTTTGCTAGTAGATTTCGATCGCTCCTTAGAAGATCCTCGCTGCCGGGATGACTTTGACTTTAATGACTGTTTTATTTGTTCTGAGAGTCCGATAATCTCATAACATGGGGTTCCTGACGATTGCTGATGTGGCTTACAACGAAGTGTGTTTTCGACCAATGAATAAAGGTGTGGGTTTATAAAAATTTGCCCGGGTTCAGCAGTACATGCTAAATTGTAAGATTCCGTTGTTAATCCTATCTGCTTATAATCTAACATCACATCGGAGTGTACTGATATATCGCCAGTACTAATACCCATCCGAAATGACGGAAAATTGAATCGCAATTCACCAGACGATTCTATAGCTCGTTGATGGTCATTTTCATAAGCTGTTGGTAATCCAAATATTATAATAATGCTATCATCTGCAAATCGGTATACCGTTCCTACATATCGACTTGCGATTTTACTTAGCTTGTCGTATTGTTTATCCTTTATCGGCTTGTCAGAACAAACAGATAGTATAGTTATAGTTTTTATGGATTCCATATTATTTCTCCCAAATTCACCACTTCCGCCCTATAAATTAACGAAACTAACCATCCCATTGTCAGATAGAGTTCAAAAGTGTTTCTTTTGATAAAGCTTTTTAAACTTTCGTGGCCTTCCTTATTTAAAAGAAAAGTTTGGTTACTTAATCATCTTCTCAATTCCTACTCTACCCAATCTGAAAGTCTCAGAAACTTTTCTTAACCTATCCAGAGTTCCAACATCGTAATGATAGTTCTCATCTTCAATGTATAAAAAAACTGCATCTTTTGCTATAAATTCGGGGATGACGTCGTAACTAAAATCTTTCCCTTTTTGGATATTCTCGCTTTCAAATATCCCATTTGCGCAAAAAAAGACTGGTATGCTGGTTATTACCTCAAGTAATACTTTTTCCCGATATGCGGTCACCTTTGAATTAGCGTCGCATTCGATAATCCCTGTTTCTATTGGCAGACCAATTATTCCACTTAAGGTCATGATTCCGCAAGAAGCAACGGACGACTTCGTCTTACCGCAGTGATGTTTGTGATATTGATAAAAATTCGTAAGGTTCGTTGCTGTAAGTGTATCGCCGTAATAGACTAAAAAATCTTCCTCATCTTCAAAATACGATATCGCGTTTGCTAATTCACCCGCTGTTCCCTGGGATTCATCGCTTTCAGAGTATTCTATTTTCACTCCCCATCTTTTTCCATCTCCAAAATAGTTCATCACTTGCTTTTTCAAGACTCCCACCGCCATCACGATATCCACGAAACCATAATGTCTCAGATGTTCTACAATATGCTCTAAAATTGGCTTTCCATCTATGGGAATCATATTTTTATTTATATATTCTGTCAGTGGTCGCATTCTTGTACCTTCGCCACTTGCTAAAACCAATGTTTTCATCTATACCTCCTGAGTAATGCCTTATACCAGGTTAGCAATTCTGCATTTTTATACCCCAATTATGATATTCAACACCCGTTACCCTATACAGAATGAAAGAATTTTAGTCAGAGTTTTTTTCAAATCCCTGCGGTTGACATACTTATCAATTAGATAATTTTCGGGGAGAAGTTGAGGGAGAGAGATATTTTTCGTAATAGTGCAAAAAGCAACCGACGACTTCGTCTTACGGCTATTTTTTTTATCAATGGATTTGGGGTTCACAGGTTTGGGTTCTGCTAACACTATATCACCCAAGGGAAATGAGGTAGAAAATTCACTGCTGACACGGGGATTCATCAGGACAGTGATATGAGGAATATCTTTTTGAGATAATTTTTCTATGGTAGCAGCCAGATTAATCGAAACGATGAATGACAGCCATTCTGAATTTTTCTCGGATTTTAGATTAAGTCTCGTACCATCTGCATAAAATGTAATCAATGGTAGAGATTTCATTAGAGAGTTGTTGAATGTATATAGAATTTTTTCATATTCTGTTTTATTTAGATTAAACCCAGTGCTAGAATCATCTATGGGGTTTGAATTTATTATGCACAACACAATTTGATATCCACATAACTTGGCTTCTCCTGCAATAACCGATGCCGATAGTGAAGAGCCAAAAGCTACAGAATGGATTTTAATGTTGGATTTATATTCGGTAAAGTTTTTTTTTGATGGGATTAACATTCTAATCAGCCCACCGGTAGCCATAGGATAATGGTAACCACATTTGGGACAGATTTTAAAATTTCGGTCTAATTCTTTGCTAAACGTAATGTCCCCGCAAACTTCACACCTATTCCACATTCCATCTGGAATATTTTTGCGCTTACTAGAAGGTGATAAATTGAGGGAGTTTTCAAACGACAGCATTTCATTCGCCCCCTTGAAATACGTGGTTTACGAAGCCGAAGTAGGCACCGTTGCGAGGAGGAGTTGCGAGGAACAAAGCAAACTAATCACGAGGAACGAAGCAATCTACCCGTCCTCATAATGAAACTATGCTCTTTGATGGGGATATTTTAATTTTGTCAAAATAATAGAGAATGCAGCTAAATTGCATTCTCTATTATTAATACCATAATCTGTGTTTTGAACACCGTAATATTAGTCTTGAATTTCTTTATTCGTTTCGATTTCTTTCTTAGTTTTGTTTTCATTTCCATTTAGAAAACAAAACAAAATTTCCGCTTAGAAATCGAAACAAAACTTCCACTTAGAATTCAAGACAAATCCAAATAGCGTTCAAAACAAAATCTCCTTGAAAATAAAGCATAAAATAAGTTTGCTTCTTCCTGAAATTAAATACGGGGAAAGGATGCAAGGGAGGGAAGAGAGTAAATACTCATTCTTCCCCCTGATTCTCCCGATGCTCGGGAAAGAGTCTGTTCCTAACCTAAACCATAAATATTTCGCCCCTACGGGTTGAAAAACTTACTCTTATCAACCTTTCCTTCCGTTGTTGGAATTCAAAAGGTAATTACTTAAAGCTGTCGACAGCGGTATCTTCATCGTCATAAGTTTCAAAAATAGTCATCAACTTTGCCATAACGATTAGCTGTCTAGTGCTTCTACCAAGGTTCAACAAAGCTATACGTCCTTTCTTTCGTTGCACAGACGTATACGCAGCCACGACAACGCCTAAACCGGAGCTATCCATCATGGGCACTTTCGCAAGGTTTAACAAAATTTTGACCTCGCCTTCGGTTTTAGATGCTATATGGTCATCTATAATACTTTTTAATTCCAAGCTATCTGCGCCGATGATTCTGCCCTGAATATCGAAAATAGTAACTCCGTTTCTTTCTCTGATATTAACTTCCATTGCCAAATTACCTCCATAAAATTATTAAACATACAGGTTTTTGTAGATATACACCAAAGTCTCTGACCCTGGTTATTAGATTTAGCCCTATTCGGATTAATCTTACTTCCGTAGGGGCGATTTTCCTATGGTTGTCTTTCAACTTCGAATTGATTCGAAGGCTAGATAATCTAATCCATTACAGTTTTGATTATCAAAATTCATTAGGCTAACCAATTGATTGACCATAATGATCTGGCAACCCAATTACAGCCTATTCCATCTCGAACGTTGTAACGCATAAGGCATATACATTTTACGTTTTGCCAAATGGAGGAGACAAATCCTTAGACAGCATCTGGATTGCGTTGAATTACAATCCTCTCTCACCTAATTTGTGTTTCAATTATTATTTCGGTAACCATATCTCTGAACCCCCACAGGATAAGGGTAATGCTGAAGAACCTGTCGCTTCACTTCATTCAAGCGCAAGCTCTGAGTAAAACGAAGGATTTAGAAGCATGGGCATTAGAGTGCTTGGGGAAGAGGGGAAGAAAGGTATTGGGGTGTTGGGGTGTTTCTGTTACCTCATTAACCCAATACTCCATTGCCCCATCACCCCGAAACACCCGCCAAAACTGCATTTTCTTGTTTTGGGGGCGAATATAATCGAAAGGTTCTCCTGTAACCCATTGCCAGCTGCCATCAGGCTCAAGACTGCCGGGTGGTTGGAAGCCACCTAAAAAAACTTAATCCTGAAGCCCTGTAAGAAGAGAAACTACGAAGTTATCTTCTGATTCGGAGGTTATTGTGGCAAGATGCCCAAAAAACCCCTTAAATTGTTGGGAGTCTACAAATTGGCTTGCCTCACTCCACAACATTGGAGTAGCGACCAATTCGTAGTAGTGATTATTTTCGGGGTTCAGAACTGGGGTTGCTTCTACTTGCCCTATTATAGCAAGCAATACGGCCAGTATTGCTAAATATAAAACAATCAGATTTTTCATTCTCTTAACTACCTTATTTTAGGGTTTTGTAATAACCAAAACGGTAGTAAGTTAAAATTTGGTAGCTTCCGCTAACAATTGCGAAAACTAACTACCAACAATTTTACCAATTGTTTATATTCACTTCAACAAAAATTTCATGAAAATTATATTGGTTGTAAAAATATAACAACTTCGTGATTTTTGTTGCAATTTGAAGATAGTATAACATTTTTCACACTTCAGGTCAATAGTAAATTTATATTGACAGAAATCATCGGTCAGGAACCTTTACTGTGATACGCCGCAGTCCGAGGCACCAGAGTACATAGCTAAAAAACAGCAGCGCGGCAGCAACGAATGGCGCGCCGAATTGAAAATATTCGGGCATGCCAAGGAATTCATTTTTATGAAGAAGACGCTGGGCAGGATAATATGTCACAAATGCCACCGGAAGAATAAACGTCAATAGCACACGCACTGCAAGTGGATAGATGGAGATGGGAAAAGTTGCCGCCTCTTTGCTTAGATGAAGCATCATATTCAGTTAGGTAAAAATTTCTTCGGGAATTTTGCCACCACAGTATAGTTTGGGTCTACGACGTTTCCAATTCGCGTTGTGCCAACTTGGGAAATGACTTGAAATGCTTCCCATTTTTCAAATCCGTAGTCATCAACCAGCCATTTGACCAATTCTACGTGAGCGATACGGAGTGCGTCCATCAGCGGACGTCCGCTTCCCGCTGTCATGATATGTGTTTCGTCTTCCATTCGCGGCCATTCGATGCTTTTGCCTTTGATAACTTCGAGCGTGACAGTGACTTCTGCCGTCGTTTCGAGCGCCACGCCACAGATTTCGCCATCGCCTTGAGCTGCATGGATATCGCCGAAGGCAAAATACCCGCCGCGCACCCATACAGGCAAATATAGCGTCGTTCCAGCTTTTGTTTCCACGCAATCCATGTTGCCTCCGTATTCACCGGGCGTGAGTGACATCTCGGTGCGTCCATACCTTGGCGCTACGCCAATGGAGCCAATAAACGGATGCATTTGTTTTGTTCGCTAAAGCGGAATTGCGAACAAAACTTATATTACGGAATTTCAACCTTTCCGATTTTGCTGTTTGGTAATTCTAAAATTGCGACGTTTCGTTGAAAATCTATATTCCAATCGAAAAGTTTTTCAGGTATCGGTTCGTTAAGAAATAGTTCTTTGCCTGGGGCTTCTCCCGTGAAAAAACCAAAATGCGCGATGTGTCTCGACCATGCATACTGGCGATTCAATGCAATTCTTAGAATATGCACTGCCAGCGCATCGCCAACTTCAGCGCCTTCGACGTATATCGGCCCGACAAGTGGATTTGATTCCCGAAACTCCGTCGTATCGCTACGCTGTTTGAGTTCTTCTGGAATCGGTTGCATACCTGTATCGTATCCGCGCGTCTCGTGTTGGCGCAACCACAGTATCACCACTGCTAACAGTCAATGCTGGTTCGTTGGGACCAAAGGTGTAGTACTGACGGCTCTCCACGCCTAAAGGCGGGAGGTTCTTAGCGATTGTCACTGGTTCGCTGCATAAGCTAAGCAACACATGGATTTCGCCCTACTGGGCTTATTGCCACTGACAACCATGAGGCCCCCGTCTGGACTACTACTACTTTTACCCACGAAGGGTATACGTAGATACTTTGCTTGTGGATATGGGAACAAGTCATCAGGAACTAAACTACCGTATTGATGTACAGTTAGAATGTTATACGCGCCAACAACGTCGCGGTGACATTTAAGTTTGCAATTAGAACAAGAGTAGTTCCTGTTTTTAGAACGGTTGATGGTACCACAACGCGGACATGTCCTAGATGTAGATGCTTCAGAGACTTCCACTACTTCGATACCCACTTCTTTGGCTTTATACTGTAGGTACTCCTTTTGGGTATAGAATGACCATTGGCTTATCTTTTGACGTGCTATACGTGCTAATCTGCCTTTGGTGTTTTGCGCTATACCAGATAAGTCACCTATCACTAACGTAGTGATGTTATGGTCAACACACCATTGAATAGTTAAAGTAGTTATCTTGTGGTTCAAGTCTTTGACACGCCTACGCGTTCGTTCTTGGACACGTTGTTTGGTTCTGTTTAGCTTGTTCCAACGTCTGGAATACTTAACACACTTGCTCATCTTTTCCTGTAGTTGAGCTATTACTTTGTTGCGATACTGTTTTACGGCACGAAGTTTTCTGCCTGATATAATGAGTGCATCGTAGCCATCAGTCATTGCTATGGCATGTATCTCACCCATATCACAGGCTGCTATTCCTGTGCCGATAACTGACTCCTTGTCATCAACTTCGACAATAAGTGATAACCAGTATCCATTGTGCCAGATAAGTTCAACTATCTTTGGTGTGCAATTGGCAAGTGTCCTTGGTAGACGTATCTTGAGTGGTTTATTACCACGTCCGTTGTTGAGAATGATGTTTCTGCTCTTAATCTTAATGGCACCTGTTTTCCACTGTACGCGAAAATACTTTTTGTTCTTGTAGGGATAGCGAATGGATGGGTTGGTTTTGCGTACTTCGTGGGCAGCCTTAAGATTGGCGCTGAATTGTTGTGCTACTGATTGGATGGATTGTGAATGAAGCGCAAACGGTTCATCCGGATACAACTGGTCACGAGTGTTGTACTTTTGCAAAGAAGTAGATTTAAGCCATATTTCTTTCTTACGGAATGTGCGCCAGAAGAAATTCTTGGTTCTGTTCCAGACATGTGCTGATTCCTGCTGAAGGAATTGGCAATATTCTCTGGTACGCTTGTCTGGATTAAGTTTGATGTGAATTGCTTTGTGCATTTAATATTAATTGATACCATATAATGTTTAATTTGTTAAGGAGAAAATTGCGCCATTTCATCCCACGCCCCGGGGCGGGTGCTTTCATGGCGCACTAAAGTTGTAAGATTTGATATTTGGGGATGGAGAAAGAATAAGAAACCGAGTTTTTGGGAAAAACTCAGTTTCTATGTATCTTCTTGGCAGAATGGTTATGCTTTCGCCGTACACACGAGTAAATTCATCAAGGTAAGCTTGAGCTATGGCACGATTTCCGGAGATAATTAAAATATTTTCTTCATTCGTCTTGGCTGCATTTTTTGAGAAATTAAATGATCCGGTGAGAACTGTTTCGCCATCAATTATAATGACTTTGTGATGGAGAATCCATTTGTTAGTATCCTGTTTGACAGGTATGCCCATAGCTTTCATTTTGGGATATTGAGAGTAGGAGGTCTCAGAACCGCGTTTTTCGAAAATTCCTCGGACATCAACTCCTGCTCTGTATTTATCCATCATCGCCTGTCCTATATTTTGATGAGTGAACGAAAACGCCATAAAGAAGATGGATTTGCGTGCTTTGTTTAGTTCGGTAATGATGGCATTATCAACATCGTTTTCTGGGGAAAAAAGGGTTTTAATTTCAGCTCCATCGGGCATTCTGACGATGGGATTGGGAATATTCTTTGGAGAACGACTGCCGAATTTTTTCTGCGTGAACATCTCCTCGAATTCCGTTGCAAAGTTTTGGGCAATGGCGGGTGAATCGATAAAAATGGCGTTGTTATTATTCTTGTAAGCTCCATTGTCTGTGGTATTGAAAGAGCCTGTCCAAGAATAACGCCCGTCGATGACAATAAATTTATTGTGCATCAGCCCACTACGTCCCATATCATTGATAACTTTGATTCTTTCACTTTGTATCTGTTCAATAGAATCTTCATTCATATAGTCTGTTTCTGTAACGACGCGCACTTTGACGCCCCTCTTGTGCGCATTGACTAAGGCACCTGTGATAACTTCGGAATCCAATTCATGCAAAGCGGCATCAATTGTCCGTCGGGCAGTATTGAGTTTTTGCACCAGTATTTTGTCGATGTTTCTGGGATTCGTCTTAGCAACCTCTGGATCGCTATTGTAGACCTGGCTAAAGTATATCTCACACCACGACGGTAATCTTGTCGTCGTGGTTGGTTCAATTTGTCTACTCTTATAGAAGATAAAAAATCCGATAACGGCAATGATGAGTAGTAAAATTAAAGTGATAAAAATGAAATTTTTCATAGTTCTATTTCCTTTCTTTTGGTTTCGATACGGCAATTCGTGCGGTAAGCCGAAGTCGTATGTTGGGGTTTACCCACTCAACCCAAGCCTCAATCGGCGCTCATTTATCTCATTGCCTATCCGCCCATGAATAGTTCGGGCATTTATTTGACATAATTGAGTAATAATTGAATTTGATCTGCTAAAGATTTATCAGATTCGATTAAAGTGAGTAATTGATTGAGATTATCCTGATTAGTAATAAATCCCTCTATGCGCTTTCTAATTTTGCTTTCACCTTCGCCATTTTGAATGTCATTAGCAATTCTACAGACAAGTCGGGCTATTTCTTTAATTTTATGGATATGCGGCTTAATTTCGCTCTCCGCGGTTCTGATTTCTAACAGCTTTTCGATCTCCTTTATGCACCAATCTATTATGATATTGGCATATTCATCAGTTAGACCATTAGTTAAGCTTTCATCATCTAAGATAGATTCGATTAAATTTTGGTCAAGTGTGTTCATTGGTCATTTCCTTTGAACTGAAGAGAAAATCGCAGATACTGAAACTCCTCTTTATTTTACCAATTCCTCCTGGAAATATCAAGATTACGAAATCAGATGAATCGCCTTGTCGTAGGCCGCTTCAGCGGCTTCCATGACGGCTTCGGATAGGGTGGGATGTGCATGAATTGCGTGAGCTAAGTCTTTTACACTGCCACCTAATTTGATTGCTAACGATGCCTCGTGAATCAATTCTGAAGCATTCGACCCCAAAATGTGTACTCCCAGGATGTCATTCGTATCGGCATCGGAAACGATTTTGACGAATCCATCCACCTCGCGCATTCCCAACGCTTTGCCGTTAGCCATGAAAGGGAAACGCCCCGTTTTGACTTCATATCCCTCTTTCCTGGCTTGTTCCTCTGTGAGGCCAACCCTTGCGACCTCGGGTAATGTGAAAATACAACTCGGTATTGTACCGTAATCCATCGCAGAAGCAACACCCATGCAATTTTGCACCGCTACAATTCCTTCTCTTGAGGCGACATGCGCTAATTGGAATCGATTGGCAATATCACCTACGGCATAGATATTCTCAATATTTGTTTGCATGCGTTCATTAACGGCGACCCTACCGTTCTCAACTTTTAGCCCGATATTTTCTAAACCAATACCTTCCAAATTCAACTTACGCCCTATTGACACTAACATCTTTTCCGCCTGAAGTTTTTCTCCCGATTCCAATTCCACAGTCACGCCAGCCTCGCTTTTGCTAACTTTAGTGATATTTGCCTTCGTTACAATCTTAATTCCTTTTCGTTTCAAGAAAAGTTGCATCTGACGTATGACCTGCACATCCTCTGTCGATAAAATCGTCGGCAACAATTCTACTATCGCTACCTCGCAACCGAAAGCGTTGAAAATAGAAGCAAATTCACATCCAATTACGCCTCCGCCGACGACTATCAGGCTTTTGGGTAATTCAGTCAATTCCAATGCGCCCGTGCTGGTCAACACTTGCTTTTCGTCAATTTCAAAAAATGGGATATTTGCCGGCTCTGAACCCGTTGCGATTATGATATTTCGCGCTTCGACAAGTTCAACAGTTCCATCTGCTTTCGTTACTTCAATTTTGCCTGGGTTTGTGATTTTGCCATTGCCTTTGATTGATTTAATTTTATTACCCTTGAATAATGTTCCAACCCCACTGACGAGCTTTTTTACTACTCCATCTTTTTGGGACATGACCCTGGCAAAATCAATATTTGCCTCTTTGACTTCAATTCCAAACTCAGCAGCATTTTTAACCATCGAAGCCAACTTTGCAGAGGAATATAACGTCTTCGTCGGAATACAACCGCGATTCAGGCATGTACCGCCCAACTCTCCCTTTTCAATCACACAGACCTTACCGCCTAACTGCGCCGCCTTAATCGCTGCCACGTAGCCTCCCGGTCCCGTGCCGATGATTGCAATATCCAAATCTTGCATAGGTTTCTCCTGATTTCATATTCTTTTCTTTTTGAAAAGAATATAACATCTTTTCCAAAAATTAGCAACATTTTTCTACTCAAATTCCCCACGCGTAGCCGAACTCGCCAGAGTTCGGGAACTCAACAACTTTGAACTGCCCGAAGTCTTGCGACTTCGGCTACGGGAATTTCTGGTACTCCGATATTTTCCTTGACGATTCTTCGGTAAAATGTTATTTATAAAAAATGCTAAAAATACGATATTCGAGAGGAATCAACAATAGAAAATGGCAAGATATGAAATCATCGACCACACGGCGGATTTGGGAATCCGCGCTTATGGCGAAACATTGCCGAAACTTTTTGAAAACATCGCCTTTGGTATGCTGGAATCTATCGCGGAATTGGATAGTATAGATGAAGAAAGAGAAGTTGAAATTAATGTGCAAGGAGACACTTTGGAGGATCTATTGGTTGCATTTCTGGGGGAACTGCTATTTATACATGAAGTCGAAGAAATTTTATTCAAACGCGTTGAGATACTTCAATTCAATGAAAATAATCTTTCCGCTATTGCCTACGGCGAAGAGAAAAGTCCTCAAAAGCATATAATTTATACAGAAATTAAAAACGTCACCTATCATCAACTGAAGGTCGAACAGTCAGCAGATGGTAAATGGGAAACACTGGTTATTTTTGATTTATGATGAAATTGGAGAAATATTCATGCCAAACTATGAAGAACTCATCAAAACATTAGCAAAAGAAACCACATTGCCTTTTTCAAAAGTCGGAATCATTTCATCACTTGTGCGATTGGGGGACACACGGGCGATTCCACATTTTATCGAAGCATTAAGTGACGAAAATCATTACGTTCGTCGTGAAGCAGCGCGTGCTATTGGACAATTAGGTTCGCCTGAAGCAATAGAAGCTCTTTTGGCAGTTCTGGAAAATGACTCTGATGAAGAAACCCGGCGTAATGCGCTGACAGCATTGGGAAATATCGGTGATGAGAGAACAGTTGAACCCTTGAGGCAAGCACTTAAAGAACCATCCTATTGGATTCGGAGAGCTGCGGAAATGGGATTGAAACAACTGCAGAAACGATTGGGAATACAAAACCCCGCTGCACAAACTTCATTGAAAACATCAATCGCGGAAGAAGCCATGAATTTCGAAGAAATGACATCAGTTGTAGAAAGTTCAGCGAGCGTAGAGAGTCCAATGGACGTTGAAGAAATTCCGAGCTATCGCGAACTTACCGATTCTATCTCAAGAGAAAATAACGTCAAATCATCGGAAATATCCGAAGCGACATCCAATGAAACAGTATCCACTAAGTACAATCCGAGTATACCACCGACATCGCCTCTAATTTCAGATGAACAGACTGCTCCTCCCCCCCTCTTTCCCTCCGCATACGGGGGGATGAAGGGAGAGGGCCACATGCTTGGTGATGAAGGGGAGGATACGTGGCGATGCAACAGTTGTGGAGATGAAGTCGATAGTTATTACGATGTCTGTCGGACATGCGGAGGGCGTAGGGGAGAGCCTGGCGAAGAGGAAGTATCAGCGGAGAATGTAAATTCGGAAGAATGGTTCGAAGCTGATTTCGACCTTAATTGTCCCAAATGCGGCGAAAAAATGCTCGACGGATATCTCTTCACGGAAAGCGATGATGCGCTCATTTTTAA
>JACKQG010002002.1_pt1 | contig 23353 bp, 30 predicted proteins | sample 8237621 | NCBI WGS metagenome assembly JACKQG01 (sample SAMN15677084, study PRJNA649215) | marine metagenome | biome: marine; feature: Black Sea; material: saline water; isolation source: suspended particulate matter (SPM) from the Black Sea western gyre | collected 2013-06-09/2013-06-10 | depth... | reverse complement strand
TTTTAAGAATAAGTGTTTTTGGTTAATGGGGTATTGGTATCCCCTAGGTTATTAAGAGTGAAGTGAGCAGGGGGAAGTCGTGAGCCTCCTGCTTTTTGAACTTGTGACAATTTTGTACAAGTTGGATTAAATAATAAAATGAGAATAGCAATTATCATAATACTATTTGCATCAAGCCTAAACGCTCAGTATAGGCTAACTACTGGCTTGTCTATGAGCCTACCAATTAGACTAGATCAACAATTCACAATCAACCCCACAAAGATACAACCTAACTTAGAAATAGGGATATCAAACAAAGTCCTAGACTTCACCGTATCAATAGGAGGAACCACAACTATTAAAGCAACTCACATAGCAAAGAACGTTTATTTTGGGATATCGTATTCATGGGATATTTCAAAGAACATACAAAGCAGATTTATTGAACATGGGTTTGGTATGAATGTAGGATATAATAGGTTATTTAATCAAAACCGTAACCGTTTCTTTATTGGTGCTGCTTTGGGGTTTATGTATGTAGCTGAAAATAAAACAGATTTAATAATTACACCTATTCAGATAGGGTTTACTACTAGGATATAATGGCTAAGGGAAAGAAGTTTGCAAAAGGAAATAAAGATGCTGAGAAATGGAAAGAATCAGACTTTGAGGATATATTAAACATTTGCTATAAAGTTGCAAAAGAGAATCCAAATGACTTTTTAAGCATGGCAGATATTGTTTTATATGCAAAAGACGAATTAGGCGTTCCAAGTAGGACGTTCTATTACCTAGTAGAAAAATTCCCCGTTTTGCAATCTTTAAAAGAGGACCTTAATTTATTGCTAATAGCAAGGGTTAATAAAAAGGCATTATTTAGCGACTATAACGCAACCGCTAGCATTTGGAGAATGAAGCAGTTAGGGGAAAAGGATTTGTCTAGTGTTAATATGGACCACACCACAAAGGGGGATAAAGTAGAAAGTATTAGTCCAATAAAATGGGTAGATGGTAAGTCTAAATAATAAATATATGGTAATGTATACCACCAGTAAAAGGTACATTATACTAACAGGTGGGCGTGGTAGCGGCAAAACTTTTGTTGCTCAAGATTTTTTGCTTAGATTATTAGAAGAGGTCGGACAAGGTATTCTTTACACTAGATTCACGATGAAAAGTGTAGAAGAAACAATAATACCATTGTTCAAAATACACATTGAAAAGGTTTCTAGCTTAAATAATTATCACATAACAAAGACAAAGATAATTAATAAGCGAACAAAGTCTTTTATTCTTTTTTCTGGCATAAAAACAAGCAGTGGTGACCAAACAGCTAACTTAAAGTCTTTGCCAAATATAACGACATGGGCCATTGAAGAGGGGGAAGATTTTAACAACGAACAAAGCTTTATAGATATTGACGATTCAATAAGAAGTAAAGATATTCAAAATAGAATAATTTGGATTCAAAATCCAACCACCAGAGAGCATTTTATTTACGAAAAGTTTTTTGAAAAGACTCACAGATTAGAGCCTATTGACAATGCAGGGGAATGGGTAGATGAAGAAGGAAGAGTTAGAGAGTTTACGTATCAGAAATCAACCCACCCAAACGTAGAACATATTCACACGTCTTATTACGATAACATAGATAACTTAGATAAAGGTAAGGTTAGCCAATGGGAAAAAGTAAAGATAACAAAGCCTTTAAAATGGTCTAATAAGTATGGTGGATCATGGATAGATAAAGCTGATGGGGTTATATTTGAGAATTGGGAAGAGGGAGAGTTTGATATTTCACTCCCTTACGGATATGGTCAAGATTATGGTTTTAGTGTTGACCCAACAACATTAATAAAGGTCGCAGTTGATAGAAAGCGAAAAATTGTTTATATTCACGAAGAATTTTACGCCACAACACTAAATAATAAGCAATTAGGAACTAATGACATTTATGATGTAAATATTTCTAGGATTGAAAATCAGTTTGATTTAATAGTTGCAGATAGCCAAGAGCAAAGGCTTATTTATGATTTACAAGTAATGAGGCTAAATATCGAAGAATGCCAAAAAGGTCCTGGCAGTGTTAAGGCTGGAATATTGGCATTGCAAGATTATAGAATTATTGTTACTCCAGAAAGCACAAATGTAAAGAAAGAACTTAATAATTATTGTTGGAATAATAAGAAGGCAGGGATTCCAATTGACGATTTTAACCATGCGATAGATGCAATAAGGTATATTTTTAAGTATTTAATAGATGGGGGCAACCCTTATATAAAAATGTAACAATGACAAAGGAATTTAAAGAAAAGGTACAAGCCTTTCAATTAAAGGTTTACGAGTTCTACAAAGAAAAATTCGACAATGCAGATTTTGAAAACAAGCGATTTGCTAAAGATATGCTTTACGCTCAAAAAACTTTGCTGAACAAAACAATGTACAGAGAACCAAAGTCAAAGCGAGTTAGCACACCACCGCCAACCAACCCGTTCCAAAAGAAGGACTTTAAGCCCGAAGAGGTGCAAGAGGTTGAGGGAATTGTAAATAATGACGTTCCTGTTGATGCCTTCCAAAAGAAGGAATTTAACCCTGATGACATTGTAGAAGAAAAAGAGATTGTGAACGAGAATGTAAACAAGGACGCTTTTGTAAAGAAGCAGATATTTACACTCAAAGAAAAAGATAATCCGCAACGACTAAGCACGGAGCAGAAAGAACTTATATTAAAGCTTGGGGCTAAAGGCGAAACTATCAAGGCCATTTCTGACATTACAATGATTTTAGAATCAAAGATTGAATCTACATTGAAGAAAACAAGAAAGCCGAAGCAGAACGGAAACCTCATAGCGACAAGTCACAAGAAGTCTAGTGAGAAATTTGAACAAGAAGTAAAAGAAAGTAGAAATGACTAAGTTTAATAAAATGATAAACGCCATTATAACAACTTTGATAATGGTTGTTGCTGTTGTATATCCTGCTGCCTTAATCGGTTATGTATGGACTAGATTAGATGTTTTATTAAACATTTCGCTTACATACACCATTCTAATCGCTGCTATGTATTTTCTTGACCTATTGCTTAAAAAGGTAAAATAATGCCCGTATCATTTGAGATAAACGACAAGCAATACAGAACGCCAGAAGGATGGGAATCAGTAACCTTTGATAATTTCTTACGGAATTTAGAAGAGGTTGCACCATTAAAGCCAATTGAATTAACTAACTTTGTAGATGCTCATTTAAAGTATTTGAGAGAAGCAAAGGAAGAGTTGTTAGCTAAGAACAAAATAAGTGAGGTAAGCGCCTTATCAATGAGGGCAAAGCAAGAACTGGAACAACTTGGATCAACAAACTTTTCTAAGACATGGGGAGAAATGCCATTGAAGGAAAAGTCTAAGTGTTATGACTTCTTTTGTATTGAAATTGGCTTTTGGTGTGATATTGATTCTAAGATAGTAAGGGAAAGCTTTATTAATCTTGAACATCTTGAAGCTACATATTGGGCGCTGTTTTATGAAATGAACCCAGACAACGCAAAGATTGACGAAGATTTTGCAGGGTTTGATATTAACGGAACTCTTTACATTCCACCTATTAAACATATGACAGAATCGACTGTTGTGGAGTTTATGGAATCCGCACAGTTCCAAGAGAACATGAAGGAGATTGAAGGCGGTAATTGGCTTTCTATGCTTGACGTTATGGTGGTACTATGCAGGCCAAAGGGTGAACCTTACGAATATGTAGAATCAAAGCATGAAGCCCGTAAACGGTTATTTAGAGGCGTGACAATGGACAATGTGATTAACACAGCTTTTTTTTTGCTTCGACTAAGCGGAACATTGAATCTCAATTTGTTGATTTATACAATGGAAGCGGAACTAATACAGAAGGAGCTAAAGCTTTTAGAGAGCGATACGGATGGGCTTCTTTGATGTATGAACTTTCCAAGAGTGGACAATTTACAATAGAAGGGTCGAAATTGACAGCTTTACAATGCGCTGAAAAGGCTAATCTTTATGAAGCGTTTAACTTCTTAGCGCATGAAAAAGCCTTGAATAGATTAATGAACGAACCGAAAAAACAATGAGTACAAGCCTAACGCAAATAAGCAACATCTTCAACCTCCTTTGTCAGCAAGACACAAGGATAAACAACTACAAGTTTGGTTGGAGGCATGACGTAAACAGAAACAAGCAAAACAACTTTGACCCTACCAATAGTTTAGGCACTCAATACCCTTCTGTAATGTTTGAACCGCCTGAAGGAGTGACAGACTTAAACGAGCCTAACTACTTAGAGCGAGAAGAAGAAATTGATATAACGCTTTATTTTGATGATTTACAGAATTATTATAACGATGGTTCAGCAAATACATTAAATCTTATTGAGCAATGGGATAATTTAAGGTTTATAGTTAAGGACTTCTTAGCTAACTTTGCTATTGTTGCTGGTGTGGATAAATACAACATAGGTGCTATTATCAATAACCCTAAGTCTGTAATGCATTCAGATGCTCACAACGAACGACTAATTATTTGGGAGGTTACCTTCACGTTCAGACACAGCGCACCATGCACTGAATCAGATTACCAAATAAACCTCACTTCTCTTCCTGATAGCATTCCAGAATCAGACATTGAAAACACAAACACCCCCATTGATGCCTGTACTTTACTTTTGGGAAGGTTAACAGAAACACAAAGGAATGAATGTATTTTACGTGACTATGATTTTAGCGATACCGTTGTTCAAAGTAATGTAACAGTACAACAACAATCTGACTTAACATCTTGGTTGTGTACTAGCGACTTCACTAACGAATACGCTATGCAGTTTAGTGGTAGTAACTACATAAACGGGGGCAATTATGCTGCTATCGACTTTGCCCATACGGACGCTTTTACTTTGTCGTGTCGGATTATTGCTGATGATTGGGGTCAGACCCGTATGATAATGGGTAAACGGAATGTGTCGGGAATTGGTTATAATTTATTTAGTCAAGCAGGGAAATTGCGTATTGTTTTTAGAGGTGGAATAACATCAAATGCTATAATAATTGATACAGTCGATTCTCTTGTGAATGGTCAAGAATACCATATATTAGTTAGTTATACAGGTTCGACCAATGAGGCAGGGGTTACGGTTTATATAGATGGGTTAGTTGTTGCTAAAAACCCTATTCAAAACAATGTCTCATCAACTTTATCTAATACCTCAAATTATCAAACAGGGGCTTCTAATGGCTTGTTAAATATGGTTGGTGTTATTGACTGTGAACGGGTTTGGAATATAGCTTTATCTGCTGCCGATGCATTGAGCGAATGGAATGGAGGCATACCAAAAGCACCGTTATATCTAAATAATTTAGTATTGCGTGACAAGATGGGAGACGATGCAACATTTGACGGTTCAAATTGGACTTTGCCTAATCCTGGACTAATAGGAGGTTCTAAGTCGGTGAATATGAATTTAGCCTCTAGGATTGCAACACCATTTATTTAATGAATGAATTAAAAGAAATACTATCAAGGTTTGTATTCAAGCAATTAACAGACGAGTTAATAAGACAGGGGCATAAACTCACGGGGGCCTTAATAGAAAGCTTTGAGGTCAAGGTTAGAGAGCATGGAGATAGTATTGATTATGATTTTATGATGTTGAATTACGGGCTTTCTTTGAATGATGGTATCAAACCTAGTAGAATACCGTACACTATTGGAGGACCACCAAGAGGCGGAACGAGTAAATACATTCAAGGCTTAATTGATTTTGCAAAGAAAAGGTTTTTCGCTAATCAAAAACGAGCAACACAAATAGCCTTTGCAATCGCTAGGAAACAAAAGGAAAAAGGTTATCCGCTTACTGGAAAGATTGGCTTTATAAACAATGTTTTGGAGGCGGATAGCGAAATAATAACGAATCTAATTAGTGACTATTACGAAGCTTCTATTGAATTATTAATAGAGGAGGCGTTAAACTTTAAGAATAAATGAGAATCCCACAACTTACAGAAACAGCAGCAGGCGACAGCGTAACGGCTTTAAATGCTGAATATTTAGCAGCAGAGATAGAAGATACTATTGTTGCCGTATCGGCGCAAGTAGATAGGTACTTTGTTACATCTATCCCATTTGATAGAGTGGAGGAGTTTGAAGCAGCTAACACAGAAACACAAAATAAGTTTGTCGAAATATCAGCAAATGCAAAAGCGCCTGAATATAGCGGTGTTGATTTTACAGCTTCTTGGGAAGCTGAATACGTTAAAATGTTTGCATAATGATTAACCAACAACCATATTACGACATATTGCCAGCTTATAGGCCAGTACAATTTGAAGTATTTATAACAGTTCCTACTGCAACATTTGAAGCAGAAAACGCCCTTGTAACAATTTATAAAGGGGGCGTGGCTATTGGCCCTGCTATACCGTACAAATCTTCAAGGAATGAACCAAGCGTATTCCCTGGAGGAACAGACTATTATTTTATTATAGATATCCAAAAGTTTGTTCAAGACCTATTGGCACCTTTCACAGATTTACCTTCTAACTTTTCATTAGACACGTTAGGTGATGATGTTGTAAATAATGATTATTTTGACACTTTCAGAATTGAAGTAACTTACGATTTATTGAACCTAACTACAGGGTTATTAGAAGATAGCGGACTTGTTGCTGATGTATCAAACGATTTTGTTATTTATTCCGCTTCATTAGAGCCTACTGAGTCAATGGACTTATCTTTATATTATGGAACACTAGGATTTCAAGACACGGTGTTTTTAACAAAGAGCGCTAGAACTTTAAATGTTTGCGATACAGATTTTGCATTTCTTACTGTTATACAGCCCGATAACCTAGCCCCTTTATCTGGATTCATGGTTGAATTGTATGATTCTAGTGGTGCATTATTGGACTTTGGACTTGGTACAAGTTCGGCACTTCCTTTGTCTGGTCAATGGTCTTTAAATACTGGCTTTACTTCACTATCTAACGTTACCTATGTAGATGGTGCGCCAAACTTTGCCAACCCTTTAATTGCTTATTATACTGTTTCATTTGGGGTTGCTTTGTTTATTACTCCTAATTGGTTTTATTCTAGACAGACCGAAACATTTACATACAACCTAATTAGCTGCTGCCCTAATAAATTCATTAGATTGCATTGGATGAACCTTTTAGGAGGTGTAGATTCTTATACATTTGATGATAACACAGATTTAGGAATAACAACAGCAAGCGAAAGAAGTCAGAAGGCTTTAGGTTGGGAATTAGGAACGCCAACACCTAACGATGTGAGCGACATAGGTAATTTCAAAGTTAAGAGTACAGCGAAGAAAAGTTATCGTTTATCTAGTAAGATTCTTAGTAATTCAGAAGCTACTTGGTTAAATGAGTTGCTAACAAGCCCAAAGGTTTACGCTGAAATAGATGGACAATTTATATCTGTTATCGTTCAAGATACAGACCAAAGTATAAACAGAACAAGAGGAAAGATTCCTTACAGTATTATTGCGACTATTGCAAATGACCCTATAATTCAAAGAGTATAAGCAATGGCTAACCAATACACAAAACTAATAATCAATAATCAAGAGATTGATTTAAAGGATTCTGAAAGGCTGCCTTTGAATATAACCAAACGTGTAAACAGCATAGAGGGAAGTGTTCAAGGTGACTATTCAAGGGCTTCTATTGAGGTGTACGCAACTAAAAACAATGTTGCTATACTTGGTAATAGCCGTGAATTTATGTCGTTCAGAATCGAAGTGGATGGTCAGCCAGACCTTAACGGAATTGCAAGAGTTCGTAAGGGGAAAACATGGTCACAAGCCTACGAATCAATCAAAGACACCTACGAAATAAACCTTATTTCAAATAATTCAAGCCCGTTCACCTTATTAGGCGATACAATGCTTTCAGATTTAACGGATTTAGTGGTTGAATATAATACTATCCCTGTTTTGTCGGGGTTTATCGCTGACCCTGCAACACGTGATCATGTTTTTACATTCATTAAGTTAAAGGAGTGGGCTAATTTTACAGGAGTTCCGCCTAACATATTGTATCAACCTAGTTTATTTGAGACAACAGCAGGATTGTATCTAAAGCCGTTGGTAATAGCTGCTTTTAATTCGGTTGGTTACACAGTAGAAAGCGACTTTTTGGACACAATAGAAGGAGAACAAACGTTCATGCCTACATTCTTCCCCGAAAAGATGCCACAAGGGTATAATGACAAGTATATGAATACTGAAGTATCTATGTCTGCACCTACTACATTTGGGATTGTTGGCGCTGATCAGTATCAATTTGATGTTATAAATGTAGCTGCTCCTGCTAATCCAACTGCATACGACAATACGGTAAACTTTATCTATACGGCACCAAACACGGGCTATTATTCAACTGAAATTTCTTTCGTTTTTGGGAATACAGCACCACCACCGCCATACTTCTTTCTTATACAATGCCGTAAAAACTTAGCAAACCTTTCTCCTCAAGTAGGATTTGCTTTTGATGATACAGGAACAAGCGCCCCTTATCCATCAGCAGGAACAATAATACGTTCAGAAGCTGTTGTTTTTTTAAATGCAGGCGACACATTAGACTGGACTTTTTCAACAAGTGGGGGTGTAACAGTAAATAGTGCAAGATGTAATTTCAAAGGAGAAGCAACGATTGTACAAGGTTCTGAAATAGACTTTAAGTTTTTATTAGAGGGGTTGGGTTTTCTTGATATGCTTTTTGGGTGGAAAAACATTAAAAACTTTTCGTTTGAGACAGACGAAAATAGGAAGGTTGTAAGGATTGAGCCTAAAGATGGCTATATTAGTACAGACAGGAAAGCAGGAACTTCCATTTGGAAGGAAGGATTTTACACAAGTCAAACTAAGGACTATTCGCAAACAATCGATAGAAGCAAAGGGGGAACGTTTGAGTTTCCAGAAATGGAAGGAAGCTTTAATTATACCTATCCAAGTGATAGTGACGAAACAGCAGACTGGATAGAAGCGACAAACGATTTCAAGATTTACGAGGCCCGTTATCCTCTAGGTAGTGGATCAAATCCAAGAAAGAAAAGAGATATTGAAGTACCTTTCTTCCACAAAACAATTCACGTTTCAGACCATTTAGCAAAGTTTCCTAATACAAACGCTGTACCTCAGTTCCTTTTAGTTTATCCGCAAAACTATGTACTTGACCCGACAGCAACAGTAGCTAGAAATGACATTAAACCTAGAATAGCGTTCTTTGCAGGGCAGCGGTTTGGAGGTGACTTTGACGAAACAGACGGATTGATGGAGTTTTTTGAGTTTCCAGGAATAGACCAAAAGGTTCCGCTTTCGTTTATGGTTAATCATAACGACCCCAGTGGACTTGATGTTAATTTAGGTTTTAATTCTTTGGTAATTAATGGCCAGAATGTAGCAGGGCAATTGCATCGAAGTTATTTAAACGAGGTAACAAGGAATGATATAGGGGAAATTAGAGAAAACTATAATCGCTTCAATAGCATAGACAATCTTAATTTTTCATTTAGGGTAAAAGCTTTAATTGATAATCAAAGATACATAGTACAAGAGTTGCAAGGCTTCAATCCCTTAGTTGATGATCCAACCAACTTTGTATTCTTTTTAGATGTTGTACCTTCTCAATCAGAAGTAGATAAAATACAAAATAGTCCTTTAACGGATATTGTGACACTTTTAAGTAGTTAAAAAATGGCAAATAAAGTATTAGGTTTTACTATAAACATAAAAGGGCAAAATGAGATAAAGACAACTACACAGTTGTTAGGCCTTTTAAATACTCAAATGATTCTATTGTCCAATACAGTAGGCTCCTTTGACACAAATACAGTTAAGTTAAGCAAGGACTTAAAAAAATCTTTCGATACTTTCAAAGATGGGAATAAGATTGCCAAAGACTTAGGTAATGGATATTTTGAAGTTACTAAGCAAATTGAAAAGAAAGCAAAGGTAATAAAAGAATCTAGCAAAGAAGAGCTTGTAGCTTTAGAGATTAATAGAAAAATAACAAGAGAGAACAAACAAATTGCCAAACAGGAGGCTATTATCCAAACGGAAAAAAAGGATAATATAGCTTCTTTGCGTGCTCAACTTTCATTAACTACGTTACAATGGAAAAAATTTACCGTTGAAGAGTTAGCAAATAGCGAGGCTGGGAAAAAAGTAGCAGCAGAAAAGACACGGCTTACAGCACTTCTATTGAAGGAGGAAAAAGCAACCGGAGACGCAAGGCGACAAGTCGGGTTTTATGAGAAAGCAACTTCAAGGTTAGGGAAAACTTTACTAAGACTTTCATTGGGTCGAGATGTATTGCGTGGATTATTCCAAGGTCTACAAACAATAGTAGAAGAAAATAAAGAATTTGATGCTAGTGCTAAATCAGTTAGTGAGTCGTTTGAAAAGCTTATAAGCGGTGCTAAAAAGTTTGGTTTAGGCATTATTTCATTTATAGCTAAACCACTTGAAATATTTGTTAATGGAGCAGAAGCTGTATCCAAGGCTTTGTTTGGGGTAGGATTTGGCACAGACAAAGCAAGTGAAGGTGTTAGGGATTTACAGAGAGAGTTTAATTCGGAGATTGAGGTATTAAAAAAAGGTAATATATCAACAGAGGCTAGAAGCCAATTAATTAAGGATATTAATACCAAGTATAAGGAATATCTACCTAACCTAATAAACGAAAATTCAACACTAGAAGATATAACACGTGCGCAAGATTCAGCTAATAAGGCTTTTGAAAAGAAAATTACATTATTAGCAAGCGAAGAGCAATTTGTTGATTTAACAAAAAGGAGACTTGACGCTCTTAGGGAGGAAGCAAGCTTACAGAATCAACTTTCGGCTAATGAAGCAAGGTATCAAGAGGCGCTTAGAACAGGGCGAGATAATGCACAGACAGGAATAAATACAAGTGCTGAATTCGCTAAACAAAATGTACAGAATACTAATGCAAGAATAAAAGCTAACCAAAGATTAATTGATGAAATAAACAGGGAAAAAGCTGCTTTAGATGCAGTAATTAGAGCAGAGGGTATAAATACTGCTGACTTTGTTTCTAATGGCGAAAAGAAAGAATCTTCTATTAAAAAAACAGAGGCTAAACTTGATGAGGCATCAGAGGCAGAGAAGAAACGCAACGAGGAATTAATCAAAGACAGAAGGGCGCTACTTCAAGAACTGAATAATTTTTCTAATGCTAGGATTGCTTTAGTTAAGCAATTAGGGGAGGAATTATCTGCTATTGAAATTCAGCTGATTCAAGATTCTACCCGTAAAGCATTGGCGGAAGAGCGACAAAGATACGGACAAGAACGAGAGCAACAACAAAATGCTTTCAATACAGCTTTAGACGACCTTACCCAACAAGAGGCTAAAATACAGGCTTTATTTGGTGATGGTTCTGCTGAGTTGATAGCTTTTCAGAAGAAATCAGGGCAACAGTTTCTACAAGTTCAACAATCAAACAATGAACTGTTAGAGGCAAAAGCTAGGCAGCATCAAGAAAACCTTAACAGGATAGAAACGGAAGGCGAACAATCCCGAATAGATGCACAACAAAAAGCCTTTGATGATGAAATTGCAGAAACAGAAGCTAAGTATGACGAGTTAGAAAGAATTGAGGGAGAAAGAAGTGATGCACTAATTGCAAAGCAAATTGAAGCGCAAAATCAAGAGGACGAACAAAGACAAGAAAGAAACCAAGCAACAAAAGACGCTGCTATTAATTTAGTTAATGCAGCCTTTGAAGCTATTTCAACTATTCAACAGATTGCTTTTGATGCCGAAAACGCTCGTTTTGATGCTGCGATAGAATCAAGACAACAAAGCATATCTAAGTTAAACAAAGACTTAGAAAACGCAACAGGACTACAAAAAAAGTTCTTAGAGATTCAGTTGAAAAATGAAGAGGATAATTTAAAGAAGGAAACGGAAGCGAAAGAAGAAGCCAGAAAAAAACAAGGTGAAGCACAAAAAGCAATTGCCATAACACAAGCGATCATTGCAGCAGCTTTAGGTATTGCTAACGCTTTTTCATTACCACCCCCTGCCTCATTCATAGCAGCATCAGCAACAGCAGTAGCAACGGGCGCACAAATAGCGGTTATTGCTTCTCAGAAATTCGCAGAAGGTGGACTTGTTGGGGCTAATGCTCCAGCTAATGTCGGAAATGGTAGAATTTCAACAGGTTCTAACATAGCTAGACAGTCTAATGGCGATAACATACTTGCAACGGTTAAACAAGGTGAGGTTATTCTCAACGAGCAACAACAAAGGCTATTAGGTGGATATAAGACATTCGCTTCTATTGGTGTTCCAGGGTTCGCTAACGGTGGAATAACAGGACCACCAATAAGCGCCCCAATTGTTGCCAACAATGTGACAGATGTAAACACTAGATTTAATCAATTCATTGATGCAAGTTTAGCAATGACAGCAGCCACTAATAGAAGAATTGACCGTATTAGTGTGAATTTAGATTTAAATAACTTAGAGGACGTGCAAGGGAATGACGAAAACCTTAACGTCTTAACAACCTTTGGATAATGGGAAGATGGGAAGTAATACCCTTAGATGTAAGGGAGAATGTAATAAAAGTAGTTAGTCATGTTAAAAACTGTATGCCTAACCCACCAGACGAACACTTCAAATGGCTGTTTGAAGTCTACAATACTTACGTTGAGCCTTTGAACTGCAAAAAAATGACGTGCCGAAATGATAAAGCAACCGTTTTAAATGTCCTTAATACTTATTCTGAAATATGGAAGAACCAAAAGAAGAGTTCAACGAAACAATAAACGAGCAGTTTAAAAGGTATTGTGATCTAAAAGAAATTGAACCCACTTTTGAACTGTTCACAAGGTATCTAATTGAGCGTAATTTAATACAGGAAACAACTATTAAAAAGTTTATGGTAGTTGATAAATATCCAGAAGCATTGAGTAAGAACTTTGGCAGCAAAACTATTGCAATTTACGAACTAGAAGACAGATACGGGGCTTCTTTTTCCTCAATCCGAATGTATTTAGATAGGTTTTCAACTTACTTTAGGCTTAAAAGTGACTTAAACCGCAATTGTTAGCATTTTTATCTATGCCATTGTACTATAATTGTATCTATGGCAGAAAAACAATACATATTTAACAAGTCAGACGACAACGAAAACGCCAACATATTAATTGATGGCGAAATTTCTGCGTGGTGGGGTGTAGGTCTTAGAGACTTTGCCAAAGACATAGCCAACTCAGGCGCTAAAAATGTCATGCTTCAAATTAATTCTGGTGGCGGTTCCGTATTTGAGGGAATGGCTATCTCTGCATTTATAAAAGGCAGTCCAACCAATATAGATACTTCTATACTTGGTCTTTGTGCTTCAATTGCTACTCCTATTGCTATGGCAGGGAAAAACACGTCAATAGCAAAAGGTTCTATGTTTATGATTCACAACGCTTCTGCATTTGCAGGAGGGGAAGCGTCCGACCTTAGAGGTACAGCTGATTTGCTAGAAACAATTGATAAGCAACTTGTAGCTATCTATGTCGATACAATCGAAAAGAATGGCAAACTAATCAACGACAGCAGAAAAGAGACAGAAGAACAAGTGACTAAATGGCAAAATGAAGAAACTTGGTTTACAGCAGAAGAGGCTGTTGAACATGGGTTTATTCAAAAGCTAACCGAAGGCGTGGAGTTTTTAAACAGCGTCAATGCAAAGGATATATATAACAGTTGCAGTAAGTACAAAAATGTTCCTACTGCTTTTTTAAATAAAGTCAAAACAATCGCAGATATGCCTGACAACAAAACCGAAGAACAAACAATGTTCGAGAAGTTCAAGGCTTGGTTTGCAAAAGAGGAAGCTGCTAAAGAAAACGAGTTAGAAGTTCCTGCTAAACCAACCGAAGAAGAAGAAAAAGAAACCGCTTTAGCGTTAGCTATTAAGCATGGATTAGTTGATGATCCTAATAAAGAAAAAGCGCCAGAAGCTAACAATCAAGCTGACGACTTAAAAGCAGAAGTTGAGAAACTAAAAGCTGAAAAGGTAGCAGCCGAATTAAAAGCGCAAAAATTGGAAGAGGAAGCACAAGGAGCGCCAAGTTCTAAGGCCCCCGAAACGAAACCAACAGATAAAGTAAAAACAACTATTGATAGCGTACTTGCAGAGTTTAAAGAAGACTTTGACGTAGTAGCTAAATGGCTAAAATAAATAAACAATGGCTGATAACAATTTTTTAGAGACAAATAGTCAAGGCGACAATAGACTTCCTTCAAATCCTTATGCTTCAAATAACGGTTTGATTCCAAAGATGTCTAAAATTGACTATTGCAATTACCTTGCATCTTTTAGCTACGTTGTAGCATCAGGAGGCGCAACATTAACAGCAACCCCTTTAACGGGTCACTTGGGTACTGATTTAAACCACTACCGTGTGGAGGTTGTCGATACTCATGGAACAGTAGCAACAGGCTCTTTGTCTTTAGCTGCTAGAACAACTCCTTTTATAGTTGACACAAGTGTTCTTGATGTAAATACATCTTGGACTATGTTCTTCTATGGTTCAGAAAATTCAAGTTCAGGCGGTGACGTTCCTTGTGGACTTCAATATAAAAAAGTATTGGGCGTAATTGGAACAACTGGTGGAAGTGGAACAACTGTTCCTAGTCCTTGGGTTAATGTGTCATTCTTGATTAAACTTGCTGCTACTGATGATGGAAATTATAACAACTTCCCTTCTGAGGGGGTTGAGGTTGTTGATGGTGGAAGTATCGACTTGACTTCTTACTCTGATGTTGGAGAATTTTCAGCAAGCACAAATACACTATTTACAGTTCAAATGAAGAGAATTGGTTACGGGCCACAAATAGCGGCTGCTCCAACTCAATCTACTGGAGATGTTTATTCTGCGTTTACAGATGCAAATTCATACCCATACGCAATTAGCTTGCAATATTCTGACGTTCTAACAAGCTTAACGGCAGATACAACAGCACCAGGCTCATTTACTGATGTTTTAACCTTCGCAATAGTTGGTGAAGCTGTTAAACCTTCTGTTTCGTTCACAAGTACCTCAGTAGTAGGCGCATAAACAATATAAAACAATGGCAACAACGCTAAGAAATATCTCAATCAGTAGTAGTAAAGCAACTACTATCTTTTTTGAGCCAGTTTGGAAAGACATGATTACGCAGGGTAATTTTAGAGTAATGGCAAATGTCACCTCTAAAAAGAAAATTGGGTACGTGCAACAACTGGAAAACATTATCCAAAAGGCTACTGGTTGTGGTTTCACACCTAAAGGTCAAGTAGGAGTTTATACAAGAGAAATTGAAGTTGACCAGTTCAAGGTTAATATTTCTCAATGTTTTGACGTTTTCAAAGACACGATTTTTGAAGAGCAGTTGAAAAAAGGAAATATGCAATACGACACGGATGGTACTATCATGGGTAACATCTTGATTACAAAAGTTCGTGACGCAATGGATTTAGATTACACTCGTTTATTTTGGTGGGGAGACAAGGCAAGTTCTGACGCAAATAACAACTTAACTGATGGTATTTGGTCTGTTCATATTCCTGCGCTTGTCGCAGCTAATCAAACGCCTTATGTTAATGCAAATAGTGGCTCACCACTTGCTCCAGGTGATGCAATTGATTTGTTAAAAGAGGTTTACGAAAATCAAGCTTTAGTTTTAAAAGGACTTCCAAAATCAATGAAACGTTTTTATGTTTCTGATTCAGTTTACGAAGCTTACGAATCAGACCTTGAAGCTTTGGGCGGTGGGGATGCAGGACGCACGCAATTAATAAACGGTGTTGAAATGCTTTCTTATAGAGGTATTGCATTGGTAAATAATGCTAAATGGGATGAATATACAACCAATGTATTAGGAACTCCAAACACACATCAAGTTTTGCTTTCTGCTCCTGATAATCTTATCTTTGCAACTGACTTGCTTAGTAGCTTGAATAGTATTGAAATCTTCTTTGACAAGTTAGAAGAGCAAGTGTACATGAAAGTAAACGGTAAATTTGGAACAAATTATGTTCACCCTAAGCTGATGGTAGCAGCTTACTAAAATCATTATACTATGGCATGTTTAACGGCAGGATTAACAAAGAGTTGTAATGCTATCAAGTCTGGTGGTTCTAACTTTCTTTATTTAGCGGATAGGGTTGATGTTGCGTCTCAGACGATTGACATTGATGGAAGAGTAACGGGCGTTACTATGGTAGCTTTAGCAGTGTTCTACAAGTTTGAGTTCGCTGCTAACAAATCACAATTCTTGGAAGCTTTGACTAATGAGGGAGGTACTCAAATTACTCAGACCTATAACATGGTTTGGGAATCTTGGGATCAAGACCAACGTAATAAGCTTATGGAAATGGCTAACTGTAATTGTGGTATGGTTGCAATTCATGGAGAAAATACGGGTCTTTCTTGGATTTGGGGCTTTGACGAAACAGAAGAAGTTTACTTGTTTACAGGTGATAGAGATTCTGGGACGGCTAAGTCTGACATTAACCAAGTGGCACCAGTTCTTCAAGCTTTGGCAACGAAATACGCTAGAGACTTTACAGGAACGATTCCAGTATAGTAAATACAACATAATAAAATTATTCAAAGGGAAGGGGTTTATATTCCTTCCCTTTTTTCTATTAAAAAATAAATATCATGGCAAAAGGTTATAATAGTAAACTAAGAGTTAGAACTAAGTTTTTAGAATGTAAATTTTACGGCAAATTTGGTAAGTCAAAAGTTTATGATTTTACTGATGGCGGCATTCTTTGGAAGGATATGCCAGAAGAAGCCCTTGAAGAGTTTGCAAAAGTACACTCTAAAGCGACTGTTGATGAACATTTAGTTGGCGACTTACCAACTGAAAAAGTAAGCGAAAAAAAAGTATCTGATGCACCAGTTATAAAATAATAACGCAATGTCGAAGAATAGAAATAGAGGCAGTAATATAAATAGCAAGAAGCCAGAGAAAACTCTTTTGGCTTCTGCTAATATTAAGCATGGTAGAGACACTAATATTCTTGAAGAGGACTTGTATAGGGAGTTTCAAAAGGACAAGAACAACACCGATACATCAAAGCTAGTAAATGATACTTGGGTAAGGTTCTTTAATCCTGATTCTAGTTTCTTGAAAGGCATGATGGCGCTTGTTCAAAATTCAACTACAACTAGGAATGTAATAAGCAAAAAAACAAGTATCACTATGGGTGATGGTTTTGTTCCTGTTGCCTCCGAAACGGTGCCTTTTCTACAAAACCTTAGAAAGCTTTTTAAGCTAGAAACGGAAAACGATAGGGCCATTGAAGAACTTAATACTTTAATTGGGAATGTGAACCTAAATAATGAAACCTTAGAAGAAGTAATTGAAAAGGTTGCTTTTGATTGGTGGGCTTTTGGGAATGCTATTGTTGAGTTAAAGAAGACACGAAGAAATGGGAAGGAAGTAACTTTAATTTATCATGTCCCTTTAGATCAAGTTGGAATCCACAAGGCCAATAATAATAATATTATTGAATCTATTGGAGTTACTAGCAATTGGGAAATTGACGGAACAGACCCGACAGCGATAACCGAAGTCCCTCTATATCCAAACTTTAACTCAAAAGGTTCTTCTGCTATCCACATCAAAAACTATGCTCCAGGATTCTTTTATTGGGGCCTTCCAACTAATGTAGCTGCTAGGTTTTGGGCTGAAATTGAATATAGAATACCTAAGTATAATATTTCAAAGTTCAAGAACTCTTTTAAGCCTTCTGCTATCATTCAAGCTTACGGTTCTTTTAGTCCAGAAGAAGCTGACGAATTAGTTGAGTCCTTTAAAAGCCTTTGGACTGATACAGGAAACAACGACCAGTTAATTGTCCAAGTTCTTAATAAGAAGGAAGCAGCAGCAGACATAACCGTTTTAGAGGACAAATCAGAGGGGAATTATATTGAACTTCAAAGGTTAGCAAGTCAAGCAATTGTAACGGCTAACGAATGGACTACAAGTTTAGCAGGAATCGCCACAAGTGGAAAGCTTGGTTCTAATCAGCAAATTAGGGATGAATTAGAATTTGTTATCAATACAACAATCAAGCAAGGCCGTAGAAAAATTGTTCAATCAATTATTAATCCATTTATTAGGGAGAATCAAGAGCAAAACAGCGCTTTAAAAGGCGTAATGTTGCGTATTTTGAATATGAACCCCATTTCTTTAGCTTCTCTTATTGACCCTAATAATATTTTAACTAAGAACGAATTAAGGGATATTATAGGTTATGACGCTTTAGACAAAGAAGAAGAAATGGAAGGACAGCAGGCTAATGACCAAGAGCCACAAAATCAATAAAAATGAGTACAGTAGACACGCTAATTCAAGCAAGTGAAGTAGTCAATCAAGGTATTGTTAGAGGCGCTCCAATAGGGAACCGCTTCGATGCTTCTCAGATTGCCCCAAATATTGCAGAAGGTGAGCGAAGGTTTTTGAAGAACTTTATTAATTCAGAGTTTTTTGCCGACTTATTGGCTGAAAAGAACGCCACACCTTGCAACTATAATATTGATATTGGTCCTATTGTTCAAGCTTTCCCAACCAATACGGCTTATGAAACGCTTTGGACGCAATGGCTATTCCCTTACTTGTCTAAGACTTCCTTATTTGAATCTATTACATGGATTGTTATACAAATAGGCTCAAACGGAGCATTTTTAAACAATACCCAATTTGGGGAGAATATAGGTATTGCAGGACTAAAGCAAGTTAAAGACGATTTACTACAATCTATTGAAGGTGTTCAACCTTCTATTATTAAATTCCTATGTGACAATAAAACAGACTATCCTTTATGGGATTATACTGGATATTGTGATGATTGCGATAATTCAAAAAACAAAATAGGTAGAAACGCAGGTTTTGTACTTAGATAAAAATAATTCAAATGAGCAATTTAGTTTTAGCTACTTCAATTGTAGCCCTTGAAGATGGTAAGTTATTGGTAACTTTAAGCAATGGGAAAACGGAATATTTACAGCCTAGTATCGTTGTAGATTCTTTAGTTGGTATTTCAATTGTAGAAGTAAGAGGAAAGGATAAAAATCAAGTTGATGTAAAGACAAGCATCAACTCTATTGATGGGGTTCCTTTTTCTGGAACTTACGCACAACTCGAAACATCATTAAGGAACTTAGCAAAAAAAGCTAATGGGTTGTATAATGGTGGTGTTGGAGGCGGTGGAGGCGGAGATGTCAACATAATTAGCAATACAACCGATTTTTCAACGGCTACAAAGCAAGATGAGGCAAAAGCTGAAGCTGAGGAAACGAATGATAAATTAAGTATAAAGTATTGTACTTTTTTTAATTTTTCTCAATCCTTTGGCATTCCTTTCCCAGGTTATCCAATGACAATCACTCAATTTGAATGGAAAAATTTACTTTTTCAATATCCTGTTCCCAATGTGGTGGTAAATAACGATCAAGAAGTTGCCGATTTATGGAATACTTATGTTTTTGAAAATTCAATAACAGTAAATGGAACAAATGAATTTTGTGTTTGGGATGGAACTGAATCTATATTAATTGACCCTGTCGATTCCATAATTATTAGTACAACTGTTGGGCCATTAATTCAATCGGTAAATGATTGGACTACTCAACGTAATCCGCCAACCTCAAATCTTGATGAAATTTTATCTAAAAATTTAGAAACGAATGAAAAGTTACAGAAAATCATAGAAAATACATGTATTAGTGGCTCCGCTTTTACCGCTAATACTAATGGCAATATACTCAGCTTAGGAACGGCTGGAAATGAAAGACTTTTGCTTCTTTTTAGAGTAAAAGCAACGGTTCCTTTCGTTAAAATAAAAAAAATGTTATCACACGTTCTATCACTAAACAACGATGACTTTATTGTCCATTTGGCTATTCTAAAAGACTTTGATCATGTCTTTGTTGATGCGAATTACCAATCTATAGACCCTAGTTCGGGAATAGAGGTGGCTATTCCTGGAGTACTAGGAGTTCCAAACCCAACTACATCAACGGGCTTCTTTCCAGGTGGGCGAGATGTTTTTTCTGATGCAGAGCAAGGAAATAGCAAAGCTTCTTTGTATGAAGATACAGTCATTGAATTACCTACAATGGTAACTTATTCACTAACATGTCAAGGAGTAACTAATGGGGCGAATGTTTTGCCTTTCGCAAATTGGACGGAAATGAACGAGTAATTTTTTTTTTGAAATAGACCCAACAACAAATTGAATATAGGCTATATAATATCAATCGTTTATCTAGTTTTCATGATATTGGCTTTATTGGGTGGTAAATAAAAAATAAAACCTTTCCATCTTGTCCCATTTGGTGAAGTTTTAGCATAAAGATAAACAGCGATAGACGTAAGCTGGAAACCCTAAACAATGAACAATGACAGAAACATTTATTCTATGTCTCTTAGTAGGGCTAGATATAATTTACAAGGCATGGGCCGATAGGGAACAGTCTAAAATGAAAACTCCTTTGTCGTCTGTGGAGTGGCACATGTTTAAGGATAGAGATTTTATAGCATTACTGAAAGAATTAAAAAAGCTAATTAATGAAAACCACAACGACACACGCAACACAATCAGAGACGCCACCAATAGAGCGAAGAAAGAAATTATTGAAGAGTTCGGCCAACGAGTCGGGTCAAGTGATACCGATAAATCAAGTACTGATGGAAAGGACGTTTAAAGGATTGTTAGTTGATGCGCAGCCTTATGTGTCGTTAGTGATTTTATTTGTGTGTGGGCTTGTTATAGTGAATAACTGCATGGCTTATGTTATGCCAGACAGCAAAGCTATTATTGCGGTGATCTTGGATAGTTTTAATATCTTTGATAGCTTAACGGGTGGTAATGCTTTAGACCCTGTGGACTTTGCTCAAGAGTAGACATAAAAAAAGGATACCAAAAGTCCAACCTTGGTAACCTCATTCTTTATTCTTTAATTTCTGTATTACAAATATAAACCAATTAATCTAAAAAATAAAACAAATGGCTATCAAATTAATAACTAGTTCCCCTTTGCCATCAAATTACGCAGCATTCAAGAACGATGCTATACAAGGACAAGACCAAGGTACTTTGAATTGGGATGAACCTTACGAGTATGAAGGTACTTACAATGTCGATATTACAAGCGGTACAGATGTAGAAGGTACTACTATTACACCTGTTACCGTTGAGATTCCAGAAGCTGACACAACGAACCCGACAAAAGTTTTTTGGGCTGTTGTGAAGGTTTTGAAAGCTGTTTTGTGTCCTGAATGCCAATAAAAAATCAACTATCTATTCTTCCATTTTGCTTTTTGCCCCCGTATGCTGTACGGGGGCTTTTTTGTTATTTGTAGCCATATTCAGTTAAAATGCTATCTATTTCAGCCATTGTCCTCTTTCCCATTTCCTTTGTTTTTCAGTTTCAACAATTCCCAAAGCGTCTTTTAATAGCTGTGGGTTGGTTTCGATTAGTTTCTCGGCTGCCATTACACTTTGAATAACGATAGCCCCAGAAGGATATTCAAGCCCATATCCAGAATGCTTCAGTTTAGATTCCTCACAATCATAATAAACAAAATGCGCTCTTGTGTGCTCAAAATCCTCATCCATTTCCTCGATAATATAATGAAGCTTTAGAAGGGCTATAAACTTCTTTCTTAATACGTCTGGAATGTCAGTATTAAAGCCTATTTGGTCTAATGATTTTATAATTGGGCTTTGTTCCTCTATTCTTTCATACACAACCTCCCACGAATAATCTTTTTCCTTAACCGTAAAGTCAAGCGGTTTGCCTGTGAACATTGTGTATAAGTTGCTGATGTTCTCTTTTGATGGGTGTAGGTTGGATAATGCTTGAATATCAGAACCATCTGATTTATCTATGGAAATAGTATGAATATTCAAGCATAATACAATTCTATCTACTATTAAACCATCAATAGGAAAGAAAAATAATTCTTCATTCATTGAGTATGCCTTTGCCCCTGCTGCCAAAAGTTCCTCTTTCGTTGGTATTTGGTCTTGTGTTTCTTCTGTGTTTTTCATTTCTTTGAGTTGGTTTTTTAGTTTGGTTATTTTAATAGTAAGTGTGTTGATGAATTTATCAACTATTTTTAGTTGATGTTTATAGGTTTTATCAATTTCAACTGAGCATATTGGCTTATGGTTATACCATTTTACAATTCCTTGCTTTCTCCTTTCTTGATAATCCAATTTTTCTTTTGCAACTTCGATTTCGTTCTCTATTTCTTCCTTAGTCATTATTCAACAATTTTAGCGTCCAGGGTAAACAAATTGTACCCTGTTTCGATGTTTAAAAATATAGGCTCTAGCTTTAGCCCTTTGCGTTTGTACCCTCCGATTTCGACAAGGATTCTTTGGCGCACCTTTAGCCCTGTTTCGATGTGGACTAGTGAACCTATGTACGGGAGGTTGTATAATAGCCTTAATAGTGCTGTCATAACGTATCTTTTAATCGTTCAATATAATCATACCCTTTCGCCCCTAACGTACTTTCAAGGACTATTCTAAGTATGGTTGTCTCATGCCCTTCTATTTCTTTGAGTGTGACCTCATCTTCTAACGCTTGGGCTAATTCCTCAACGGCTGCTAGTACGGGCTTAAAAGCAGGCTGTCTAATTACTTTTGGCGGTGTCATAGCTTTATGTATTTGACGTTATTAAATTCCTTTTTGCTCCAATAAACAATAGCTTTATCCCTTGCGTTAATATCATTCGCTATAAAATTCGATGCTACTTTAAAATAAAGGTTGTGTTTGTCCTCTGAATCGAAAATTAGCACCATATCACGCTTGATAACACAAAGTTCGTTCTCATCGTAATAGACCACGCCAACGGCTTTTTTATGGCTGTATTTCGTAGGCGTGGATACTCTTAGCTTAATCCTGTCTTTGTGCTTAAATAGTGGCTTAGGATTGAAATAAGCCTTTAGCCTGTCGAGTATCTTTTTGGGTTGGTTCATTTTAAATGTTTTTCGTTTTGGTAAATCTCTTTTTGCATCATTATAAAATCATTGTCAAAGGTTGGGCTGTTGCGGTCTGGAAACTGTACATTGCATTCGCTGTTTGCCTTTTCTATAAGTATGCCTATTGCGTGGTTCATTTCCTCCTCTGACAAGTCCGCAGAACTTCTAACCTCTTTGTAAATTTCCCCTTTTTTATCGTTTGTTACGTCAATCCAGAACATATCACGACACCAAGTCATTTTCCATATTTGAAGCTTTACATAACTCATTTTATATCCAAGTTCTAAAGCTAGGTAAGAAAGAAGAGCGTGCAGATAA
>JACKQG010002599.1_pt1 | contig 23356 bp, 12 predicted proteins | sample 8237621 | NCBI WGS metagenome assembly JACKQG01 (sample SAMN15677084, study PRJNA649215) | marine metagenome | biome: marine; feature: Black Sea; material: saline water; isolation source: suspended particulate matter (SPM) from the Black Sea western gyre | collected 2013-06-09/2013-06-10 | depth... | reverse complement strand
CTCTGGGGGCCAGTCGGGGCGGAGTGTGCGGTAGAACAATCGCAGAGTGGCGGGCTCAGCCACTTTCAAGGACACCTTGTCGTCGCTCCAGCTCACCTCGAAATCCGGCAGGTCTTGAAAGCCGAGTCGACCCTGCACAGCGGCAATCGGCCCGTCGGACTTTGGCCCGTTCCATTGTTTCCGTTGCGGCTCGACTTGCCGCTCAGGGTAGAGCCGCAGAGTGAGTCGCTCCTTGCCGAAGGCAGGCACACGGCGGCGTAGCAGATAGATGGCCCCGCACACCGAGTCGCCGGCTCGTTTGGCAGCGTCCTCCCGTGCCTCGAGTTTCTTCCCCAGCGCGGGCAACTTCTTCTTGGCCCATGCGATCTTCTCGCCACGAGCCTGCAGCACGTCCGGCGAGTTACCGGGGGCATGATTGATCAGAGCGTAACGATGCCCCCAGTCGGCCCGCCCCTCCCTCGCCACCCGCCAAGAGACCGAGTCCCAGACGAAGTACGGGACCTCGGCTCCCTGTTCGTCGAAAAACCGCACCGCCCAGGGATCGGCCAACTCACCCGGCTCGAACTTCGCCCGAACGAAGGCGTACGGGCTTTGGTTGTTGGCCTGAGCCAAATGCACCTTCAGTTCGTGGCGGCCCTCGGCATTGATCCCGCCGGGAAACCCGAGCGCACTGATTACAAGGAAGATCCAGCATCCGCGATTCATTGACCTTCATCCAGTCTTTGACAGTTACTTGTCCTAAGACACTCTTTCCCCGTTGCATCCGCTCGTTGGCTATTGAACAAGCCAGGTACTTGCTTCGCGCGTGACTCCCAATGACTGCCCGGCTAGTATCTACTTCACGCCCACGCAGTATACGTGACGAGTTCCTACCAGGTATATCTTGCCGTTAGAGATTGCGGGTGAGGCGTGGTTGGGGTCGCCTAGGTCGTTGATCGCTAGTACTTTGAGATCGGCACCAGATTGGATGACGTAGCTGACGCCTGCCGTAGCGAAGTACAAACGGCCGGCAGCATCTGCGATGGGACTGGCCCAGGTGCTCGTCAGGCGATCGAGCCGCTCGGCATACACCTGCTCGCCGCTTTCGACTTGCCAACACTTCAGCACATTCGGCCGATGCAGCCGATACACCCATTTGTCGACGATGATCGGCGAGCCTATCCCTTCAGGAACCTGGTTGACGCGCCACCGGATGTGGGACTGAGTGACGTCGCCGGAACCGGTCGGATCAATCGCCACGCCTGGCCCGCCACGCCCGCTGTCGCAATACACGATGCCCGAGCCGTATGCTGCGGATGCCACATCGCCTGCGCCGCGACACCGCCACAGTACCTTACCGGTTCCTGGATCAAGACTCTGAACGCCCCGTTCCGATTCACTGATCCCCGATGCGACGACGATCAGTTGCTTACGACCGCCGACTTCGATGCACGCGGGCGTACTGTGCCCGAATCCGGTCTGCGGCAACGGCGTCTCCCATCGTATCGAGCCGTCGGCCTTGTCATAGGCAACCAACTTCGAGTCGCTCCTTTTGGCCATCGCGCACAGCATCAACAAGGAATTGTTGAATAGCACGGGGCTGCTGCCGATAGTCACGTCGAAGGTGTATGGCACGATTTCTTTTCGCCAAACGACGCGCCCCTGGTAATCCAAAGCCGCGATCACCGACGAGCTGAACACGACGTATACGAGTTTTCCATCCGTGGTCGGCGTCGGCGCCGCGTACCCGCCTCCGGGGCCGCTGCGAAAATCGGTACGCAACCAAGGACCCGGCGGAACCGTCACGTCCCACAATCGCTGGCCGTCCTTCGTGGAAAAGCACAACACGTGGTGTTCCGGGATGACTTTTGTACGGTCTTGGACCGATTCGGGCCAATGAACTGTGCAGACAAACACGCGATCACCCGACACAATCGGACTCGCATGGCCTTCGCCAACCAGCGGCGAACGCCACAACACGTTTTCGTTTTCCGGCCCGCCCCATCGGATCGGCAGAGCTGTCTGCCGCGTGTAGCCCAACCCAGTCGGCCCGCGAAACTGCGGCCAGTCCTCGCCACTGGCTACGGAGGCCAGTAGCAGCCCAACAAAGCATGCAATACGTATCCGGACGTTACCAGCGAATTGGAATCGGGAAAATGACATGTCAGTTCTCCAATAGCGATCGACGACATCATTCCGGACGTCGGATGACTCATGTGGTAGGCGATGGAGCTATGCATTTTGCCGAGGCCCTCGGCACTTCGCAAGCAAGGCGGACATAAGCTGCTCTTCCCGTACTCGTCGGCATAAAGTTGCTTGCACTTGGTTTTCGAATTGATCGCCTGTGACGTGTTCGAACTGCAATTCGGGTCCTATCTTCAATCTATCGCCGGAGCCTTGCAGCCCAGGCTTGAGCCCATGTTGGACTGACCGGCCAGAATGAACACCTTAACGGGGCTCGTGACGGCTGGCTGCGCCTCGGCGTTGAGAGGCGATGGTCGAGACAGCAACGCGACCAAAGTTGCGGCAAGCACGAAACCGAATCTGATATTGCTCATCTGTCGAGGTTCCTTTCATGGAATCGAGGTTCTATTCGAAAAAGGGGTCTGCAGGGCATGCGAGTTTCAGTCGGTATCACCTTTCTGGCACCCCGCCAGGACGCCTGTCGATTTCCTGTTCATAGTTCTCTCCTCTGGTTGTGAGCGTCACCACAAGTTTTCAGATGCCGCCCCTCCCGCCACCGTCGACCACGCGAACGGCAAGGTGGTTTTTGCCGCCACTTTGCCGATGTCGGAAGCAGGACCGCGAACGTAGTCTACAGGTCGCCACGCTGGTTTTCGAGGTCTGGAACACGCAGTGATGGCCAAAATCTTCCGCTGCCGCCCGTGGGGCAGCTTGGGCAGAACGATCCGAGTACAATGTGGGCCGCTCATTCATCCAAAGGGATAGGGGCAAGTCGGGCGCGTTCAAGCTGTTCTACGACCGCGGGGCGCGCCGTCAAAAGCGGTTATGATTGTAGCTGCTTGATCAACCGTGTAATTCCATCACGAGGCGCATGCCGTGAGATACAATCTCCTTCCACTTGTCTGTTTCCTGAACGTATTGGTCCTTTCCTGTTCGGCGGTAGCCCGCCAACCGAACGTCGTGGTGATCCTGACCGACGACCAGGGCTACGGCGAGGTGGCTGCGCATGGCAATCCGGTTATCAAGACGCCGAACATGGACGAGCTGTATGCGGCCAGTGTGCGGTTGACCGACTTCCATGTCGATCCGACCTGCTCGCCGACTCGCAGCGCCCTATTGACCGGTCGCTACTCGACGCGCACCGGCGTCTGGCACACGATCAACGGGCGCTCGATGATCCATCCGGACGAGCTGACGCTCGCCGAGACGTTCAAGGCCAACGGGTATCACACCGCGATGATTGGCAAGTGGCACCTGGGGGACAACTATCCCTGCCGCCCGGAGGATCAGGGCTTTGACCACGCGATCCGGCACCAGGGCGGCGGCATCGGCAACGGTCCCGACTACTGGCAGAACGACTACTTCGACGACACGTTCAAGGTCAACGGCAAGTGGCAGAAGTTCGACGGCTACTGCACCGACGTCTGGTTCCGCGAGGCGACGAAGTATGTTGAAAAGAACAAGGATCAGCCGTTCTTCCTGTATCTGGCCACCAACGCACCGCACGGGCCGTACTATGTCGAGGAAAAGTATTCCAGGCCGTACGAAGCGGCGGGTCTACCGAAGACCATGGCGAAGTTTTACGGCATGATCACAAACATCGACGAGAACCTCGGCCGGTTTCGCGCCCGGCTCGACGAGTTGGGACTGACCGAGAACACGCTGCTGATCTTCATGACCGACAACGGCACGACGGCCGGATGGATCGACGCAAAGTCAGGCTACAAGTACTACAACGCGGGCATGCGGGGCTGGAAGGGATCGCAGTGGGACGGCGGACATCGTGTGCCGTGCTACTTCTACTGGCCCGCAGGGGGATTGAAGGGGGGACGCGACGTTGACACGCTCACCGCGCACATCGACGTGCTGCCGACGTTGGTCGACCTTCTGGGGCTCGAAAAACCGAAGGGCCGCCCAGTGGATGGCGTTTCGCTACGATCGGTGCTACTCGGCGAACAGAAACAGATGCCCGAACGTACACTGTTCGCGCACGTGCAGCGATCTTTCCTGCCGCCCAAGTGGGAGAGGTCAGCCGCGATGACCGAGCAGTGGCGCCTGATCGACGGCGAGCAGTTATACGACATCGTCGCCGACCCCGGTCAAGAGCAGAACGTCGCCGCGGATCATCCCGATGTCGTCAAACGTCTGCGCGACGACTACGAGACATGGTGGAAGTCGCTGGAGCCGGCGCTCGAACAGACCGTCCGCTATGGGCTCGGCGGCGTGGAGAACCCAACCACGCTGGCGAGCCACGATTGGCTGATGCCCGGCGTTGTTCAAGCTGCCTGGCATCAGAGCCATGTCGAACGGGGATCGCTGATCAATGGAGCGTGGGCGGTCGACGTCGAGCGGCCGGGGACGTACGAGATCACGTTGTATCGCTGGGCGCCGTATCTGAATAAGGCGATGGGCATCAAAGAAGCCCGCGTCACGATCGCCAAGTTCGACGAAAAGATCTCGCTGACGGCCGACGCAACGAGCGCGACGTTCCGCGTGAAGCTCCCCAAAGGTCCGGCCATGCTCGATACTTGGCTGACCCGGCCCGACGGTAAACAGCACGGAGCCTATTACGCTCGCGTCCAGTACGTTCCGGACGGGTCGTAACGCATAGCTGAACTGCTCGGGCTATCACGAACCCGGGCACGCCGGCACCCAACTCGATTGACCTGTGGAACTACTGGACCTCAGCATCGAATTGTTGTACAAGGATCGTTGTCTCGGTCTAATGCGGCAGCTTGGAGTACTCCGGATTCCCTAAGCCGAAACCAACAATCGCCGCTGTGAGGCGCGCGTTGGCTGTGATGCGATGTCACCGTGACGTCCTTTTTTGGGGAGGGTCGACGGGCATGTCAGATGCAGTACCTGTTACACCGTTGCTGAAAATCGATACGAGCCAAACGACGCTGGGCGATGTCCAGTTGAGCCTGGTCTTGCTGAAGGGTAAGGAGCGAATATCCGGGCTGTTTGAATTCGATTTGTATCTGACTTCCGACCAGCCGAGGATCGCTGCGAGCGCTATCGTCGGAAAGAAAGTGCTGATCGAGATTGATCGTGGAAAGAACATCGAGCTCGGAAAACGAAATCAGCCACGAAGGATCCACGGATATGTCAGCCGCTTTGCCAACACGGGCAAGATCACCGAATCAAAGTATCGGTACGAAGCAAAGGTCGTGCCCTGGTTGTGGTTTCTTACTCTGAACGTCGGCAACCGAGTCTTTCAGGGAATGAGCATACTGCAGATCATTGAGGAGATCTGGAATAGCTACGATCCCGCGAAGATTGGCACCGACTGGGAGAACCAGACGAAAGGCCCACACCTCAATAGACGCTTGGACTATTGCCTCCAATATCGCGAAAGCGACTTTGCCTTTATCTCCCGACTGCTGGAACGGAACGGCGTCTACTATTTCTTCTCCCACGAGACGGACAAACATGTTCTCGTTCTGGCCGATAGAGCGCCCATACATTTCGCCAAACGTTTCCATTGCCCCACCCTGGATGGCACGACGACGTCTGAGTTCAAGATTTCTCAGAAGGAGACAAGTCAAGCGTCGGCCGATGAGACCATCTTCGAATGGTCGCACGAGTACGCCTTCACTGCGGGGAAATCGACGCATAGTGACTACGATTACAGAATACCCGCCGTCCCGGTCAGCGTGCCTCCCGCTGGGAGTGACGCTAGCGAAACGGACTACGAAGTTTACGATTTCCCTGGTGGTCAACTGTGGGACAATTCAGTCGACTCAGACGACACGTTGTCGCAGAAGGACCTCACAGACTGGGCAGACCTCCGCATGGACGCGATCGAAGCGGAACGCGATGTGGTGACCGGCACTAGCAACTGCAGCGGCTTCATGCCGGGCCACAAGTTCCAGGTCGAGAACCACGGCATCGATGACGAAAGAGGCAAGTCATTCGTGGTCACGGAAGTCGAGCACATTGCGGGGTGGGATGCCTACGGCGACTATTTTTCGAGCAAGCCAGACTTTCTGACGAACATACCCATGAACGTCTACGACAACACGGAGGTCTACAACAGGTTTGCGTGCATTCCCGCCTCTGTGCCCTGTCGTCCGCCGCGTGTAACGCCGATACCTACCGTGAACGGCCCGCAGAGCGCCGTGGTATTGAACGCCGCTGGCAAAGAGTCGCCCACGACGCAAAAAGACACGAACGTCCCGTTGGTGAACACAGATGAAATTGGACGCGTGAAGGTCCGGTTCCACTGGGATCGGCACGATACGGACGGAGCGTACCAGAGTTGTTGGGTTCGCGTGTCGGAGAGTTGGGCGGGGAGCAGTTACGGTACGCGACACATACCCCATGTTGGCCAGGAAGTCCTCGTCGAATTCCTGGAAGGAGACTTGGATCGTCCGGTGATCACGGGACGGGTCTATAACGCCAAGAACCGAGGGCCTCAAGATGACGTGCTCACTTTGGATGATGGCAAACACCGGTATCTCACCGTCGTCGCTCGGGATTTTTTTGGTAACGAGATTGTCATGGACGGCACGCCCGGCCAGGAGAAGATCTGGCTGGCGAGTTGGGCAGCAGCAGATACCACAGACAAGACAAACTCGTGCATCATGATCGGCGACGACATCTCGCTACGAACGCAGGGTACTGTGCTTGAGGAAACCGGCACAACCGTGACCAATGACGATCGGTCCAAGCGGGCGAAAAAGCCGTCGAAGGTCACGGCACGAATGAGTGACTCGGATGAGGACAGGTTCGCAGAGCTACGGCTCGACGAGCCGGACTGGACGCACGCCTTCATGGATTGGCCCGCCAAAATTAATCCCCCAGACCAGGGCAGTTCGTACAAGTTCGGAGGGAACAAGTATGAGTATTACGGGCCGGAATGTACGGAGGAGGACTTGGAAGATACGAAGGTCAACTTGGAAAAGCACATAAAGGGGGATACCAATAAGATCACCGCAGGGGATACGAGATCAATCTACGAGGGGAGCTACAAGAAATGCCACAAAGGCGACGTAAGCAAGCAGTATGTAGGGGCAACGCAGAAGTATTTCGCGGGCGCATGCACCAAATTCTATGCGGGCGCATATAACAAAATTGGAGTGGCTGCATCGCAAAAGATCGAACTCGGGTTTCACTGGCAGCTCTTTGCAGGTATCAACGTGAAAGTCAAATTGGGCTCCATTACCGGCACGCTATTCGCCGCATCCTTCGCCAAGCTCGACGTGGGAGTGTATGTGTACGACATATCAAGGCGAAAATCCGTCTTCTACTATGACGTTAAGGACGGGATCCATTTCAACAAGGACAAGTTGAAGAAAGAGCAGACCCTGGCGAAAATCGAGTCCGGTCTTGTGCATACTACCAAAACGTCAGCACTGATCAGCCTAAACTCAGCCGCGATTCAGTTGACGGCCGCAACCGGGATGGATGTGGCGGCGCCGGCCTTGTTCCTGCGGGGCGCCGTCACCATCCAGGGGCCCGCTGTCGTGTTCATCTAGTGGATCTCCACCTTTTCGGCAATGCTGCTGGCTGGTTCGTGGCGACTCCTTGGTGCTTACCCTACACGGCTAGTACGAGGAATAGACATCGATGCGTCTGGTATCTCTCCCTCCGGTCAAGTTCGCACCGCTGGTGAGCCTTGTTGATCCCGGCAAATACCGACTCACGCTGATCGTCAAAGCGACCTACGACTTGGTGCCGGACGGAGTCGCTGTGCTGGCGGACGAGCAAATCGTTCCCGGAGGAGACGTTCCATTCGACGACGCAGACGATCCGCAGGCCGCACCTCGTCTGGAAACCGATTTTGCACCTTACAAGCCACACGCGGAGCTGTCTCTGGCCGGCAAATGCTACACGCCAGAAGGCAAGCCTCTGGAGCAATGTCAAGTGACGTTTCAGGTCGGCGTCTACCACAAGTCGCTGCTTGTCTTCGGCCGTCGACGCTGGAAGTATCGTCTTGGTGTGTTGCCCACGATCACGAAGCTGGACCCCTTTTCGGAATTGGAGCTGCGCTACGAGAACAGTTTTGGAGGTCCGGAGGACAAACGGAATCCTATCGGGAAGGGGTTGACCGGGGTGCGTTCGGATTCGGGCGAATTCGTGCACGACCTGCCAAACATCGAACATCCCTCGCGGCCAATCCGTTCGTTGGACGATTGCCCGCCGCCCATGGGGTTCGGTCCCTTGGGCCGCGAATGGGAACCTCGGGCGTCGAAACAGGGCACCTACAACAAGCGATGGCAGCAGACTCGTTGGCCGTGCCTCCCGGAGGACTTCGATTGGAGTTTTTTCAACGCGTCGCCGGAGGATATGCAGGTTGATGGCTACTTGCGCGGCGACGAGGAGTTGTATTTCGAGAATCTGCATCCGATACACTCGCAATTCCGCTGCCGCCTGCCCGGCCGCCGCATGCGGTGTTTCGTGAACGAGCAGGAACCGGACGACTCCGAGCGCGAACGGTTCCGGCAAATCGACATGAACTTGGATACACTTTCGGTGGACATGGAGGCGGAACAGGTCTACCTGGTCTGGCGCGGCATCTCGGACATCCGCAACTTTGACTACCGGGAAATCAAGACCTTCTTTGTCCACGAGGAACCGCTGGATGAACCGGAACAGCCGCTGGAGGCCTATCGCCGCCTGTTCGAGAGACACCGAGAGATTGCGGAGCAGGGACCGCTCGCGGGACAAAAGCTGCCGGACGTTGAGGAGTACGCGAATAGGGTAGCGGCGGTCGCCGCGGCGGCGGTCGCCGCCCGGATGGATACGGAACGGATCAACCGCGACTTGGCGGAAGCCTTCGGCGATCAGTCAGTCACCTTACCGGATCTCACGGGGATGTCGCTGGACGAACAGACGGACGCGTTGGATCAGTTCAGTGACCAGATGGAGGCGGCTTCGCAGAAGTTTACCGAGAACCGACAGCGGGAGATGGATGAGTACATGACGGCGATGGGGATCGATCCTGCCGAACGTCGCGCCGCGGCCGAGCAGGAGGGCATGGAACAGGCGCGTGAAATGCTCGCGGCCTCGGGAGTCGAAGACGATTTGCGAGAGCTGGATGTTGAAATTCGCCAAACCGCGGCCGAATTGTATCGCACGGGCATCGATTTCGATGAACTGGGCGTGGACATTGCACCTTTGTGCGGCGGCTTGGCTGGCATGGGCGCCGATCCGGCCAAGTTGGGAATGGATATCGGCCCCGCGGATCCGGCTCTTACCGCCGAGACCGTCGTGGCGCACGTCGCCCGCGGCGAATCCTTGGCATCCACCTTCTTGGCCAAGTTGGACCTCTCCGGTCGAGAGCTCTCTAATGGCGATTTCCGCGATGCCATCCTGGCCGACACAGATTTGAGTGGTGCAGACCTGAGTGGTGCGGACTTGACGGGCGCCGTACTGGCGCGAGCCGACTTCAGTGGAGCCCGGCTCAAGGGCGCGAATCTACGGGGCGCAAATCTCACCAAGGCGAATCTGTCGGGCGCGGACCTGACCGGCGCCGTGTTGGATGACGCCGTGGCCGCAGAAGCTTGCTTCGTCAAGGCCAAGCTCGATCACGGATCCGCCAACGGGGCGCGGTTCCTCGAAGCCAACCTCAGCCACGCCTCGGCGCATCACGCCGCCTTTCACGAAGCCCACTTTTTCAACGCGACGCTGAACGAAACTGATTTTCAGCAGGCGGATCTGTTCGGTGTAGTGTTCTCCGAAGCCTGCGGTGCGAAAGTGCGATTCACCGGGGCGAATCTGACAAAGGTCCAGGCCTTGATGGGTTGCCAGTTTCCCGGTGGTGTGTTTCACCAGGCCCAAGGGCCCGATTCCGCGTGGGGGAAGCCCAATTTGGCCGGTGCGGACTTTTCGCATGCGAACATGCGCAGAGCCATGTTCAACGAAGCGAACTTCCATCAGGCAAATCTGTACGCCGCGAATTTCAGAAATTGTCGATTGAGCAACTCGAATCTCCGGCAGGCCCGGCTGGTGTCGGCGAATCTGTTCCAAGCGGCGCTGGATCGCACCGATTTGTCCGGGGCAGACCTGAGCGAATCGAATGCCTTCGAGGCCGATTTCTTCGAGGCAGAGATGGAGGACGCCGTCTTCGATAACGCCAACTTGCAGCAAACATCCTTGAAGGGTAGCAGAAACCGTGGATGAGCAATTGGTCATCCGAGTCGCCTCGGCCCCGATCGGAAACGTGAGAAGCTCCGAACTGCCGCGGCTGGTCTGCTGGATCGACCCGCGGCAGAGACTGACGGTGGGACGAGACGACTCCGCCTGCGATCTGTCGGTTGGCGTGGACCGCAGGTTGTCGGCGTGCCACTTCGAGCTGTTGTTCAAGGACGGTGGTTTCCGCGTCCGGGATCTGAGCAGCCGTCACGGTACGCTTCTGAATGGTGAGCCAATCGTGGAAGTCGAGCTGCACGACGGCGATATCATTCGCGCGGGCGAGTCGACATTCTCTATCGAGCTTCGCGGGCTGGCGGCGGTCGAGAGCGTCGCTGACCAGCAGCCCAGCGAGCCAGCGGAGATCGCCGAGACGGAGAGCCAGCCCGATCCGTGGCGTGCTCCGTTCGAGGCCATCCTGAACATCGAGGAGGGCCCGTTCGGCGATCTGGAATTCTCGAATCTGTCGAGACTGCTCAACTGGCTGTCCCCTGGACAACGGCTCACCGTCGGGCGTGGGCTGCAAGCGGATATGCGCGTCTACCAGGATCAGCGGATGTCCGCCGTACATTTCGAATTCATCTGCGAGGAAGACGGCTGCCGAATCCGCGACTTGGACAGCCGCAACGGGACCTACTTGAACGGACGGCGGATTCGCGAAGCCGCCGTCTCACACGGCGATCGTGTCAAGGCAGGTTCGACGGTGCTTGGCGTCGGCATCTTGCGCGGCGGCGAGCCCTTCGTCCCCGCCAGCGAGGCGGCCGAATCGACGGATTCGATCGCACAGCTTGAACCGGACCGTGTTCAGGAGGAACGCCGCGAATCCGCAGCGGCGGAAAGGCCAGCCCCTTCGCCACGCGGAATGCCGTTGGCGCCGATGCGGGTGGTCATCGTGATTCAATCCGGCCCATTCGGAGACGCGACGGGTCTCAAGGCATCGCGGCTGCTCGTCTGGTTTGGCGCTGGCGAGGCGATCGTGGTTGGGCGCGTCGCGTCCCGTGCGAATCTGACGATCGGGCAAGACCCCGGCATCTCCGCCGCGCATTTCGAAGTCTCCTGCGACGGACGCCGCTGCCGGCTGCGGGATCTGGACAGCAGCAACGGCACATTCGTCAATGACAAGCGCGTCTCGCAGGCGATCTTGCGCGACGGTGATCCAAGCAGCGCAGGGCATACGATATTGGGCGTGACGATCGAAGGCGGCGAGCCCATCTCGAAGACCACGGCGGAGTTCTCCATGGTACCCGTGCCTGAGCCGGCGGCGGAGTCTTCCGCGGCCGCTGCTTCGGCCGCGATCGAGCTACCCGGTCCTGAGTCTTTGCTGGCCAAAACGGCGACCATGCCCGATCGGCCGGACCTGGACGGCAAGAGTCCGGAAGCGATTCAGGCGGAAGTCCAACCGGATGTCGAACAGGTGCGAGCCAAGATCGCCGCCGGCCAGCCGCTGACTTGCGCCGCTCTCAACGAATTGGATCTCGCAGATGCCGATCTGCAAAATGCAAAACTGCTCTATTGTGTACTGGATGGAGTGAATCTGGCTGGTGCGAACTTGACGGGTGCCGAGCTGACGGGTTCGACGCTCCACCAATGCAATCTGAGCGGGGCGAATCTGAGCAAAACACGGCTTGGCGGGACGATCTGGTCGGGCTGCGTGGCGGACGGAGTCGTGCTGGCGGAAGCCAACCTGGACGACGCGGCGATGGGGGGCGCTAAACTCCCGGTTCAAAACCCGGACGAAGTGGAGATCTCGCTCGACGAAGCCGATGTTCCATCGCATGCAAAAGCGCAACTGTTCGAACTCGGCGTGGTCGGCTTTCGTCACGTGCGGTGCCAACTGGCTGCCGCGGATTTCACGGGCTGCCGCGCCGCTAACGCACTCTTGCACGGCGTCGATTTGACCGAGGCTGATTTCTCGAAGGCGGTCTTCGACGAGAGCATCTTCATGGACTGCGATTTGAGCGGAGCCAACTTCAAGCGGGCCACGCTGCAGGCGTGCGAAGTCCGTGAGGGCTCCTTGGAGAACGTCGATCTGTCCCGCTCACAGCTACAGGGCGTTCAGTTCCACAACGTGGCTTTGGTGAGCAGCCTCGCCCTGCCCAAAAAGCTGGGGAAGTGTGGCTTCACGGAGTGTGATTTGCGGGGACGCGATTTGACGGAGTGCGATCTTTCGAAGGCGGATTTCTCGCGTTCACGCCTCGACCGTGCCCGTTTTCAGGGTTCATCGCTTGCCGGCGCGACTTTTGCCGAGTGCGATCTGCGAGAGTTTGATTTTCGCGACTTGGACCTTAGGGGCGCCGACTTTCGCCAAGCGAGACTGGACGGCGCCGTTTTTTCCCATGCGGATCTGACCGACGCCCAGTTCGATCAGGCGAGTCTCGTGAACGCGGTGCTGCAGGGCGTTACCCTGCGAAGCGTTTCATTGGTCAAGGTAGACTTGAGTGGCGCCGTATTAGTTGATGCCGTCGTCAACCGGGCGCAGATGATGGAGGTCCAACTGCGGCAGGCGGACTTGCGCGGTGCCACGTTCGAACTCTCGATTCTGGACAAAGTGGATTTCTGTGCCACCATCCTTCAAGATACGACGTTTCAGTCATGTCTCCTGAAAGGAACCAAGTTCAACGAGATGGATCTGTCCGGCTGTGTACTTGCATGTTCGAACTTTTCCGGCGCCGATCTGCAGAACGCGAACTTGGCCGGCGCGGATTGCCGCCAGGCTACGTTTGCCGGCGCGAACCTCAGCGGGAGTTCGCTGCGAGGCGTCAATGGCGAGGCGTGCAAATTCATGGGAGCCATTTTGCGCGGGGTGGATCTGAGTGGGACTCGTCTGGGCTACGCCAACTTCGATGAAGCCGTAGCCGATCGGGCGGACTTCAGCGAGGCGGTTCTCGAAGCCGCTCGATTTGTGGCCGCTTCGTGCAAGTCGGCCCGGTTCGTCGAGGCGGTGATGCCGCACGCCGATCTCTCGCACGCGGACCTCACGCAAGCAGATTTCACTCAAGCGGATTTGTCCCACGCCAACCTGCATCGCGTCATCGAACGCGGCACGATTTGGAGACGAAGCAATCGAGCGGGCGCTCGCGAGACCGACGAGCAGCGCGCCGCCGCAGAAGACTGGCGGCCGCCCGAACCGGAGGAACAAATCGTATTTACTCCCAGAACGAAAGGATCTGCCTGATGTACGCGCAGACAATCGACGTGCCGAATCTTGCGGGACTGGGACATTTGGGAACCGCCCGTGTCGTAGCCGTGCGTGAGAACGATCATCGCGTTCGCGTTTCGTTGGATGACGATTCCGCCGACTTGATGTGGGCGACGCCAGCCGTCCCGAATGCCGACCGTTTGCAGCCAGGGACCCAGGTTCTGGTCGTCGGCGCGACGGAAGGTCGGTTGTTCGTTATCGGCGTTGTGGGCGGCGCGCAAGCCGGGGAAGAGACGGTGGAACTGGAGGGCGGTACCCGTGCTGTCAGCGATCGTGACCGCCGGCGATTGCAGGTGTACTCCGAACGGGAAGAACTGCTGTTCGAGTATGACGAGCGAGCGAGCAAAACCCGCGTCCGTGTTCCTGATGGAGATCTGGAACTGGTCACGCCGCGCGGCGACATTCGCCTGGTTTCGTCCGGTGCGATCCGAATGACCAGCGCCAGTGATGTCTCGGTCACCACGCCTCAGATGACGATCCATGCTGCTGAGAGCCGATTCATTGGTAACAGCCTCTGGACTCAGTGGCGATCTGTACACGTTAAGGCGGCGACGTTGAACGCGATCGTGGATACAGTGATCGAGAAGGCCAAGAACGTCTTTCGGACGATCACCGATTTGTGCCAGTTGCGCGCCGGCCGAATGCACTCCGTCGTGGAGGGTGGTCTGCATGCCAGGGCGAAGCACGTGGACTTGACCGCCGAGCAAAACGTCAAGATCGACGGTAAGGAAATCCACTTGGGATAGGAGATGTGCCAATGTTACCTGCGTCGACACAAATGGCTGGCCTCTGTTTGGCTGTTCCCGATGTCTGCAAGACGCCTTCGCCGGTAGGCCCGGTGCCGATTCCCTATCCGAACACGGCTCAAATGCCGCTAGCCGTGAACACCTCACTCAAGGTCTTCGTGTTAGGTATGCCGGCCGTCACCCTGCTATCGCAGATCCCGGTATCTGAAGGCGACGAACCGGGCGTCGCCGGCGGCGTGGCCTCCGGTGTGTTCAAGGGCCCCTGCTCGTTCAGCAAAGGAAGCACGAAGGTCATCGTCGGCGGTGCGCCGTGGGTACACCTCGGAGCTATGACGAGACAGAATGGCGTCGCGCCCAACAATCCCGCCGGCGCCGTCGTTGCGCCAAGCCAGGTCAAAGTGCTGGTTCCACCTTAAGCCCGAGGAACTGCTGAAGATATCGAATCGGGGCGACACGAACGCCCAGTACTACGGTCCTACTACGGACGCCGGAACCATTAGGACAAAGACCATCCAAACTTCCGCCCTTTGCCAACCTGGGAATCGGCCATCGGCATCCCCCCGCTGCCAGAAGACCGACGATGGATTTGGGAGATAGAAACAATGAAACGCCTCTGTTGTCTGATAATCGTGTTTGATCTGTGCTGCGGAACGGTGGCTCAGGCGCAGCCCGCAGGAGACATCCCGAAAGCAACTGGCATCCGGGGTGGGCTCGTCGTCCACGTAGGCTGTGGTGATGGGAAGCTGACGGCCGCGCTGCGAGCCGGTGACAGATACCTGGTGCACGGACTGGACACGGATGTCGAGCAAGTGGCAGAGGCGCGCGAACACATCCGCTCGTTGGGGCTTTATGGCCCGGTGTCCGTCGATACGTTCGATGGCAAACGGTTGCCGTACGTCGACAACCTCGTGAATCTGGTGGTGATGTCAGATGTCGGGAGTCAGGTGGCAAGTGAGGAGATCACGCGTGTTCTCGCCCCAGGCGGTGTGGCGATCTTCCTCAATCGGCAATCGCCAATCGAAAATCGGAAATGGATCAAGCCAAGGCCCGCAGAGATCGACGAGTGGACGCACTTTCTGCATGGTGCGGACAACAATGCGGTGGCCCGGGACACGGTCGTGGGGCCGCCGAAGCGTTACCAGTGGATCTCCGGGCCGAAATGGGCCAGAAGCCATGACCATCTGAGCAGCCTCAGCGCTATGGTCTCCGCCAAGGGGCGCATTTTCTACATCATCGACGAGGCACCCGCCGCATCCGTTGCTTTCGAGCCTGAATGGCGGCTCGTTGCTCGAGACGCGTTCAGCGGCGTCCTGCTATGGAAACGCAAGGTTGAACCATGGGAAGGGCATTTTCGCCCGTTCCGGACCGGGCCGACCGCACTGGCGCGGCGACTGGTTGCCGTGGGTGACCGTGCCTACGTGACGCTGGGTTACGGCAAGCCGATAAGTGTCCTGGACGCGGCAACGGGAAGAACCATTCAAACATGCAAGGGTACGGACAATGCAATGGAAATCGCTGTCGATGACGGGGCCGTGTTTGCCGTTGTGGGTGACCGCGCGTCGTTTGAAATGGAAGATACAGGCAGAATGTCTGTCGATGAGGGCAAGGCATTCATAGAAACGTGGAGACCCGAGGAGCATTGGAGGGTATGGCGTGAAAAGGCACCGCTGAAGCATCTTGTTGCCAATGATGCTGAAACGGGTGAGTTGCTCTGGAAGAAGGATGATGACGATACGTGGGAGATCATGCCGACCGCAATGGCTGTGTCGGATAAACGTGTCTTCATTCAGAACGAAAAAGCGATTGTCGCATTGGATGCCGGTACGGGAAAGGAAATCTGGCGTTCGGCCCGACCGATCAATCTTCATTCACCCGGTTCATCGTCTCCTACGTTGGTTGCCGCGGGTGGAGTTGTTATCTGCGCGGATCGAGAAGTGAGAAGGATCGAACGCAAGGAAGACGAGCAGGATAGATCCGTCGACTGGTACGTGTACCCTCACACCGATCATTCACGAAAAGGTGAAGCGATCGCCTATGACGCCGCGACGGGCAAGAGGTTGTGGAGTGTGGACTCGGTCGAGAATTTCAAGGCGCCGGCAGATGTCTTTGTGCTGAACGATACAGCCTACGTGAGGGGCTATACTCCCGGTTTGGGCGTCGGGATGGATCTGAAAACCGGAAAGGTGAAGAAGCCTCTGACAAAGAAGTCGCCAATCAGGGATCCTGGTACACACTGGCGCTGCTACCGGAACAAGGCGACTGAGAAGTACTTGATATTGTGTCAGCGATGGAGTGAGTTCTATGACCTTGAGACACGTGTTCAGACATCAGTTAACTTCGTGCGTGGTAGCTGTCAATACGGACAGATGCCCTGCAACGGGCTACTGTATGCGCCGCACGATTCCTGTGCATGCAGCATTGAATCCAAACTCAATAGCATCAAAGCCCTGGCCCCCGTCGCCAATCCGACAGCGGACATTCCTGGGGCTGTGCGGCTGGAAAAGGGCCCGGCTTACGAACAGATCGGAAATCGGCAATCCGAAATCGAGAATCCCAATGATTGGCCGACTTACCGACACGACGCGGCGCGCAGCGGCGTCACAACGACCGCGGTCGGTGCCAAGCTCGCGCCATCGTGGGAAACCAAGCTGAACGGCCGCCTTTCCGCGCCGGTCGTCGCCGATGGGATGCTCGTAACGGCTGCTCCCGATACCCACGCCGTCCATGCCCTGAATGCGGATTCCGGCGAGCCGCTGTGGAGCTTTGTGGCGGGAGCTTCTGTGGATTCACCGCCCACAATGCGCGATGGCACGGTGATCTTCGGGTGCGCGGACGGCTGGATCTACTGTCTGCGAGCGTCCGACGGCCGCCTGGCCTGGCGATACCGGGCGGCGCCGATAGATCGCCGCATTGTGGCCTACGGTAATGTCGAATCCGTCTGGCCGGTACACGGCAGTGTCCTTGTTCAAGACGGCACGGTGTACGCTGTTGCTGGAAGAACGATCCATATGGACGGATTGTTCTTCTATGCGCTCGATGCGTCGACTGGGCGAAAGCTCGTCGAAAAGCCGATTGAGCGAGCGGCTTTTCCCGATGTGCTGTCCAGTGACGGTAACAGTATTTTCATGCGACAGATGCGTTTTGATAAGCAAGGTGCGGTCCAGCCCAGTAACGTGCCGCACTTGTTCAGCGCGGCGGGTTTCCTGGATGACACGTGGTGGCACAGGACCTACTGGCAGTTCGGCTACGGGATGCCCGGCGGTTATTCACGCTGGTTTTCCGCGGGGGAACGCCGTCCCGCTGGGCGAGTGATGGTGATGGACCGGGAGAAGATCTACGGGTTTGGCCGCCTGAATCAACACGATTACGTCGGCAGCCACGTGGGGCTAGGGAAGATGCACTACCTCCTCTATGCCGCAGACCGCTCCGGTTTTGACACTGACGCGAAAAGAGCGAAGCGGAAGCCGTTGCCGTGGGACGCGAAGAAGCCGGACATTCCCACGCTATGGAAAAGCAAAATCGGTCTGCTAGCCCGGGGTATGGTCCTTTGCGACAAGGTTCTCTTCGTTGCCGGACCTCCCGACCTGTTTGGAGTGGCTCCCAGCGTTGCGCCGCATCCCTACACGCCTGTCTCGGCAGAGACTGTGCGGTCGCAACGCGAGGCATTGGAAGGAAAGCGAGGCATGCTCCTGTGGGCCATCTCCGCCGAGGACGGCGGGCGATTGTCAGAACACAGACTCGACGGACTACCGGCGTGGGACGGCCTGATTGCCGCCCGCGGCAAACTCTATCTCACGATGCAAGATGGCACGGTAACCTGTCTCTCCGACTGAGGTTCCAGGAGGCTGGTTAGTTCAAGATCTCGACCTTGGTGACCTTGCGTTGTTCGGCAGCCGTCTCTTCCATCAGTTGCCTGATGAGCACGTCCTTGACGGCGTCCTTCGCTGCGTCGAAGTTCGTCTCTCCCGGCTTGACTTCGGTCACCTTGATCAGATGGACGCCAAACTGAGTTTCGACGGGCTCGCTCATCTGGCCCGCGGTCATGCCGAAGGCCGTATCGGAAAAGGGTTTGACCATTTGGCCCCTTTTGAAGAAGCCAAGGTCACCGCCCTTGTCACTGCTAGGGCACGCCGAGTGCTTTTTCGCGGCTTCGGCGAAATCCGCACCCGCCAGAATTTCCTGCTTGATCGTGGCGATTTTGTCGTTGGCCGCCTTCTTCTCCTCGGCAGTGCTTTGCGGTTCATACTTGAGCAGAATGTGGCTCGCCTTGACTTCCGTTCCGTCAAACTCCTGTTTGTTGGCCTTGAAGTAGGTTTCCGCCTTCTCGTCGGTGACCTCCGCCTCGGCGTATTTCTTGATCGCCAATTCCGAAGCGATCTGCTCCTTCAGCGTCTCGGCCGTCAGACCTTGGGCCTTCATCACCGTGGCAAAGTCGATCTCGGCCTCGGCAAGCCGCTTCTTGATGCTTGCAAGCGCCTCCTCGACTTCCTTGGCGTCGACGGTGATCTTCTTTGCAGCAACATATTGAGCGACCAGACGACTCCGAATCAGCGACTCGAGGATCATTATGCGAAGGTTCGTCAAGGCCTCCGGAGAAGCTTGCCGACCGCGCAATTGCCCGCGGCTAATGGCTTCCACTTGCGTGTTGGTGATCGTGTCGGTGCCCACGGTAGCGATAACCTTTTCTACCGGAGCGGCAGGAGCAACTTCGGAGGCGGGAACTGGAGCGGCGGGGACCTGCCCCAACGCAGAGATGGACAACACGTTGAACGCTACCGCCGCGGCGGCGCATACCTTGAATTTCGACATCATCGAGTCACTTTCGGCAATAGAGAAAAAGGGGCGGGAAAGGGCGACTTACGAGCGCAAGAGACGCGGCATCCAACGTAGGGACTTCTCCGGTAGGCAAGCTGGGGCAACGCACTCAGACGGCATCCGAGAAAACTGGACGCCCCAGAAGTCACACGCAAAGCCGAAATGGATGCGGTTTCGACGAGGGACAATCGTTTTGTCGGGGACTCCACCCGCCCTGAGCAATACGGCAGAGTCAGTTAGTAGCGTAGCCAGTCCACAACGCTCAATCAAGCCCCGCATGAGATTTCGGCAAGGGCACATTGCCGCTATACTGATAAAACGATAGTCAAGGAGAAGTCTATGGCAGATGACAAGGTAACGCGGCGAGATTTCGTTCGCACGGGTGCAGCGGCCGGATTGGTTGCGTCGATTGGCGCCTCGGCGGCTTCAGCTTCTGAAGCAGAAGAGGGTGCCGCGCAAGTGGACCAGCCAACGACTGGCCAAGGGACCCTGGCCAATGGCATGCCTTACGGTGCGATCGGCGAGTTGAAGATCAGCCGGTTGATCTTCGGTTCCAACACGCCGGGTGCTCATTCCAGAGATCTGATTTACGTCAGCGCGATGGGTAGAGCGTACAACACACCGGAACGCATGCTCGACACGTACGAGCTGGCCGAGTCCCAGGGCATTAACACGATTCTGCAGGGAGGCAGTCGAGTCAAAGAATACAACACGACTCGCGGTGGGAACTTGCGGACCATCTCGCCTGTCAGCGTGACAAGACACGATGACCAAGAGAGCATCAAGCGTACACTCACCGCGGCCATGAAGAACGATCTGGCGGCAGCCTTCTACATCATGGGCGATCGCGGCGACTACTTGGCACGTGCCAAGAGGATGGACATAGCCGGCACAGCGATGGAAGTGGCCAAAGAACTGGGCATCGTGCTGGGACTCGGCGGGCATTCTCTCGAAGTGCCGATTCAATGCGAGCAACTCGGGATCAAGCCGGATTTCTACGTCAAGACGTTTCACGACGACAACTACTGGTCGGCCACGCCCAAGGAATACCGAGAGCCCTTCTGCTGGTACGACGACGCGGGCGGGAACTCGTACAGCGGGAAGACGGGCGATCACAACCGGTTCCACGACAACATCTGGTGTCTCGACCCCGAGAAGACGATCGAGGTGATGAGCAAGGTCGAAGTGCCCTGGATCGCATTCAAAGTGCTGGCCGCCGGCGCCATACATCCACGGCACGGCTTCCGGTTTGCCTTCGAGAACGGCGCAGACTTCATTGCAGTGGGCATGCTCGACTTCCAGATTCGGGAAAACGCTGATCGCACGAAGCAGAGCCTGAGGGTATCGAAAGACCGAGTTCGACCTTGGCGAGCTTAGCTTCCCAATTGGAGTTCCGTTCGCACGCGACGCTCTTCGCAGGACGGATTGGCAAGCAGAGCCTAGACAGGACGAATCCGTGATGAAACTTCAGTTTGTTTACAGTAAGCCTCTCGGAAGGCTCCCAGCGAAAAAGGGTACTCACATGTCCGCACAGACTCTCCGGTTTGCAGCCTGCAGCATCTCTACGCTTCTGACGCTCACGTGGTTGGTCGGCTGGGCTTCCAATGCTCCGGCCCAAGAGGTGACTGCCAGGCGGGTGCGGAGTAATGCCGAAGGGCTCACTCTCTATGTGTCGACAGTGGGTAACGACACGTGGTCGGGGCGGCTTGGTGAACCCAACGCGGACGGGACGGACGGTCCGCTGGCCACAGTCCAAAAGGCCCGTGACATGATTCGTGAGACAAAGGCGGCAACGGGCGGGTTGACCAAGCCTGTGACCGTATTGCTTCGAGGTGGCGTATATCCACAGACCAAGCCGATTGTCTTCACCGCCGCGGACTCGGGGACAAAGGAGTGCCCAATAACCTACCAGGCCTATCCCGGCGAGAAGCCGGTCATTAGTGGCGGCGACGTGATCCGGGGCTGGCAACCGGACGACAGTGAACAGAGCCAGACGCGGTGCCGTGGGAAACTGTGGCGAGCTTCCGTCCCGGCAGCCAAGACAGGCGGCAAGTGGCGTTTCAACCAGCTCTTCGTCAACGGCGGCCGCCGGACACGGGCCAGAGTTCCAAACAAGGGCTCGTTCCTGCGCACGGACGGCCCGCTGTCGAAAGGCAACTCGCGCGGATTCTATTTCCACGAAGGCGATGTGAAGGAATGGGACGATTTACGCGAGGTTGTCTTCGTTGTCTATCATTCCTGGGAGACGTCCATCCATCATGTCCGCAACGTGGACACCGAGGCCTGTCTGGTCGAACTTCATGAGCCGGCACCCTGGGGTATGGGGCATTGGGAGCGGCAGCAACGGTATTATGTCGAGAACGTCTTCGAGGAACTGGACGAGCCTGGTGAGTGGTATTTGAATCGAGTCACGGGCACGCTGTACTACTACGCGTTGCCGGACGAGACGATGGCGGACGTCGAAGTCGTTGCCCCGACGCTTACATCGACGCTGGTCAGCTTCGACGGCGACGCGTCGAAAGACGACATCATCGAGCATGTGCACTTCCGCGGCATTTCGTTCTTGCACTCCAACGCGAACTTGAGGCGACTGCGAAATCCAGGACAAGGCGAGATCTACCAACCCGGACTGATCATGGCGACCGGGTTGCGTAACGCGAGCTTCGAGGACTGCACGATTGCCCATGCCGGCGCTCATGGGGTTTGGCTCGCCGCCGGCTGTGAAGACAACCGTATCCTGCGCTGCCACATCCATGATCTCGGCGGTGGCGGCGTTTACATCGGCGGCGGCTGGGGGTTGCACGAGGCAACGCCCACGCAGCGCATCGTTGTGGACAACAACTTCATCCACGACGGTGCACATCTATTCCACGGCGCACATGGCGTGTGGATCGGCAAAAGCTCTTACAACAAGGTAACCCACAACGAGATTTCCAACTTCGACTACTCGGGCATCTCGTGCGGCTGGTCGTGGGGTTTTCAGCCCAGTTCCGCTCACCACAACAACCTGGATTACAACCATATCCATCACCTGGGTAATGGAGACGGGCTCAGTGATATGGGCGGCATCTACACGTTGGGCATCTCTCCGGGAACGACGGAGCGCCACAACCACATGCACCACATCTACAGCTACGCCCATGTGTCCCACGGCTCGGGAGTGTATCCGGACGAAGGCAGTTCGGAAATCCTGATCGAGAATAACGTCGTCTACCGAGTGCGGACTTGCCCGCTGTTCCAGCATTACGGCAAGGACAACATCGTGCGAAACAACATCCTCGCCTTGGGAGGAAAAGGGCAGCTTCAGAGATGTCGAGAGGACAAGCCGTGCCACTACATTGCGGAAGGCAACATCGTTTTTGGCGATATCGAGCAAATGCTCGGCGGCGTGTGGAAGAGCGGCGACTGGAAGGTGGGCAGGAATGTCTACTGGAGTACGGCCGGCGCTCCGAAGTTCACCGATATGGATTTCGAGGCCTGGCAGACGAAAGGCAATGACGTTGGCTCGATCGTTGCCGATCCCCTGTTCGTCGATGCCGCGAACGACGATTTCCGGCTGAAACCTGACTCACCCGCCCTGAAGCTCGGCTTCAAGCCCATCGACCTCAGCGAAACCGGCTTGTACGGGGACAAGGACTGGATAGATCTGCCGAAGCAGTACAAAAACCGGCCGCTCAACGAGATCCCCGCGCCGGTCGAGCCGCCGTTTCTCGTCAACTTCGACTTCGAGGGCGACGAGCCGGGTGCGGAGCCCCTCGACGTGCAGATCGTCAAAGGCGGCGATCAGGCCGCGCTGGTCGTCTCGAAGGACACGGCCGCGACTGGCGATCAGTGCCTCAAGTTTCAGGACGCGCCAGGGCTGCAGCACGGATTTGCGCCGCACCTGTACTGCAATCCTTCCTACTCAACCGGCAAAGTGCAGCTCTCCTGGGATATGCTGAACAGCAAAGACGCGCCGGCCAGCTTCTATGTCGAGGTCCGGCAGTGGGACGTCAGCCCGTATCTGATCGGCCCCACGGTCTCGGTGGCGCCCGACGGCAAGGTGACTGCCGGAGGGCGGGACATGGGCGTGATTCCGTTGGGCGAATGGGTGCACGTCGATATCAGCATCGAATTGGGCGAGGGCAAGCCGAAGACCTACCAGTTCACGCTAAGCGTCCCCAACCGCGAGCCGATCGTCGCCGAGCTTCCCTATGTCGGCAAGGCATTCGAGAAGATCACCTGGCTCGGCATATCGAGCAACAGCAATACGGCAACCGTCTTCTATATAGACAACCTGAAGCTCGGCACGGCCGAA
>JACKQG010002597.1_pt1 | contig 23367 bp, 15 predicted proteins | sample 8237621 | NCBI WGS metagenome assembly JACKQG01 (sample SAMN15677084, study PRJNA649215) | marine metagenome | biome: marine; feature: Black Sea; material: saline water; isolation source: suspended particulate matter (SPM) from the Black Sea western gyre | collected 2013-06-09/2013-06-10 | depth... | reverse complement strand
ATATTGCTGCAACAGCTTCATACAGCGCAGTGCCATCCATATTGATAGTTGCGCCAAGGGGCAAAACGAAACTCGCCGTGCGATTGGATATTTTGTTGTTCTCTTCTACACATTCAATAGTCACGGGCAAGGTCGCAGAACTGGATGCGGTCGAAAAAGCTGTCGTCAGCGCGGATAGCATATTGGAACTGTAATTGAAAAAGTTTCGCTTGCCGACAAAACGCAAAATCAGCGGCAGTGTGATAAATCCATGTATGAGCAGCCCTACAATGACAGTCATCGCGTACTTGGCAAGCTTTACTAATTCCGGTCCAAACCCACTAAACCCACCCGCTTTTCCGAGACGTGCAGCGACAAGTGCAAAGATACCCAATGGCGCGCATATCATAATCAGGTGGATAATTTTCATAATCGCTTCGTTAAGCCCATCGAAGAAGGCAATAATAGGCTTGCCTTTATCACCTAATGTCGTTAGCACACCACCGAATAGAAGGGAAAAAACGATAAGCGGCAAAACTTTCATCTCCGCCATTGCTAAAAACAGATTCGTCGGAATTAAACCGACCAGCATGTCTATGATAGCATTGATTACAGAACTCTCCTCCTTGCCTTTGACCTTTCCCGCAACGGCCAGATCGATAGTGATGCCAACACCTGTGGCATTCGGTACAGTGGGTTTTTGAGATTCCACATCCAACCACTCCGTAACGGTCACACGCGTTGGTGTCATTGTATCCACAATGCCGTAAATATTCTGGTCAGTCAATTCCATCTTGTAGTTGTCATCATAATTTACACGGCGAAAGCGCACGCCATTTGTCACTGTAAGCGTTTGCTCACTAATCGTATAACGTTGTTGAGGCAAAGTTTCTCCACGCTCAACACCAACTCCCGGGCGGATGATGTTTACCAGGATTATGCCGAGTAATACGGAAAGTCCGGTTGTTGCCAGATAATATATTATGGTGCGTCGTCCAATAGCGCCCAAGTGTCTCACATCTCCAAGATTAGTGATACCTACAATCATTGATGCTACTATTAGCGGAACAACCATCATCATCAAAGCGCGCAGAAACATATCTCCGATAAACCCGATTTTTACGGCATACTGAGGTAGCACACCGCCGAATAATGCACCGATAATAATACCGATAAATATTGCCATCAAAATTACATTACCTGATAATTTCAATTTTACCTCCTGTGTAGTTTGACTTTGGTAAATAGAACACTGGTGTTTGTAGCCCCTTGTGAGCGTCGGTTGCCACAACGACGGGCATGAAGCCCTATGCTACAAGTATGAGCAACGATTTAGGTTTTAATCTACCAAAGTCAAGGTAGATAGTCAAAAAAAGAATGTGAATAGTAATATTTTTGTGGTATAATCTCCGAAAGAAATGACAAGAGGGTAAGTAGACATGCCTAATTTTAGCATAGTAATCAATGTTTGTCAAGGATATCAATAACCCCTACTGATTCTTTGAATCAGTAGGGGTTTGTGGGAATGCTACCACAACGTAAGTATTGATTAGGTTGAGTTCCGATTTGAGGGACTACGTGTCTATATCGACGTGCAGTTCTCTTATTGGGTGCAATGTGGGGTGTGTTATGTTGGGTGGATGGTGTCCGGGGTACACTCCCTCGCTACCGGGCAGACCAAAGATTGGCAGTCTTGTAGATATAGAGACATTGTCGAAGGGTACTAAACCAGTTACCATTCTGGACACTATGTGTGTCAAAAATGGAGGTAGAATATGGAACGAGTAGCAGTTTTACACAAAGATGGAACACCACTAATGCCATGCAAACCTGCCAAGGCACGCAAGTTGCTACGTGATGGTAGAGCAACTAAACACTGGACTAAAGAAGGTGTGTTCTATATTCGGCTCACTTGGAACTCTACTAAACACGTACAAGATATGTGTTTAGGTATAGACCCGGGTGCCAAGTTCGATGGATATGCGGTATTAACAGACCAAGAGATAGTGACCTCTGGTATGGCAATACTACCAGATATACGTAAGAAAGTGGAAACACGTAGGATGCTGCGTAGGAACAGACGAGGACGTAAGAATAGGAGACGTAAACCACGCCACCAAGATACCAAGAAGAATGGATGGATAAGTCCTACACAACGTGCTAAAGTAGAGTTTCGACTTACACTAATCAATAGGTATCGTAGGTTGTATCCTATCACGTACTTTGCTGTCGAGGATGTGCGGTTCAATCATTACAAGAAACGATGGGGCAAGCATTTCTCTACCGTTGAGATTGGTAAAACGATGTTATATACGGAACTTGAGAGGTATGGTGCTCTTTACAAGTTTGAGGGTTGGCAGACAAAAGAGTTAAGAGACAGAGCCGGTCTCAAGAAGTCCAGTAGCAAGGACAAGTTGAGTTTCGATAGTCATGCGGTAGACGCTACCGTAATCGCGGCAGAAGTGATAGGATACACAGGAGACTTTAGTGTACTTTCTTTCTGGGTGTTCAAACGTCCTAATCTCAGGAGACGTTCACTGCACCTGCAAACGCCACAGAAGGGTGGTGTGAGGCGTATACATGGTGGAACATGGGCAAAACTTTAAGAAAGAACACTGTATGTATTTGGAAAGGTAAAGTGTATAGAACGGGTGGCGCCACAAAGGGGCGGTTGAGTTTGCACGATATGTCGCTAAAGGCAAAACGTGTAACGCAGAATGCTAAGGTAGAGGATTTGACGTTACTCTACCATCAAACAATATATGCAGAAAAGATGTAGGCACTTCCTCCCCTCCTGATTGAAACAATCAGGAGGGGTCTCCGTGCCTAATTAGAGATGAAAAAGGTGAATCATAATGGTATACAAATATCTAACTCATAAATATGACTCTGATAAAAAGGTTCGTACAGGGATTATTGGCGCAGGAACCTACGGAACGGGAATTGTAACACAGGCATCCAGCGTCTCGGCACTTGAGATTACCGCAATAGTTGATCAAAATTTAAAAAACGCCGAACACGCTTATAGATGTGCCGGTGTCGTAGAAGATGATATTTTCATGTGTGAGGACCGGAATTCTGCCCTGGCTGCTATCGAAGCGGGTAAATATCTGATTACGGAAGATGCGATGCTTCTGATGAATCTCCCAATTGATGTCATTGTTGAATCAACTGGCGCGCCAGAAGCCGGTTCATACCACGCTCACGAAGCGATTCGTCATGGTAAGCATGTGGTAATGGTAACAAAGGAAGCTGATGTTACTGTGGGACCAATTCTCAAGCACTTTGCCGACCAAGCCGGACTTATCTACACTGCCGCTGACGGTGACCAACACGGACTACTGATAGGGCTTGTTTCATGGGCGCGAAGTATTGGATTAGAAGTCATCTGCGGGGGAAAAGCGCGCAACCAAGAATTTTGTTATAATCCGAACCATAAGATTGTATCAGATGGACGTAATTCAATCAAACTTACTGATGAAGAAATCTGGATATTTCGCCCAATTCCAAATGGACAAGTGGAACGGTATATCAGCGCTCGATGTGAAAAGCTTGCCGAATTCAATTTTATTAGTAAGGGGGATATAACCGAGTTGACGATAGCTGCAAATGCTACCGGCTTATCTCCTGATATGCCTTCATTACATTCTCCGCCTCTCTACACCTCAGAAATTCCAAAGGTGTTTTGTCATTCCCAAAACGGAGGAATTCTCAACCAAAACGGCATTGTTGATGCTGTCAATTGTCTGCGCTATCCCCATGAAGCCGGCCTGGGTGGAGGCGTTTTTATCGTGGTGGACAGCGCCAACGAATATTCCCGCCGGATTATCAGGGGTGGAGTCCCAGTCCAAGCAAGCAATGGGCCGGCTTTTCTGCTTACCCGTCCTTATCATCTACGAGGTGTGGAAACGGTCAATACGATCCTTGCTGCTGCCTTGCAGAACGTTGCGACAGGCGCAGTGGAATATTTGCCTCGGTATGATGTTGGTCTTAAAGCAACTCGTAATCTTAGGGCTGGAGAAATCTTGGGAGACGATGGAAGTACGGAAACGACTGGGTTTATGATGCCTGCTGTGCATGTAAAAGATGGAGTTCCTCTACCGGCTCATCTGGCGAATGGAAATCCACTTGCTGTGGATGTTAAGCTTGGAACGATTATAACGCGCGAGATGGTTGTACCTCCATCGAATTCAATACTTTGGTCGCTGAGAACTCAGCAAGAGGCGAAATTTTTTCTACCTATCCAGACTTCCGAAGTCTTTGAGACTTCGGAAGTCTAAGCTACACCAACCGCCAACGGATGAGAACAAAGTGGGATTTTCCAATACAGTTTTCCCATGAGTCCACATTTCCGTAGGCTGAACCAACGAGGGTTAGCATCTCCTCGCCGTCTAAGGTAATGGTTTGTGCAAAACCAGCGGCTTTACCGTGACAGAGATAGTACACTTCGTCTGCCCAAGTTTTGCCACCATCACGACTGACCATAGCTCGGCCACTGCCTAACTCTCTTGGATAGCGGTGGTCATGTACTACCACTACTCGGTTATCGGAAAGTCCGACTGCTGAACCATGGCACTGGCCGAAAACAGTGGTCAACTGACGTAAGTTCGTCCAGGTTACGCCGGCATCTGCTGAGTCGGCAAGGAAAACATGCTTGTATGGAAACTGGCTTCCAAATTCGGCTGCGCCGGTTTGCTCTAAGATATCCGTGGTGTCTTCGGGCAGAAGTGGTCGTTGATAACGGATGACTGCCAGCAACTGGCTGGATGGTAATGCCGCGATGTTTACCTCGCAGCACCAGTCACCCAAGACGGAACGGTAGGGGAAGGTGCGTCCCCCATCCTGCGAACGAAAAACATACGTGGTATTACCACCTGAAATCACGGTGCCATAACCTTCACTGATTTGTGCTGCTCTGTTAAGTATAGGTATTATTAGTGTGCCATCTCCGAGGCGAGTCATGCTCCAACCAGCCTCAACATTCTCAAGGGGCGCAACGTCAATTTTGCCCATCTGCTCCCAGGTTTCACCATCGTCGTCAGATGCCCAGGCAGTTGGAGGTTTGTCGGGAACATGCTGACTGATATTCAACAGTCTACCTTCTTCGTTTACCTGCAAAAGCCAACTGCCGAAACGTGACGAGTCTCTTTGAAGATGTTGCCAAGTTTTCCCACCATCGGTAGACTTGGAGATAATCGTGTGTTGGGAGGCGTAGATAGTGCTGTCTGGCGTCAAAACCAATCCCAACCGCTGCACATGCCCTTGAGCATCTAACGGCAACCTAATCTTCTCCACCGGCACTTTCCTTAGTTTCCCATCGAGGGCGTGCAAGATATAATCACCAGCTTGCATCTCCCTAAGTTGTTTTGAAGTGGCGGTTACTCCACCCATATTTTGTGTTGATAACATTTGTGGTCTCCTTTCTTTCATTCTTTTTGCTATCACTAAATGCTTAAGAAAATATTTTAGATTGCATATTCAACCGCAACGCAACTTTGTTTTGACAAAGATCCTCTGGATTTGCCAATCCAGAGGGAGCGGCACCGCGGCCGCTCGTCGTGGATTGGCAAATCCACGACATTATGGTAATGTTTCTATTAGTCATGATTTATTTGACAGTGTACTACTGAACCTTGAGCGCCTTGCCGTCTTTGATGCCGCATCCTAAGAGCAGCGTCCGTTGCACGGCGATGTCATGTTCCAGGGAGTAGTCCGGTTGTTTTTCTCCTCGGATGCAGGCGGCGAGTTCACGCAGCAAAGTTGGAAAATTGGGCGGCGGGGTGATGGTGACTTCCTGCCATCCTGCTTGGTAGCCTCCAGCGGCTTCTTCGAGGTACAAGCTGAGGTTATTTGTGCCAATTTGGGTATGAATAGCCGTACCTTTGGTTCCGTAAACTTCAATGCGGCGCGTACGGTCCATGCCTACATGCATGGCGGCAGTGTCGATAGTGCCCAAACCTCGCTCAAATTCATGTACCACAACAGCGTTATCTACCCAACGGCGGTCAGCATCGTAGTGCCTTCCCAATGAAGGTTGCACCTTTTTCGGCTCACCCATCAGAATCATCATGATATCCACCAAATGTCCAGCCATCTCAAAATACAAGTCTCCGTGGTAGTGACCGATTTCTTCAGCTAATTGCGGATACCAGCTTTTGGGTTTGGGGATGTGCCCCCGATAGTAAAAAATATCACCTAAAGCCCCTGAACGTGCCAATTCGATGATACGATGCACCGCCGGATTGTAACGCCACATGTAAGCCTTCTGGAACATCAAGCCCTTGCTTTTCGCCAGTTCGGTGAGTTCAATAAGCTCTTCCAGGTCTGTGCCTGCGGGCTTTTCCAGTAGTACATGCTTATCTGCTTCTAAGGCTTGTCGGGCATAAGCTAAGTTCTGGTAAACGTGTCCTTCTATAACCACCGCTGTCGCATCGCTATTCATGACGGCTTCAACCGTCGGAAATACGTGGATATTGGGAAAGTAATTTGCCCAACGTTCTTTGTTACGGGCAATTACGGCTGGTTCTGAATCATACATGCCTACCAGTTGAAATTCGTCAGGACGTTCAGCGGCTTCACGCACGTGCATTCCTGTGTGGCTGTGCCAGGCGCCCAGTAAAGCAAATTTGAGAGTCATGGTATGGTTCTCCTTATCAATCGGATTGTAATTTTTCTGATTATTTTTGACGACCTAATTCGGTAATATTCCGTAGGTTCGCATACATTTGCGTCTTCCTGTATTTAGTTGCATACACAGATATGAGCCTATGGATTATATATACCACGTTGAACAAAATGTTTCAAGTCCATAAATGAAACTGAAAACTAAGTAATGAAAGTGGTTTTATTCATTTTCCGCAGAGCGGAAGACACCAAATGGTCAAAGGGACAAATGGCAATTGCCCCTTTCCATCTTTCCGTCTTGCCCTCTTATACTGGTTTAGTCTTGGTATTTCCCATATCAGCGTAGTCTCGGGGCTTGTCCCCGTCTTATTCGCGTCTCAAGACGCCCACAAGGGGCTAGACTACGGATAGTTCTATTTAAGTTAAAAATAGGAAACGGCAAACCTAAATAGGTATTAGTCGTTTCGTGCTCTTGCGTCTGCCCTCGAACGAAGTGAAGGGATGGCAAAGTTAAAGAATTAAATTCAGAATTACTAAAAACAGAAAATTTTCGTATGTCATTTGCATTTTTTTCTATTGACATGAAATAGAAAATAAATTAAACTATTACATGATTTGGCAGGTCATTTATTTTTGGGTTGCATAACCCCGTTTAAATATGCTAAAATACCTAAAATGGAGAAGAATGATATGAAAAGATTACTTTTCTTCTTGCTAATTATTATGCTAATAAGCCTGTCTCATAATGGTGAAGCTGCTCTCAACAGAGCGCTAAAATTAGATGGCGATCCAGATAGCGCTATGGAAGCGCCAGACCATCCGAGTTTGGATGCCAATCTGGACAAAATGACAGTCGAAGCTTGGGTAAATCCAGACAACGACGCCGGTGAACGCATGATTGTCAATAAGGAAGATGTCTATGAGATGGCACTCGTCGATAGCATCTTCAAAACAGCGATACAACCAGCCGGTCAAGGTTGGGACTGGATTAGCAGCGATGATAAGGCGCCCGCGGGCAAATGGACGCATGTTGCCATCACCTACGACGGCGAAAAAACGAGCTTGTATATCAATGGTGAATTCATGGCAGATAGCGAAGGATGGCAAGGCAAACTGAATGATTCGCCTGACACCTTCAAAGTCGGTAGACGCACGCGCGGCGGCGACACCCACAGCGCATATAGTGGTCTCATCGACGAAGTCAGAGTCTCCAATGCTATCCGTTATGACAAGGATTTTGAAGTGCAAAAAGGTGCTTTTGAGCCAGATGGTGATACCGTTGCTTTATATCACTTTGATGCAGAAGTCGGCGGTAAAATAGAAGATTACTCAAAATACGGTAATGACGGCAAGTTGGTCAAGAAGGCTGAATTGGAGGAGATTACTTTACCCAACACCTTGCTGGCTGTTTACCCGAAGAACAAGTTGGCTGCGATATGGGGAAAGATTAAAAAGGTTCAGTGATTTTCAAATGTCAACTTTAGCTGTAGCCCAAGGCTTGTCCCTTCGCTTCGCTCAAGGGCAAGTTCTGAGCGAAGTCGAAGGATCTTATCTTGATTTATCCTAAACATCCAACGTGCAGAGCTTCAAACTATGAAAACTCCTTCACCCCCTTCTACAAAATCCGAGAAAATCACTTGGCGAACGGTTATCCTTTCACTGCTCTTCCTGCCGTTTATCTACAAATGGCATATTGAGTGTGAAGCCTTGCGGTACACCTTCCCGACGCTGATGGCGCCATTTTATAGCGTCGTCTTTACCCTCTTGATATTGGCATTGCTCAACCTGCCTCTGAAAAAAATCGCCGCCAAGTATGCCTTGACGGGTGGAGAGTTAATCTCCCTTTACGTTTTGATGTCGATAACGCTGTTGTTCATGTCCTACGACATGTTCTTGCCGCTTGTTTCTACTATCGTTCACGCCTTCTATTTCGCCTCTCCCGAAAATGAGTGGGCTGACCTCTTCTGGAGATATCTGCCGGACTGGTTGACAATTAATAACCCGGAGGCGCTCAATGCCTTTTATCGCGGGGAAGAAACACTCTTCGATGCGGGCTATCTTCGCACCTGGTTGAAGCCAACCTTCTGGTGGTGTACCTTTACCTTTGTCCTGCTCTTTGTGATGCATTGCATCAACGTCATAATCCGTAAACAGTGGGCGGAACAAGAACGCCTCGTCTACCCAATCGTCGAACTCCCTTACCAGATCGCCTATAACACCAGTTCTTTTTTGCGTAGCCGACCAATGTGGTGGGGGTTTGCCGTCGCTGCGTCAATCAGTCTCCTCAACGGACTAAGTATGTTTTATCCATCTATTCCTTCCATCCCCAATAAACATATCCCCTTAAACCGGCTCTTCACAGAAAAGCCCTGGACTGCCTTTCTAACGGGAGGCAGTTCTATCATCGTCTATCCGTTTGCCGTTGGGCTTAGCTTCCTGATGCCACTAGACCTACTCATGTCATGTCTCCTCTTTTTCTTTCTGTACAAGATGCAAGCCTTTGTTGGCATTTTAACTGGATTGGAAAAAATTCCCGGTTTTCCTTACCCTTATGAGCAGAATATCGGGGCGTATACAGGTGTATCTGTAATCGTGCTCTGGGGCACGCGTCGGCAGATTTGGAGTGCTTTGATGCAAGCCATTGGGCGTCGAACACCTGAAGATGAAGGGGAGCCAATGCGTTATCGGACAGCTTTTTTGGGCATCTTGTTCGGGGGGATATTCCTCGTCGGGTTTGCGCGGAAAGGGGGAATGGCACTGTGGATTGCTGTGTTGTTTTTCGTCGCCCACTTTCTAACAATCGCCATCGTCGTTACACGCATTCGTGCGCAGATTGGTCTTTCAATCCATAATACCACCTTCATTGGGCCACACCACAGTCTTGTCAGCCTGTTTGGCACGCGAAGAATCGGTGCACAAAATCTCACCTGGTTTTCCTTGTTTTTCTGGTTCAATCGAGACAATCGAAGTCACCCGATGCCGCATCAACTGGAAGCATTCAAGCTTGCTGAACGTGGGAATCTCGACCCCAAGGGATTATCGCGTCTGATGCTTGTGCTGATTGTCGTTGCGATGCCGTTGTGCATCCTGATGCTGGTGGACACTTTTTCCGAACTCGGTGTGGATACCGGCAAGGTAGGTGGACAGATTAACAGTTTTGGCGGACGAGCCTATCGCTTTCTGGAAGGTTGGCTCACTTCGCCGCAAGAAGCAAACACAGCACACATCATCGCCATAATGATTGGATTTGTATTCACACTCCTGCTTGCAGCCATACGAGGTCGGTTCTTCTGGTGGCCCATTCACCCACTGGGTTACGGGGTTGCTTTTCACATCTATACGTTTTGGGCGGCGTTCGTCGTCGCTGGCATTGCCAAATGGACTATACTCAAATACGGGGGAATCGGACTTTATCGTAAAGCCGTCCCATTTTTCCTTGGACTGGTGCTGGGCGACTTCGTAATTGGGAGCTTTTGGAATATTTTGAGCATTATTCTTGACCAACCAACGTACACATTTTATTACTAATCGTTCGTAGTTAGGCACGGAACGCCGCCAGTTGGGGATTTAACGCCACTACGCAAGATTGTACTACGAAAATCCGTTTTCTACTGACAAAGTGGAGTGCCCTTGAAACCGCTCTCTATCCTGTTCGTAGTCAGGCACGGAACGCCGCCAGTTGGGGATTTAACGCCACTACGCAAGATTGTACTACGAAAATCCGTTTTCTACTGACAAAGTGGAGTGCCCTTGAAACCGCTCTCTATCCTGTTCGTAGTCAGGCACGGAACGCCGCCAGTTGGGGATTTAACGCCACTACGCAAGATTGTACTACGAAAATCCGTTTTCTACTGACAAAGTGGAGTGCCCTTGAAACCGCTCTCTATCCTGTTCGTAGTCAGGCACGGAACGCCGCCAGTTGGGGATTTAACGCCACTACGCAAGATTGTACTACGAAAATCCGTTTTCTACTGACAAAGTGGAGTGCCCTTGAAACCGCTCTCTATCCTGTTCGTAGTCAGGCACGGAACGCCGCCAGTTGGGGATTTAACGCCACTACGCAAGATTGTACTACGAAAATCCGTTTTCTACTGACAAAGTGGAGTGCCCCTCAAACCGCTCTCTATTGCTTCGTGGCTAACTACGAACAGAGAAGATAAGGAGTATACACGCTATGAGTGACCGTTTCGGCTTTGACGCGCCTCAACACCAATCGCTTGAAGACGCAATTCGCTGGGCTGCCCAAAACAGTTTTCGTTACATTGATTTTAATGCAGATAATCCACCCAATGACATAGCGTCCTTTGACGCTGTGCGCATTCGCAGGGTGCGAGACTTATGTTCAACCTACGGCATCGAAATCGGAATCCATCCTTCTTCTGCAATTAATAACGCAGAGTTTGTTCCTATCATGTCAAACGCAGTAGACGAGTATCTTTTCGCCAACCTCGACCTTGCAACTCGCCTCGGTTGCAGTAGGCTCATCGGGCATGGTGGTTACCATTTCGGCGATGTCCAACGACGACGCGTCGCGGCTGTTGAACGCATTAATAGGCTGGTGGACCGGGCGGAGCAAGTAAATGTGCAGATCTTCTTTGAGAACCACAACAAGGAACCCGACCACGCCGAAATCCACTATATTCCGCACAATGTCGAAGAGACTCATTGGTTTTTCGATGCGATTCAATCGTCGCACTTTAAATGGGCGTTTAACGTTGCGCACGCTCACCTTGTCCCAGAAGGATGGCAGGGTTTCCTCGATGCATTCGGAGTGGATAATATTGGGCAGGTACGCCTGAATGATAACCGAGGGGATTACGAAGTCCATCTCGTCCCTGGCGAGGGAAACCTTGATTTCTCTGCGCTGTTTGCGCGATTGAGGTCAATGGGATATTCCGGCTGGTTTAGTTTGGGTTTTGGTAACGAAACAGATAAGGTGCGAGTGCGGGATTGGTTTGCTACACTGCTGTGAGGAGATATATGAGCAAATCACGATACAACTTAGTTCATATCTTCGCAGACGAGATGCGCGAAATGGCAATGAGTTGCAGCGGCAATCCAGATGTTTGCACACCGAATATGGATAGATTGGCAGCCCAGGGTGCCAGGTTTACACGAATGTTTACGCCTGACCCAGTGTGCAGTCCAGCCCGTGCGTCGCTGATGACCGGATTGTTGCCATATCGGACAGGTGTAATTAGAAATGGAATTCGTTTGGCAGAGCAAGTGCCTTGTATCGCCGAGTTGACCGCTGCCGAGGGTTACGTCACAGCACACATCGGCAAATGGCACCTGGATGGAACAGGTGGTCGTGAGGATGGCTATGATTTGGTGCCGGCTTTACGTCACCGAGGCTTTGCATATTGGGCGGGCTATGAACATGGCCACCGCTATTGGAACGCAAGATACTTCACTGAGAAAGACGAGGAAGTAAAACTTCCTGAAGGTGTCTATGCACCCGACGCTATGACCGATTTGGCCATTGAATTTCTACGGAAACATGCTCAGAATCCTTTCCATTTAGACCTCTCCTGGGGGCCTCCGCACTTTCCACTTGACCAAGCTAAACCCGAAGACCGGGCGCGTTTTAACAAAGCGTCGATTACGCTCCGACCCAATGTACCCGAAAAGTTTGCGGATGAGGCGCGCGAAGATTACGCCAACTACTATGCTATGGTCGAGAATCTCGACTGGAATCTCAGACGCATCCTCGACGCTTTGGATGAACTGCACTTGGCAGGCAATACAATTGTTATCTTTACCTCAGACCACGGCGACATGCTGTTGAGCCACGGTCAACATTTCAAGCGCAGACCCACAGAAGAAAGTATCCGCGTGCCATTTCTCATCCGCTGCCCAGATTTAATCCCAGCCGGCCAGGTTATCGACACCCTCGCTTGCTTGACTGATGTGGTACCAACCTGTCTTGAGTTGATGGGCATTGAGTTGCCGAAGACTGATGGCCTCAGCCATGTACCAGAGTTAACGAAGCGGGGTGAACCAGTCAAACGCGACAGTATTTATCTCAGTTGCATGTGGCTCGGCTGTCGTGATTACGACCTTGGCTTACACGCAAAACGGGCCTGGCGAGGAATTCGCACTGAGCATTACATGGGTTGCTATCTCAAAGAATCAGATCGGACTATGCGATCAGTCGAACTGTATGACCTCAACGCCGACCCATACGAAATGAACAACCTCGCTGTTGCCGAAGAATTTGACGATATGCAGGCCGACCTGGCTCGGCAACTAAATGAATGGATTCAAAATACAAATGATACCCTATTTTCGGGTCTGATGCTCACCATGTAAACGCAAGGAGATAAAAATGGCAAGACGAAGACGAAGCAAAGTTATCCGCAACTTCACAGATAAAACCGCACTAGATACCGTCGTGAAAGCGAGTGAGCGGATTAGTGAACTTGAGGCGAATATCACAAAACTCCGTACCGCATTGGAAAAATGCCGCGATTTTCTAAATACGGGTCCACCAGGTGATGCAGACGAATGGACAGCTTTGCGGAATGTTGTCAATGGAGCATTGGGTGAGGGTGAGTAAGCCATAGGGTTTGCATCATGTGAAATACGACCTTTTCCGAAAAGGCGCGCTGAAGCCTAACGGGTAATTAGGCTTAAAACTTTATCATGTCCTTGAGAGAATACATCTTTTCCACCGGTATAATTACCACCTGGGGTATTGAATTTTTCGAGCACCTCTTCTCTGGCAAATCTATAGAAGATAAAATCATCCCGTATATTGTCCGGTCTCAACGAACTGTTAGGCCCTAATACTACAATAAGCTCATCGAATTCAATAGGTTCAACTAATCTGACCTTAGTTCCTATCGGGCAGTTGTTGAATCTAACTTGAATCTTGGATGAACCTATCATGCCATCATAACCAGCCCGCCGTCTTGTAAGTTCCAAATCATACATAACTGTGCAAAGGTACTTGCCGATATCGCCTATATAGTCTCTGGATCGAATAATACCGAGTTGATTTAGCTTTTTCTGAGCAGAAAAGAATTGTTTAAGAGCTTCTTTTGTCTCCTGATTCATAACATACTCCCTAGTACTACTACAAGATTTTGTTTTTTAATTTTCAATTACATTGACAAAATAAGAGAAATCGGTTTCATGACATTTCCCCTTCATCCGCGGCAATTAGCATCGCATGTTCAATTTCTGCAATGGCATTCAACTCGCGCAAAAATTCCTGTTGCTGATACGATTTTTTAAATGTAATGTTGAAAGCAAGTTCCATGCTGGTGCCTTGTTCTAATGTTGTCATATTCATTAAAGTGCTTTTTCTCAAATATCTGTTGAAAACATCTTGGTACACATTATCTTTATCAGGCGATGTTCTTAAACGGAAGCGGAGCAAAAAATCGCTTCCTTTGATTTCGCCGAGGCGGAATCTGTGTATGATGAGGATGATTAGGCTGATGATAGCAGTGCCCACGACAGCGGTAATATGTGTCCCGGTTCCAGTCGCCATCCCAATCGCTAATGCAAAAAAGACAAAGGCGGTATCTTTTGTATCCTTTACAGGGGTGCGGAAACGGATAATGGACAACGCGCCGACTAATGAAAAAGCGCGGGCGATGCTTTCTCCAATGACCATCATTACCAAAGCAGTAACCATAGACAAAAGCATCAGGGTGTGGACAAAAGAGACAGAATAAGAAAATCCTCTGTGGGTTCGCCGGTAAACCCATGAAACAAGGAGCCCCAGGACAAAAGCAATGAGGATATTGATTACAACATCGCTCCAAGAGGTTAATTGCAAATCTAATGAGATGTTATCGAATATGTTCATTTTGATAAATTTCCTCACATTTTTCTATGCATAGGCAATATTTGGAAATCGCCACTCGCCATAAATTCAACTGTTGAATTATCTGTTTGAAGAAGAATGGCAGTGCGCCATTAAATTTTAACTCAAGAATGCAACGGTTATGCACAAATGTCCAGTTTGTGCCGGTATAAAATACGTCGTCGGCAAATCGGCCAGGCAGGCACTGAAGGTTCCTGTCTAATGTCAAACGAGCGCTATCGTCAAAAATGCCGGTATATGCTTCGCGCTCGTAAGAGATTAGAACTGTTGGACGCAGTTGTAATACCGGAATGAAAAAGAGAAACGAGTTGATAACCTTTATTTCTGCGTCGCTTATGTTGCCGTTCGGATTGTATCCTCCATATTGGTCGAGAATTTTAGAAAGTTCTTCGTGATGCACTAAAGCACGTTCTTTGACAACAGTATCGTTATATTTTCGCTTAATTTCGAGAAAAACTTCGGAGGGGTCATCGTCGTATCCTCGAATCCGGAATTTTCTTCTGGTATGTGAACCAGCCAGTTTTTCATGGTAAAATTTCAAATCACCTGTGTCCAGATAGAGACTTCTCACAAGGTAACTTTTCGCCTCCTTCTGTTTTAAGTGTTCATCCAATGTCATGTAAGGGTGAATGAGTCGAATGAGTTCGGGATACAGTTGTTGTGGCAAATAATATTTCAATTCTCGACGTTGGAATCGTAATTGTGTATTCATATTAGAACGAATGAAGATTGAAGAATGAAGATTGAAGAATGACTTCTTCATTCTTCATTCCAATTTTAGAATGACGAATGACCCGTCTGCCTTCAGCCTGTCTGCGTGCTCGCGCAGGCAGGCAGGTCACGGGCAGAGCGCCCTAAATTTGTTTTGACAATAGCTTACGGGTAGAGGTGGTCCCTGACCACCGGATCGTCGGTCACGGACCGACACTACCCTATTAGAATTTATTTAACAGCGCAGTAGTGTCGGCGGGACAAGCGATTGTCTCGCCGACCACAACAAAACTCTACTCGTTCCTCTCCCCCGGAGTCATAATTAACTGCTTGAAATTTCCAGTACCATCAGGAAATCTACCGTAAGCGATGTCTTTTTCCTGTTTACCAAATTCCATTGAATCAAGAATCTTATTCCCACGCTCATCCTTATCGATTAGCATCACTGCTTCCCCATTCTTTGAGAGTTTGAAGTTGGCATGAAGTTCCGGTTGGTCTTTGCCATCCTCATCTGCCCAAACGATTAAATAGCCTTTGGGAGGAATGATTGTGTTGTCGGGGAATGCCCACTTGCGCAGGTTATCTTTGTTATCGCTCAGATACATTCCTGAGAGGTTGATTTCCTGGTCACTAACATTGTATAGCTCAATCCAATCGTCATTTTCACCTTGTGGGTCAGTCAGGCTTTGAGTGTTGAATGCCATCAGTTCATTAATCACGACGGGAGAACTGTCAGCAATCGGCGCGGTTACCCGATAGGTAAATGCGCCAAATTCAGCCTTAGAAGGCGCAAAAGTGTTCGCTTCGTTCACCAACGCCTTCGGCTTATGGGTCGTTCCCACCTCGGCAATTGAACGAGCTTCAACGTAATAATGCACTTCCGTGCCGGCCGGAAAAGTAGGAATTTCACCGACGTAGATACCGTCACCGGATTCACCATCGTTATGTTCGCTTCGCTCAGTGGTTACTTCGTGAACCACCCCGCCATCATCGAACATTTGCACACTCTCAAAGAGTAATTCCGAGCCCATTGCGTAGTATAATATCACTGAATCAACTTTGACATCCCCACCAATCTCTGCCTTGATTTGCACCGCTTCATTCGCCAAAGGAGTTGATGAAAACGTGGAGACTGATTTAATCACCGGGGTAGTTTTGTTGATTTCGGGGTGATTGAGAAGAAACTCTCGCCGTTCCTCGACAAAGCGTTTGAAACTTGGAGTCATTCCGCCACCGGGGCCACCTCCGCGGCCGCGGCCAAAGCCACCACGCGAACTTCCAAAATCGTCAGACGGAGGACCAAAATCATCTGGAGGAGGACCAAACCCACCCGGAGGGCCAAAGCCCTCTCCACCGCTATAATCTTGGGTTGCGCTGTTGACAAACGCATCGTAGGAGTAGAGTTTTTTATCATCTGCTTTGACTTCCGCATCAATGAGCGATTGATATTCTTCGATGATGGGAGCAAGAACGCTCCAATCTAACCACTCGTTGACTATTGTCCGCACATGAGCGAGATAACGTGCGCGCAGATGGGGAATGGAGAGCAATCGACTTATCACGGGGCGCATTTCATTATCCTCGCCGACGACCGGGCTTAGTGCCAGTCCTGCTCCCCTCGGCCATGTGCTGGGACCTCCTCCACTAACACCAAATCCCTCATTACTGTCGTGATGCAGGATATGGAACCGCCCATGTTTGTCCTGGTAGAGAAGGTAATCGCCGCCTCTACCACTGTAGCCTTCAGTGTCCAGAAACACATTGTCCAGGGCTATGTTCCATAGCGCTCTATCTATGTTGAATATCGGATGCAAGGCGACCTCGAGTTGTTCATCAGGTGTATTGTTGAGCGTATCACACAGTTTTATCAAATCCTGAAAGGCATTGGGGGCGTTTTTCGTTTTCAATTGAAAAGCGCTTTCATAATTGGCAACCTCTGACCCATTCCAAATCAGAGAGCCTGCGCCTCCGCCACCTCCTCTGCCACCACCGCCAGGCGAAATTTTCCAGCGGATGCCCTGTTTGGTAGAAAACCAATCTCGGAGAAAATCCTTGTTGAATTGCTGAACATTGGCGTAAATTCCCCAATTCTCCCCATTGATTACTAACTTGACAAAGTTAGCCTTTGGAGCGGGCATATACTGGCGACAAATCCGATAATAGAGAACTTCGCGCAGGAAAGAAGGGTCTGAATTACAATTAAGAAGGTTGAGCGTCTTGTAACCGTAAAGGCGCTGCTTGCCATCACCATAGTCAATGGCGATATTAAAAGGCTTTTTCACCGGAGTCCCCATTGATGAGCCACCGCGAAAACGGACACCGACCGAAGGATAAACCTTTCCATCTACGATTAGGTCAGCCGGAATTTCCACATCTGTTCGGGAGAAGTCTTCGAGTTCCTCAAACCAATCCGCATTCGGAAATTGGAGGTACAAGGTACGCAGAACCTTTTCGTCATAGAGACCAGCTTTTGTATCGTAGGAAACAGGCGCATAAGGGTCTATTTCCTCCGCCTTTGCTACATCTGCTTCAGCCCTGGATTCTTCCTCTGACGATTCACGCGCAGGAAAAGGAAAGCCTCTGCGCTCGTCCATATTTTCTTGAATGTATTTGCGAGCGGCTTTTCGTTCTTCGTCGTTTAATTTTCCATCACTATCGGTATCAAAACGGGGAATGAGTTTTTCGCCTTCGCGTCCGGGACCGCCTCGACGACCACCCATAAAACCTGGTGGCTGAAAAAGGACATCCCGACGATCGCCGAAGCCAGTACCATCGTTATTGACAATGCCTGAAACGGTCAATTGAACTTCCTGTTCTACGGTCAAAAGTTCAATCAATTCCTTTTCCAGTGCTTCTGCTTTTGACTCGTGCTCTTTCCGTTTGGATTTGACAAAATCCAGTTTTTCTTTAATCTGCACGTCATCATTTAATTCAATGGCTTTTCGCAAAGCCTCAATTAGCTCCTGAGTTTCGAGGCTTTGCTTCATGCGCGTTTGCACAATGCCTTCTATCTTCGGTTTCAAGAAGTCAGTTGCTTCATCAGATAGATTCAATTCCTCCATCATCCGTTCTACCATCCGCGGAATCATTGCCTCAGGGTCCATTTGGCGACGCTGACGGAAGCGTTCTCGTCCTTCGTCTTGCTGGGCTGAAATGATATATGTAGTCGTCAGTACCAAACCTACGACAAGCACAAATGTTAGCAAGCAGTTGAATTTGGGGCGGTTCATGAAGTAACCTTTAGGTTGAGTAGCCGAAGGCATATCGAAACCCTTGAACAGAGTAAACATAATTTTTATCTCCTTTTCGTTATGAGTTACAAACACCGTTCGTAGTTGCACAATTACGTATTCTCTACGGAAAAAGTAATTACTGTTTTAGACAATTCAGATTAGTATTTGTTCGGATTTTTTTCAATGTTTACTCAGTTCTTCCTGTTCAAGGAAAAATTCTGCGCAGATTGGGAAATCCACGCCACGAAGATTACTTTCCAAGCCTTTCTAATTCTTGTTGCGATAGTATAAATTTTCGACGATTAGTTACTTGAGCGCGAAATGATTGCATATCTTCGTGAAAGGCTCTGATTGCCTGTGAAGCATCTTGATTTAGGACTTCGGCACGGATGCGGATTTCAGGTTCTAGACGTTTTTCCATAGCGTCAATGATTGGAAAGAACTTCTCTTCGGTGAAGATTGTCAAGCATATTTCTTTAAGACGTGCGAGAAATTGCTTTCGGAAATATGGGTTCGCAAGCATCGGACCTGAAAAGTAACCGGCCGGACGCCACCACTCTGGTGTGCCCGGACCGCCCCACATTCCACCGCCTCTTTGTTCGCCAAACAGTCTGAAACCTCGTTTTCTCGGAGGTTTATCGCCATTCATCCCAAAGGTTAGAGGCATGTCATAAAAGTCATACGGTGGAGATATTCCATCGTGGAATCCCCACGTTTTGTCTTCGTCCCAGGGGTATATTTCCCACTTTCCTGTTCCGTTAATGTCGTGGTATGTAAAGTAGTTGTTGAAAAAACCGTCCCAGTTTGAAATACACATATTGACGGCAAAATAGTTGATAAATTCTTCGACGTTGAAATGTTTTTGGATGTATTCCCACTGTTCCCCCTTACTAAAGGGGGTTAGGGGGTTGTCCTTCCCTCTCGTTTTCTTTAAATCATTTATCAGGTTAATAATATCATCATGTCCGGTCAAAAGGTTTGTCTTCTTTTCGTGTTTACGTACAATCCCCTCCTCATACCAAAGCAATTTATACAGATTCCCCGTATCATCGCGTTTATTTCGTCTGAGGAAAGCATTGTTAGGTTGTTCGATCGATAGGTAATAGCCGTACAACCTGTCATCTATCCAGAGGCGAATGTGTTCGGTCAATTCTGCCGGTACGCCCGCCATTCTGTAGAGTTCATACGCGAGTGGTTCTGCCAGTACGAATCTGGATATTTGCTCGAAGATAACGTTGATAGTAGTCATACCGCGTAGAGTTTGGTCTTTATGGAATCGTATCTTAAATCCGCCTTTGCGCGGCGCTATTCTAACATGGTCAAAAGCTAAGATTTCCTTCCCATCAGCCGGCATATAAATGAAAGCGCTGTTGCCTCTGGTAAAAGATGTCGGCGCACCGGTTGATTGGCCCGGGCCGCCCCTACCTTGACGCATCCAGGGATTTTGTTCCATTTTCCATTCATCGAATTTTGTAAATTGTTCATCGGTGAGTACATCGCGCAATCTACCGGCAAAATCCCCATCAGTTTCCATAATTTTCATGAACATATCTCTCATCTGTTCGCGCGGATTGTCAAGCGACGTTGCTTCTCGCATAAGTTTCTGGCGCTTCTCGAACGCTTCTTGATAGATACTCTTTGCCTTTGTCAAACTTTCAGCGCCCAAGTCAAGCGAAACCGCTAAAAAGAACCAGGAACCCTCTAAATTCATCACGTTTTTGAATATCCACTCAATTGGTGGTCCGCGTTCCTCCTTGTCATTATCGTATTCGCGTCCAAAGGGCCATCCTCCTCGCCGCGGTTGTATGTTCAGTCCATCTTGCTTTTCTTTGAACTTTGCGTACTGTTCCTCCGTAAGCGTTAGACGTAGCTTATCGGAGAGTTCCTCATTAAAATTTTGTGCTGGCGCTTTGATGTCCTTCGTACCTTCAAGTATTGTTTTCTTTATAAATTTCTCACGTTTATCAAACACTTCGCGATAGATATTCTGAACCTTTTTCAACTTTTCAGTATTCAGGTCAGTTGAAATCATCAGATGAAAACAGGTGTCTTCGAGGTTTATCGTTCTCCGAATCATCTCCTCAAGTTCACGATTCTGCTCCCGCATGGTGGCATAATATTCCGCTTCATCAACGTGAACGATAAATCCAAAGGGGATATTGTTCATCTCCGCGCCGGCATAAGTGTAGTAGGAATAAGTCCAACGCGGTTCGTTTTCCGATGGTTGCATTCTCTGTGTACCGTTTGAATCTACCGCTTTGATTCTGAAGCGAACGAGATACAGGTTGGGTTGACCGGGGATTAGAGCCTCATAATTTTCCCCTGAGATTCGTTTCATCGGTATTTCAGTTTCCATACTTTCGCTGCCGGGTTTAGCAACTCGGTAGAGAACAGTTACAACCGTCAGTCCATCGCTATCGGAGACATTTGCGCGAACAGTTACTGCTTGCCCTGGCAAAGGGCACTTTGGCGAAAAATCAACATCTTTGATGGTAGGCGGAAGGTTCGCGGAGTAGCTATCGTTTTGTTTACCAGGTGTTCCTTTAGGTGACTGTTTTGTGGGAAGCTCAGAAGCCGCCCAGTTATCAGCCCTCTGACTCTCTACAAAAGGGCTGATACGTTCTAATGATGAAGAGTAACCATCTGAGCCAACCGACCACGGCTCCCTGTCAGCATATTTTACCGCATCTATCACCTCATTCTTCGAATCTGAGAGTTGTATCGTCTCGCCCCGATAGCTTAAACGCCCATCAAAATTCCCAAACACCGCAATCTTTCGTACATACGTTTTTACAAACGCATCGATATCGCGGCATAGGACGATATAATTATCCGGCGCCACCGTCGTCCCCGTTGGGAAAGTATACTTGATGCCTTTGCTAAATGACCAATTGGAGATGTCTACTTGGGTATTTCCACGATTGAACAACTCGACATACTGAAGATTATCCAAATCATTCGGTGGATGATACATGATTTCGTTGATGATAATATCCTTATCATCTGCTTGTGCCGAAAACATAATTAAAAGTAACAATGTCGGCGCGAGAATGTGTAAAATTATTTTACTGTTGGTAACAGATGATGTCTTCATTAACTTCTCCTTTTCATGTTGAAGGTCACGATTTTTATATAGGTTGGCCCCCTTTGGACGGGTACACAGAAATCTTTCAATCATCTTTGAGAATATAAAGTATACCATATTGAGTTTTTAACGCCAATTAAAACTTTTAAAAAAATAGTTTGACATCCATATTAATTTGACTTTGGTAAATAGAACATTGGTATTTGTAGTATAGCCCCTTGTGGGCGTCGGTTTTATCTAACGACGGGCATAAAGCTACGATTATTAGCGGTGATTGGTTTTAATCTACCAAAGTCAAGTTAATTATGTTATAATTTTTAGTCTTCGATATTGAGTGTGGAAATCAATGGGAGAGCGAAGTTCCCACCGAGCTTCATTCACTGAGAGGCGATAGGAATACTTATTTCATTCAGGCATTTTTAAAACACTTAGAGGGTAGGAGATTGATGAATGCACAAATTAAACAAAATCATCCAATTGCTGGAAATCAAGATAAATGAGCGGCATATTAGTTTTTCCTACGGTTATCGTTTTATCATCTATATTATCGAACTGTTAGTGCAGGTTTGGCGACAATTGATTCGTCATAAATGTCTTCAACAAGCGTCCTCTTTGGCATTCACAACAGTCCTTTCTTTGGTTCCACTCCTCGCTGTAGCATTCTTTTTGTTAAATGCTTTCGACGCCTTCCAAGGAGCGGATTCTGACCTTATCGCGTATATCAAAGAAAATTTTCTCCCCGAATATCAAGCAGAAGAAATTTCAGACGCCATTAAAGATTTCACCGATAATGTCAATATAAGCAGAGTCGGTTTAATTGCATTTTTCCCGCTGCTCTTAATTTCGATGCTCCTGTTCAACGCTATTGAAACAACTTTTAATGACATTTGGAGTGTCAAGACTTCCCGTCCCATTTTTTATAAATTCGCCGTTTTTTATACCATCATCACGATTGGTCCAATGCTTATAACCCTTTCAATCTATCAAGCGAGTTCTTTGGAACAGGAGTTGGGACAACCAGGCAACCAAGTCCTGAAATGGCTATTCGCCAGCTTTCTACCATTTTTATTCTTGTGGTTAGCTATCCTACTGGGGTATAAACTGCTTCCCAACACCATAGTCAGATGGAGATCTGCTATCATCGGAGCATTAGTAGCTAGCATTCTCGTTGAGATTACCAAGAGTGGATTCAGTTACTACCTGTCAAATATCAGCGGCGTGGGTTACAAAATGTTCTATGGCGCGGTTGCTTTTATCCCAATATTCGCTGGCTGGATTTATATGTCATGGCTCATCATTTTGTTGGGTACAGAATTTACCAACGCCATTCAAAATTTCTCGAAAATTAACATCAGAGAAGCAATACAAGGCGAGGAACTCAAAGCTGGCGAAAACAATATCATATTTATCAATTCCATTTTATCCATAAAATTATTTCTGGCAGTTGCTGAGAGTTATCAGAATGGAAGTGCAGCGTTGTCCAAATCTTATATTGCATTTCAATTCGGTATTTCTGAAGAAGTCATTGGGCGAATCTTTAAAAGATATAAAGAAGAACATCTCATTTTAGAAGTTGAAGGAGATACACAAGGCTACATACCGGCGCGCCCATTGGATCAAATTTACATCGACCAGATTATCAATGCCTTTGAGGGACAGTTAGAATGCTTCGCAGGTCTCCCTTCCGAAAATCATGAAGTTCTACAAATTTTGAATTATCAATTAAAATCCTCAAGGCAAAAGGTGATTAATGGAATTAGCGTTCAATCTTTGTTGAGCGATTCTCCAAAATCTGAGCTTACATTTGGTGAATTTCAGACTCAGCGTATGCTAGAGGATAAGTAGTGCATTGTCAAATAAGTTATGGAGTGCAGAAGTCTTTGCTTCTGCACATGCGT
>JACKQG010000748.1_pt1 | contig 23368 bp, 22 predicted proteins | sample 8237621 | NCBI WGS metagenome assembly JACKQG01 (sample SAMN15677084, study PRJNA649215) | marine metagenome | biome: marine; feature: Black Sea; material: saline water; isolation source: suspended particulate matter (SPM) from the Black Sea western gyre | collected 2013-06-09/2013-06-10 | depth... | reverse complement strand
ATTTTGTCGACCAAGGTGAGGTATGCCTGGAATTCAAATTATTAACTGAGCCCTAAAAAAAAAGTGGTGCGCTTTTTAGCGCACCACTTTTTCTATTGCAGTAAACTTCTTGAAATTATGTTGATTATGATGTGAGAGTGCTATTAATCTCGGTGAAAACGTTACCAATGATTGGGCCGAGGATGAGCAAGACGGCCAGAACAACCACTGATACCAGGACTAGGATCAAAGCATATTCTACGAGACCCTGGCCTTTTTCTTTCGGTGAGAACAACATATTAAGTACCTCCATATATAAATCTTGATTCGATTGGGTAAGATATTCTCATTATATATATTTTCGCCAAAACTGCAAGTTTTTTTAATTATTATTACTTGCAGTTTTGTAAGGTTACATATATACAATGGGGTAATAAAATCAATTTTCCTCAGCGCAGAAAGACCACCAGGGGGGCAATTATCGTTGAAATAAACCTGAATCCTACACCCCTCACTTTATAGGTTGAGTATGCCAACTCCTGGTTTGGGAGTAGTGGATAAAGATTAAATACAGAAAAATATTAAAAAAAGTGGTGCGCCTAAAACGTGCACCACTTTTTCTATTTCAAAAAACTTCTTCAAATTATGTTGGTTATGATGTGAGAGTGCTATTAACCTCAGTGAAAACGTTACCAATGATTGGGCCGAGGATGAGCAAGACGGCCAGAACAACCACTGATACCAGGACTAGGATTAAAGCATACTCTACGAGACCCTGACCTGTTTCTTTCGGTGAGAACAACATGACACATACCTCCATTTACACACATAATTCAATTGGTTAAGGTAAATTAATTATATGCGTATTGGCAATATTTTCAAGGATTTTTTTTAACAATTCTTTCAAATTTGAAAGGTCGCATTTTACGGAGGTCACCCTACGCATTCCAGTCATCCAGACGCTCGCGCAGCTCGGCAACCCTTTCTCGCATCAGCAACGCCCCGATCCCAAAGGCGATCAGGAGCACACCTGTACAGCCGATCAGGATGATGGTCGGGATGCCCTCCAGCAGGCCAAAGGTGATTGTCAGCACGCCAACCACGAGGAAGATGATCGGGGTGACCACCAAGCTCCGAGAACGGTAAACGATCCCGTAGATCAAAACGACCAACGCTTGCAGGAAAAGGACCACGAAATAGATCAACTCCTCTTCGGAGACCATCTGAAAATAGGTCGTGCTCAGGAGGGTAATCTGCGAAAGCATCCCCGTGATAAATGCTGCTGTCTTGCTGCCACCCCGCACAAGGAGATAATGCATCAGCATCCCCAGAGCGGCGGCGACAACTGAGTAAAACTGGGGCTGATCGATTTCAAAATTGGCCAGGATCATAAAATAAGCCAGCAGATAAAGAGCATTGGCGGGAAAGCCAAGCCAGAGATTTTTCTTGCGAAAGGCTTCAATGGTAAAAAGCACGGCGGCGATCACGACCGGGATACTTGCCGCGAGACCTGAATCTTCAAAGGGCGCACTCAATGAGACGAGTACGCCAAGCCCCAGACCGCTATATCGATATACATTTCCCCAATTCACCTTTTCGATCCCGCGCTCCAGAACCACTCCGATCAGATAGAAGAAGACAGACAGGCTAATCAGGGGCGTTAGCCAGGTTTCTGCGTCCTGGTCACGAAGGATATAGATCACGACCAGCAGGATCGCTCCATTGGCGTTATAGGCATATTCGGGGAAGTAGCGCAGTGCATATCCCATTGCAATGATGGCATAAAGACCAAAAATAAAGGCAGCCTTGCCAAGATTTGCATCCGTCGCGGTAAATAAAACAACGGTGTTGACCATTAACAGCAGCGCCCCCAAAAGGCGGGGGGGCAGGCGCCATGTGAGGCGATCTTTGAAATCGTTTTTCAAGAAGAGATCGGGGAGCAGAAGCAATAGACTGGGGATGAGTAATTTATAACCGAGATACAGATCCCACGAGCGGGTGGCATCCAATCCAAAGAAGGTGAAATAAGCAGAAAGGGCGGCAACCAGGGCCAGAGACCAGGTCCACAGGCGAGGCCTGTATATGCTCAACACAGTATAGAGGATCGCCGCACCAAAGAGGACATAGAAACCAAGCGAGATGCTTTCATTCAAACCCCAAAGTGCGGCCACACTTGCCAGCGGAATAGCACCAAAGATCAGCGGCGTTCCAAAATCAGTAAACTTACCCTCTTCAAGAGATTTCAGACCTTCTCCGCTCAGTGCAAAAATTACTCCCCACACGAAGAGGACGATGATCTGCGTGGTTGCACTTGAATTGAATGTATTTAGAAATAGCCATGAGAGGGGCAGCATGCAGAAAACCGCCAGGAAGCGGAAAATGAGGCTCTTTTTGAGCCAATCGCTGGCGAGGTAAAATGCCCCACCAAGATACCAAATAGCGGTCGTTGCCAGCCACCAGGTATTCTCAAAATAGCTTTCGTTGTAGTGAATGAGAAAGGCGACCAGCGATATTAGGAGAAGAATCCCTTGCTGAAGCTGAGATATCCAAAAGAGGGGAAAAGTGAACTTTTCATCCTTCCATTTGCCAAGGAGTTTGGTCGCAAAAATCCCCAGTAGGCCAGAGAGCGAAAGCATGAGAAGATACAGGTCTATGGGTGGATCTTTGAATAAATCGGCAAAAAAGAGCAGGCTGATCCCCAAAGAAATGAAGGCTGTCAAGCAAAAAAAACGCGAGCGAAAAAACCAGACAGCAAAAGCCCAGATGAGGGTCATCAAGGCAAAGACGGTCATCCAATAGACTGTCTCTGCAGATCCCGGTAATTTTACCGAGTCAGCAAGAACACCAAAATCGATCGGGAGCAGCACCGAGAAAATAATAAAGAAAGCAAAACTGGGTTGGGGTAATTTCTTTTTTATAATGATCGAGCCTCCCCCAAAGATCAGCGTAAAGAAAATCAATATTGGCAAACGAAGTTCTTCAATTGCGGCAGCAAAGATCATCGCCGCAGCAATCACAAAGAAAGCTCCCAAATAGAGGGCAACCTTGATGCTAGCTTCACTGAAGAGTGTTTGCGCCAGAGTCGCTTTCTCTTTTGCCTCTTTTGGCTGGGCCTCGGTAGGCGTTTGCTCAATGGGTGTTCGCGCAAAATCAAAATCGTAACGTTGCTTTAGAATTTGAGACTGGCCTTCGTTGAGCAGACCATCTTTCTCCCATTGGATGATTTCCCCCGCAATGACTTGCCTCTCCCGCAGAGGCATGCGGCTATTTCGCGCCCGGATTTGGCGATTAAGGGGAGATTCCAATTGCTCAAGGGCCGCTGATCGAACAGCCTTGCTGCGATCATTTATCGCCATTTTTTCAAGTTGGCGCAAAATAGTCTGGCTGCTGTATCCAAGCGGGCGGAGTGCGTCTATGCTCTTAAGGCGCTCTTCAGCCTGGGCATGAACCAAGCCCTGTTGAATTTCAACAAGGATCGTTGATGGATCGGGAACGGGATTTTCAAGTTCGGACATGGGTCACCTCTCAGAAAACTTGTCTGTCAACACCCTTTATGCTACCATCAAAAGAGTTTATTTGAAAAGGAGCAAAAGAAAGAATGAGCGTACTGACACTATTAACCGACTTCGGAACACAGGATGGCTTTGTGGGAGCGATGAAAGGAGTGATCTGGAGCATTTGCCCGGATGTAAAAATTGCAGATATTTCTCATCAGATAAAACCCCAAAACCTGCAACAAGGCGCGATCATCCTTTGGCGAGCTGCCCCCTTCTTTGGGGAAGGCACTGTCCACGTTGCGGTTGTTGACCCCGGCGTGGGAACTCAGAGAAGGGCGATCGCGGCCCAACTAGGAACACAGTTCTATGTCGCCCCCGATAATGGCTTGCTCACGGCGCTCATACAGGATGCCGAATCCAGGAATCTGCATCGGAAATTCGTTGATCTAGATCAGCCTAAATATTGGCTAAACCAAGTCAGCGGTACCTTTCATGGACGCGATATCTTTGCTCCCGTTGGAGCCCACCTTGCTGCGGGGGTGCCACTTGAGAAGCTTGGCACGCCCATCAATGATCCTGTTCTAATGACGCTCCCGAAGCCTGAGAAAACAAAGGCAGGCTGGAAAGCAGAGATCACGATCATTGATGGCTTTGGCAACCTGCGTACAAATCTACTTGCCGATCTGATTGAGGGTGAAGCGCGTGTTCGGATATTAGGTGAGAAAATTGACGGGATCGTAAAATCATATGGGCATCGTAAGATCGGCGATCTGGTGGCTTTGGTTGACAGCGAAGGATATCTTGAAATCGCGGTTGTAAATGGCAGCGCGGCAAAACGATTGGGTGCAAAAACGGGGGACGCTGTCGAAGTGACGGTGAAATAAATCTTATGGATAAAATACTGATCACCAATCTACATGTACTCGCTATTATTGGCGTCTATGAGCATGAACGATCAAACCCGCAGGATATTTTGATCAACATCACCTTATTTACAGATACCCGCCGGGCCGCAAAAACAGATCAACTTGAAGATTGCATTAATTACGATGCCCTCTCACAGAAGATCCGTGCGCATACAGAAAGCATCCAGAGAGAAACCGTTGAGGCATTGGCTGAGGATATTGCCGGGATATGCCTGGAGGAGGCCAGGGTGAAGAAGACCCTTGTCCGCGTCGAAAAGCCCGAGGCCCTTGATTATGTGGAAAAAGTAGGGGTTGAAATCGAACGTCCTTAAATGGAAACCGGCCCACATCCACGCGTGAGCCGGTTTTTTATCCCGATTAAAATAATTATTATAGTTGTAACGAAGATGCGCCACGGGAAATATTATCCAAAAATTCCTGGCGTGTGGCTAAATTTGCCCTGAATGCACCATGCATGGCAGAGGTGGTCATGCGGGCATTATTCTTTTTGACGCCACGCATCATCATGCAAAGATGCAGGCCTTCGACAACGACCGCAACACCCTGCGGGTTTAATAAATCCTGAATAAAATCTGCAATTTGACGAGTCATGCGCTCCTGAACCTGCAAACGCCGCGCAAACATATCAACGATGCGGGGAATTTTAGAAAGGCCAATTACTTTTCCATCCGGAATATAGGCCACGTGGGCGCGCCCCATAAAGGGCAGCATATGGTGTTCACAAAGGCTGTAAAATTCAATATCGCGAACAAGGACCATTTCGTCATATTCAACCTGAAAGAGGGCACCGTTGACAACCTTATCGGGGTCAATATTATAGCCAGAGAGAAGTTCCTCATACATTTGGGCCACTCTCAAAGGGGTGCGTCTTAACCCCTCTCTGGTGGGATCTTCATTAACAGCGAGAAGAATATTTTTAGCTGCTTTCTTGATCGCATCCTGATCAAAAACAGGGTTGTTATTTTCTAAAATTTCATCCATATCAATTTATATTCAATATCTTAGATAAAAACTGACCCAAATATTGGGCCAGTTTCTCATTATAAGCCTTGCTTACGTTTTACGCAATTTTTGGGTCAATAAGCCCATAACTTCCGTCGCGACGGCGATAAAGTACATTCATCGCATTCGTTTCACCGTTATAAAAGATAAAAAAATTATCGTGTCCAAGGAGTTTCATTTGTTCAAGCGCTTCTTCTTCCACCATCGGGTAGACGGTAAACCGTTTCCGCCTGGCGATCCTCATCTCATCCACTTCTTCATCTTCATCGACTACATCCGGAGCTACCTCAGCTGCAGATCGGCCATCACCCCGACCGCGTTTTTGCTTACCTTTGTAACGTTCAATTTGGCGCTGCATTTTATCAAAGGCAGAATCAAAGGCGCCTAAAATGTCATCTGAGCGTTCCTCAGTTCGCAGAAGAAGACGACGGCCTAGAACAGTAATTTGTGCAATTTGTCGATCCATTGCACTTCGCGCTGATTTATCATTAGAAAGTTCTACGCGAATTTCTTCGATTGCCTTGAGATAACGATCCAATTTTTCTGCCTTGCTATAAACATAGTCATGAACCTTATCGGTTACTTCCATATTTTTTCCGATAATTTTTGTTTCGTTTGTCATCGTACCTCCTGTTTTAGAATTTCCTAGACTGTCATAAGACCGTGACGCGGTAATGCTCTGGCCACGGAGAGGGCATAAACCTCGCGAGCGCCACCATTTATTAGCGCCTTAGCACAGGATTTCAGGGTTGCTCCCGTTGTGGATACATCATCTAAGACCAAAACACTTTTTCCTGCAACTCTCTTACTATCTGCAACAAAAGCGTCACGCACATTATCTTCTCTCCCATTAGCAGAAAGCCCCACTTGCGAAATCGTTTCCTTCGTTCTTTTTAAGGAGCGTGGGACATATTCCCAGCCTTTGGCAAGAGCCAGGGGTCGAGCTATTAATGCTACCTGATTATACCCTCGTTCTTTTAATCGCTTTTTCCCTAAAGGCACAGGGGATATAATCTCAATCTGCCAATCCAGCTGATTTATATAAGCCAGCATCTCAGCAGCAAGAGCATCGCCAAGACCAAGGTCCTGACGATATTTAATACGGTGTAATGCCTTGCGGATCGGCCCTTCAAAAACTGACCATGAGCGCAAAGCAAGATAGGCAGGTGGTATTTCTTTGCAAGACGGGCATATCCCGGTTTTGGGTTGGGGCAAACCGCAAACGTCACAAATTGGTTCGGGAATTAGCAAACTGTTTTTTCGGCAATTCTCACACCAACGGAAACCGTTTTTTTCACATCCCCCGCAAACAGGTGGGTAAAACAAATCTATCCCTCTCCAAAAAGAGCGATATAGATGATATCCTAAACCAAAAGATTTATTCAAATGAATTTATTGCCCGAGGCCCCCACTCCCACCGAAGGTATTCGCCATTCTGAAAGCCGCAGGCGCCAATAAGACGATAAAAATGGATGGGAATGTTAAAAATGCCATTGGGATAATCATTTTCACAGGAGCCTTATGCGCCTCCTCTTCCGCCCTTTGGCGACGTTTAACACGCATCTGCTCTGATTGAATGCGCAACACCTTTGCCATACTTACACCTAGCTGCTCACTTTGGATCACAGCAGCGACAAAACTCGTCATCTCTGCAAGCCCAATTCTTTCTGCCATATCCTTTAGAGCGTCACGCCTTAATTTGCCAAGTTGTACTTCTCTAATGGCTCTTGAAAATGAAAGAGAAAGTTCGTTTTCCCATTTATCGCTTACTTTTGACATTGCTGCATCAAATCCCAACCCTGCTTCAACACAGATAGTGAGCAAGTCGAGGGCGTCTGGCATTGCCTTGCGAATCTCGTGTTGACGTGAGTTGATCTTACCTTGGAGCCAAAGTTGAGGAAAGAAAAAACCGACTATTGCAAATAATGGAACAATCAGGTAAGGATTAATATTTATGGCCGATGGAGGCGCAAATAAAAATATAATAAATAAGAATCCTCCCAAAACACCAGCGATTACAAAACGAGATGCCAAAAATGTAGATGCTGCCATTCGAATTGGATTTCCTGCCAATTCTATCTTTAGTTCGGTGTCTTCAATCAGGTGTTGCGGTGTAAATCGTGTTGATATTTCCCCAACCTTCAACAGAATAGGAACGATCACGCGTTCTTGAAAAGGTTGAGATAACTCAATTTCTTCAAGGGACGCCACCTCACCTCGCTCGCTAAATTCTACCAATCGCGAGGCCAGTAAATCATCTTCTCCGGTCGATGATGCCTCGCGTTGTCCTGCAATCACCAAGGCAACAATTCCTCCGACGACTAGAAAACCAATAATTATCCAAACCATATTACACCTCGATATCCGCTATGCGCATCATCACAAAATACCCTATACCAATTAACATAAGCCCGCAGCCAAGCGCTCCAAAACCAGGGGCTCTACCTGCATCAAAAATACCTCTCATATACTCGTTATTGAAAAACCACAGAAAAAGAGCTAATGCGATAGGAACAAATGAAAGGATTTTTGCAGAAGTTCTGACTTGCGAAGTTAAAACCTGAATCTCACCCTTAATTCGGATGCGTTCGCGAATTGTGAACGAAATTGTATCAAGAATCTCTGCAAGATTGCCGCCAACCTCACGTTGGACATTGATTGCTGTAACCATAAAGTCCAGGTCCGGGCTTGGAATGCGGCGCAACAGATTATCTAAAGCTCTTCCCATGGGAACACCCAATTGCATTTCTTGCACAACACGTCTAAATTCATCAGAAATAGGCGGAGGGAGTTCTTTACTAATTGCTTCCATCGCCTGCATCGTAGAATATCCAGCCCTTAAACCATTTACCATCAGGTTTATCATATCTGGCAATTGGCCATCGAAATTCTTAAGTCGCTTTTTTTGCTGATTTCCTACATACATTCCAGGTGCAAATCCGCCAAGAACTCCCCCAATCCCAAAGGAAAAAATACTTCGCCCACCTAAAAAGCCGGCGACCAAGGCGGAAAGGGTAATTGATATAACAACTAAAGCAAAATATTCAGAAACCTTAAACTGTAGATCAGCGCGCGCCAATGACTGCTTAATTTTGTCTCCCCTTGAGGATTTTTCAACGCGTTTATTAACCCATTCTGTTAATACAGACGATTCATCACCCTTTCTACCTTCATTGCTCTCTTCCAAATATTCTCCTAATCTACTTTCAACCAAATTCCCCTCGCTATTAGAAGACATTACAATTCCTGCTATAAGTAAAATTAGCAAAATAACCGCTGCAATAATAAAAAACCAGGTGGTAGTATCAAGATTCATGAGAAGATTCCGCTATAGGGATAATGAGATTAATATCGTTTTCTTTCACCAATGCCAAAAATAGATGGGGGCAAACGGATGCCACTTGCCTCAATTTTATCCATAAATTTGGGGCGTAAACCCGTAGGTCTTAACCTCCCGATCAATTTTCCTTCTTCCATGCCAGTTTGCTCAAAAGCAAAAATATCTGTGGTTGTAATTACATCACCTTCCATGCCGCTTACTTCGGTAATATAGGTTACACGTCGAGAACCATCACGCATACGCTCCTGATGGCACACCAGATCAATCGCCGATGAGATTTGCTCACGAATCGCCCTGACAGGTAAATCCATACCGGCCATTAAGGTCATTGTTTCGAGGCGAGAAAGCGTGTCACGTGGACTATTTGAATGGGCGGTGGTCATTGACCCATCGTGACCCGTATTCATAGCCTGCAACATATCAAGGGCTGCTTCGTCACGAATCTCTCCAACAATTATTCTATCCGGCCGCATACGTAAAGAGTTAACGACCAGCTGTTGAATTGTAATTTCACCACGTCCTTCGATGTTTGCTGGGCGTGATTCAAGCGTAACAACATGCTCCTGCCTCAATTGAACCTCAGCTGCATTTTCGATCGTCAGGATTCGCTCGTCTGCAGGAATAAACGCCGACATTATATTTAATAAAGTTGTTTTTCCAGAGCCTGTACCACCAGAGATAACAATATTTAATCTGGCTTCAACACAAGCCTTCATAAACTGCAATGCTTCTGGTGTGATCGAACCAAATTGGACAAGCTGCTCCATAGTAATTGGATTCTTGGAGAATTTACGGATGGTTAGTATTGGTCCAACAAGAGATATAGGGGGGACGACAGCATTTACACGAGAACCGTCAGGCAGGCGCGCATCCACATAAGGACTTGTTTCATCAATTCGCCTACCAAGTGGAGCAACAATTCTGTCAATGATCCGCATCACATGATCATCGCTTTCAAAAGTTACTGGCACCCGATGCAATTTACCTTTTCTCTCAATATAGATGTTTTTTGCGCCATTCACCATGATTTCAGTAAGACTGTCGTCTTGCAATAGAGGCTCTAAAGGACCAAGCCCCAAAATTTCAGCAGTAATTTGTTCAAATAACCTATGCCGTTCGGGCCTTGAAAGCACAATATTTTCTTCGGCCAAGATTTGTTCAAATAAATCTTGAATCGATCCGCGAACCTCATCAGTCTGAGAAATATCAGTTGATGGATCAATTTCTGCAAGCAATTTATTTTGCACACGAGTTTTTAGATCATAATATGTTCCTGATTGAGGAGTTGTATTCGGAGCATTTGCACGCCTTGCCTGTAACGATCCCAGGCGCGAGGGGGTTTCAGCCCCTTGTTGTCCCCCTCCAGATTCTTTCTTTTCAGAGGATGACCCTTGCCCCTGTTCAATTCTCTTTAGTAAAGACATTGGTTTTCTCCAAATTAATTAACTCCCATATCACCTTCTGTTTCAATCGATGCAATTCTGGAGCGGACTTTTCCAGCCAAAGAAAGAATCCCTCTACTCGCAGGCTGTGTTTGATTCCCTAAAATAAAGGGGACACCTCGATTAACTGATGGAATAACAACACGGTCGTCAAGAGGAATTATTGCCGAAACCTCTACTTTTAAATTTTCACCTATTTTTTCAGGCGTAATCCCGATCCGCTTATCATATCGATTCAACGCAAAAACAATCCGTTCCCTCTCAACACCCATTGAAGATGCTAAATCAAGGAATAGTCGCAAATTTTTAATTGACGGGATGTCTTGTGTCGCGACAATAACTACTATATCACTTTCATCCAAAGATGACAAAACAACATCCGTGAGCAATGAGGGAGTATCAACAATCACATAGGCATATAAACGGCGAAGATATTGCAATATTTGCGTAAATTGTCTTCCAGATACTCCCTCTGCCTGCTCGGGGCGCGGAGGGGCTGATAAAACATGTATGCCAGAATCCTTATGCTTGACCATAACATCGCCAACAATTTCAGGATCTAATTCGTCAACTATTGGGGCCAAATCCAATATTGTATTTTTTCCCTGCTCATTAATGAAAACAGCCACATCGCCAAATTGCAAATTCCCATCTACAATTACTGTGTGGGTTTCATTATTGTGAAGGGCAATGCCAAGATTGACTGCCAAAGTTGTACAACCAGTGCCCCCTTTTGGGGAATAAATAGTAATTATTTTTCCCTGGGATGAAGAAAAGCTTGAAACGGAGGGCAATCCACTACTTGTTAGAGCTGCTGTTCCTCCCCCTCCTTTGGCTTTCTCCATATGCGCCATTTTCCCCGCCCGACGAATAGCAGATATAAGCTCATCACCCATTGGTGGTTTGGTAAGGAAATCACGAGCGCCTGCTAACATGGCACGCCGCATGTAGTTCGGATCACCCTGCACAGACAATATTACTACCTGCACAAAAGGCTTTTTCTGACGGATTGCCTCTGTAGCCGCAATGCCATCCATATCTGGCATATTTATATCCATCAGAATAACATCTGGCTCAAGTTCTTGTGCCATATCGATCGCTTCTCGACCAGTCCGCGCTACACCAACAACCTCGACATCAGATTCAAACTGAAGAAGTTTGCGAACATTCTCTCTGGTTTCAGCTACATCATCAACAATTAGCACACTGTATTTATCACTTGAAGCCATTTAATCTCCACATCACTAAATTGTTCTGAGATAGAAAATCCATCATGAATTATTAGGGAGTCGGTTCAGTAGTATTTCCTAAAGCAGGGTCTCCTAAAGCATCAATGCGAGGTTCAACTGCATATGGCAATTTTGCAGGCACAGGAATTGCATATTGACTAAGGAGAAATTGCAAGGTGGCAGCTTGTGTTTCAACCCTGGACGTATCTTTTGCACCTCGTAAAGTCAATGTCAGTTTGGCGCCTCCATACAGCATATAAGTCAAGGATGTTGCGTCCTGAGGTGAGACAACCAACGTAACAATATCAGGAGTAACAGGTGCTGGGGGAGCAGTATTCTCTCCCGGAGCAGGAGGCGGAGCATTCTCATCTGTATCTTCAGCAACAACTTGATCGGTTACGGGAAAATCTCCAAGCTTTAGCACAGCGACGTCCTGAATAACAGTTTGACAAACAGTACGCGGACGCTGATCTTCTTGAGGGACGATGTATACCGGTTGTTGCAAAGTTGGGTCAAGTTCAATTCGACCTTGCGGAGAGCCTGCCGCACCTATGGATGCCGAGAGACTTGGGGCTTCAAAGGGAAAGCCTGCAGCAAAAACAGATGCTGTACTATTAGGTAGTTTAGATTGGAAACCAGAATCAATGTCCACAAAAATGAAGCATGCAATCACATTCACATGAGCACCATCAGCAGCACCATAGGCGACAGAAGATAATCTAGAGACAGGTATGGCGATGGCTGTCATTCCAGGAGATATTAAATTGGCCCACTCGGGACCAATTGAAGCAATATCTCCCGTTTCGCCAATCATAGGTTGTGTAATAACTACGCCTTGCGCAATTGGATATTTCGCAATTTTCCCCACAACTTGCAAATCTCTTTGATCATATCGGAACATAACCCCAAAATCTGTTCCCTCTGGCAATGATATGCTCCCCAAAACCTCATCCGTAATTTCAGCCCCTTGCGGAATATTTTGTTTAGCAATGACAATATCAATTAAAACAGGCGCAGGAGCAGCTGCCTCCTCAGGTGCAGATCGGCTTCTCAAGAACAAATACGCTCCAGCCAGGACAACCAAAAGGAATAGTGCCAAGTAGATAAATATTCTTCCGCGACGCATAAATAGCTCCTCTCATTACTTCGGACACTTGAATAGATTTATTAAATAATACTCAAACAAGTACGTGAATTATACAGGATATTTCTTTAATTATAGTAGTAGAAAGCTGGGACAGCGCTAAAAAACGGTTTACTGCTATGCTACTGCAATAAATTTCTTAATTTTTCATATTTTTTGGGGGGTTACATATAATTTACCAGACTCTGGCCCTTTTCTTTCGGTGAGAAAAATTTAGTGGCATCACACCTTATTTATTCAATTCCTATAATTAATCAATTGTAGACTGATTATATTATTAACTAATAGGAATATATCCTAGAGCGACAAAGTTGATATTCTGGACCTGCTAATTTACTGCTGGAACAGAAAAGGCAACTCGGGTGCCCTTTCCTGCAGAGCTGTCAATATCAAAGCTTCCTCCCAACATTTCAACACGGTCCCGAATAAGTTTCAATCCCAAACTACTGCTATGGTCAATCATATCAATGTCAAACCCCTTCCCATTATCATCAACACTGACTTTTATTAGCTTATCACCTACATCAATAAAAACCTTAATAACAGTGGCGTGACTATGTCTGGAAGCATTACCCAGAAGCTCTTGCAAAGCACGAAATACCATCACTTCAAGATATGGTTCTAATCTTCTCTCTGTCCCAGAGACCAGGAGATTCATATCCATTCCTGATTGCTCCTTATAAGTATCCGCATAGCGGCGAATAGTGGGGATCAGGCCCAAGTCGTCAAGCATCATTGGGCGAAGTTCAAAAATAAAATTGCGAACTTTTTGAAAAGTACGCATTGCAGACGCTTTCAAATTGTTCAACTCCTCTTTTGCCTGATCAATATCCACAGAGAGGAGACGCATTGCTATTTCAGCCTGCAAAATAAAATTAGATAGTGCTTGAGCTGGTCCATCATGCATTTGTCTAGCCAAACGCTGCCGTTCAGATTCTTGAGCATTAACAATCATCTCAATGTTAGACGATTCACTCCGTGTGTTACCAACTGCTTGAGAGACTTTCTGGCTGCCACCACTTACTAGATGCAATACTTTTTTATAACGCCCAAGAAATGTTTTGTCATTTTCCAGTTTATCTAACTGACCACGCATTACTAGAAGGCGCTGCTGGGCATCCAAGGCTGAATCATAAGCCATACGAACTTCTTCAATAGACAAATCGGATGAATCTGATTGAATTTGCTGCAAATGCGTTGTAATGGCCGTATTTCGTTGCGTCAACTTACCTACTTCATCTTGACTTTGTTCAATCATTAAGGTTACTTCCCTTAATGATTTTTCTGTTTCATCTATCTCAGATTGAATATCAAGAATTTGGTCTTCCTCTAAATTTTGGTCGGTATTAGAAACAACCATATTAGTTTACTCCTAAGCATCCTGCTCATTATCATTCAATTGCACCCAACCTCGTTTCAAAGCGTAAACAACGGCTTGGGTACGATCATCAACACTAAATTTCCTAAGTATCGCGGTAACGTGATTCTTGACTGTTTGATGGCTAATTCCCAACAATATCGCAATTTCTTTATTACTCATTCCACGAACAACACAAGAAAGAACTTCCATTTCCCGTTTTGAGAGAGGGTGGAAAGGCATTCCTGGCTCACTATACGGGCGATTAGTTTTTGCTATTTGACTTTTAATCCAGGCATCCAATTCTTCACGAGTAAAAACTTGCTCAGCTACAACATATTTTCCTTTGAAAATTTCCCGGATGCTATGGATCAAGCGTTTTGGGCCAATTTCTTTCGCGCAATATGCAGCTGCTCCAGCAAGAGCAGCATGTAAAGCCTGCTCAAGATCATCATATCCTGTTAACAGTAAGACTCGTGTCGGGAGCTTATCTTGTACTATTCGATGTGTGATCTGTTGGCCATTCATACCAGGTAAATTAACATCAAGAACAGCAATGTCAGGCGAAAGTGTCCGAATCATTTCTAGGGCCTCTTTCCCTCCAGATGCCTGTCCAATCACAGTCATATCTGGTTCCAAAGAAAGCGCATCCACTACCCCCTGACGAAACAAGGGGTGATCGTCAATCACTACAAGTTTGATTTCTTCCATAGCTCTCATCTCAATTATTATCGAGTATAGCACGGAGCATTCATTGAAATATGACAACAAAATTCAAATTTATTACCGCACCCACTGATAAATAATCATATTTTCTCCACCAATAGCTGGGCTAAAATGGCCACCTGTATTATACACAAGAGGTAGCCCTTCTGACAGGGTTTCGTACCAAGAGGGAAATACGATAAGATAATCAACATTTCGTTTGTCCATATAGTCAGCGAGCTTAATTTCATCGCGTACAAAAGGGATTACCTCCGGGGAAACCAATCCGGCCAAATCTACCAGCTCACGCCCGTCAAAATATCCCAGGGCACCAATATCATGTGCAGCAATCAATGCGTCTGGCGGGATATGCTCCGAGACCCACTGGGCAGTAACTACCATTTCACTCTCAATAAATGCGACATCTTCCGCAAATGCATTCGCCCCCATCACCCAAAAACCGATCCAAACCAAAAGAACAGACAAACTCCACGCAGGAGCTACTACCCGCCCCCAACGCTTGGAACGAACTTCCATAATGAGTTGGATGGTCCCCCCCAAACCACACAGGAAAAAAATCGGCATGGCGGGCATCATATAGCGTCCATGCTGGTAAATAACAGGAAGTTTCCAGGCATAGATTGCCGCATTGCCTAAAAACCATAACATCCCTACCAGAAGGCCAAGGTCGCGGCGTTGCAATGCCCGCCAGCCAAAAACAAATATTCCAGGCAACAGCAAGGCTCCCGCACCAATTAACGGTAAATTTATTTCTGCCAAGAAACGCTTCCAAAGGGGAGCAAGCTCACGCAAGAGCGCATACTCAGCCTGTTTGGCATAAAAAGTATTCGGCCATGGTGTCCCCGTCAAAGAAAGATTGAAAAACAAATATAAAGAGAGAAAAATACCAAAACCCAGCGCAATGCCAAACAAATTGCGAAATATTTGTTTACCTCCGCCCTTTGATAATACCGCAACCACAACAACCGGGCCCAAGAGAGTGATGCCTCCAGGACGTACCCACAAACTGAGACCAATCAGCATGCCAAAAAGTAGAAAGTTCCGTTTCCCAGTAGCTAATAGAACCAGGACGGTGGTAATCAGGAGTGCATATAGGAGGGTTTCCATACCAGAGACTGCTGCCCAAACGAGATGCCACTCCCCAATTAGAAAAACTCCCACCCAGGGAAACGTGCTGTGGTATTCAGGGACTGTTTTACGTAGAAATCCCTCGCCTACTTCAGCCAGTCCCAATAATAAAACGCCACCTAAAAGAAAAGACCAGAAAAATGGAGAAATTTTCAGTAAATAACCAATTGCGAGCAACGCCGACCAAAGAGGCGCCGTTGAACCACCTGAAACTTGCCCCCGCCAAAAGGCCCACTCTCCCCAATACGCTAAGTTACGCGCATAGGTTTGATGGATCCAGGCGTCGTCAAGTGGAAAGCCGATCCGAAATTTCAGGCTGCTGGCAATTAAATAGCCCCCCAAGCTGAACACAGCAGCGAGCACTAAAATTAAATTACGGCTGCTTTTTGATGACAAATATTTTCGCTCCTTCGATTTCTTTCAAAAATAACAAGTCATGGTGCGTGGCAGGTGCATCAAAAACAGGGATCAAACCCTGCGTAACTGCCCCCGGTTCAAGAATTAGGTAACCTGCGTCATACCGTGTCGCAATATCGAGAACTGTTTGCGCATCTCCATCTGGAAGTGCAAGGGCGCCACGTCCACCGGAGAGATAATAACCAGGGGGATTGGAGACGATGACTGCTGTGTGCTCGTCATCATTTTTCTGCGCCGATAGAACCTTTTCAATAAGTGCGTAACGGGGCACCCCCCGGTTTTGGGCTTGCTTCCGTGCCGAGGGAGAGATGACACGCCCCCAAAGAATAGTCAGCGTAAAGATCAGCGAAATCACAACGATACCCACGCGAAAGACTTGCCATGCCTCCCGCAAACGCCAACCACGCAGACGCGATATCCAAATAATAGCTTGCTCTAACCCAACTGGAGCAAGCGCCCACCAAAGGGACTGCAATGCCGCACCTGAGTGAAAAAAGGAGCCGCGTGCCCCGGCAAAGGGGAATATGATCGTCATAATTAAAGCGGTAGTTAGCCATGCGAGAGAACCAATACGGATAAGTTCATTTTTGCGATAATGCCAGGCACCCCAAATGATAAATGGCAAGAGAATAATTTCACCCTGGACGCCGAGTATCGTTCCCAAATTGAGTTTGAGGGCCCAAAACCGCGCTTCAAAGATCGCAGACCAACCTGAGGCTAGCCAAGTTTCCATTGTTAATGATCCAGCAGGGTACGAGAATATTTGATTATAAGAGGTCAGCCAGAGCATTTGGCCGCCACCGGGGGCGAGGATTGTGCCAAAGACGTCGAGGTTTCGGAGGAACCAGGGGAGTGTTGGGAGGAGATAGCCAACAATAAGAAAAAGAGGGAAGAGAAAAGAGGAAAAGGATTGTTTCTGGACAGAGTTTCGATAGGAAATAATGAGCGACAAAAAAGCAAAGATGAGCCAAATCACCCCATCGGCGCGGGAGAGATGCATAAGACCTGCGAGAAAGCCTAAGATCAGTGATTTGAGCCAGATTTGGCGGATCTTGAGAGCAAGGAGGAAGCCCCCGCCGAGAAGCATGTAAAGGGTAAAGGTATCTGTTGTGGTGAGAAAGGGAGCGTAATATCCGCTGAAGAGTGCGAGAAAGGCAGCGATCAGGGACAGGTCACGACGGGATGTAAGGCTAAATGCCAGGGCGGCGGTGATTAACGGAATCAAAGCCGAGAGTAGGATAAATATCCATTGCGCGGAAGCAAAGTCAAATCCGCGGGCGATACGCATCCCCAAAGCGGAGAGGATTGAAGCTAGCGGCATCCAATATGCGTGAGAGGGATGTGGTAACCCCTCCGGATCATCCAGATAATTCCAGAGGAAAGGCTCGGTAAATCCCTTTCCCTGAGCAAGTTGAAGACCGGTGACGTAGTAATAGTCTCCATCCAGGTAGCCAGGGGTAGATTGGAAAGAGGCAATACCAATCGCCAGGCCTAACGCAAGAATGAAAAGGAGAAGATATGTGCGATTTGTCATTTATAATTTCGGGATATTTCGTCCACCCACGTTCTTGGTGGGCTGATATACCACCACCGTAACCAATACAGAGCAATAAAAAGGAGAAGGGGCAGAAGGAATGTCAGCAATTGAAGACCGTGAGAGGCACGGTTGAAAAGCCCCCAGGAAAACAAAATAGAAATCGCAACAAGGGGAATGCCCCATTTGGCCTGGCGAGACCAACGATCTTCTGCAATTTTGAATACAAGCGCCAGGGGGAAAAACAAAATTGAATAAAATATCGGGGTAATGTGAATATTTAGAAATGGGGTTATTGCGAGACTAAGGCTGGCAACCCAAAAGAATTGTTGAAAATCACGATCACGCGCTGCGCGCCACTCGAGGAAAAGAATAAGCAGCAATATCCATTTGATGATATTCGCTATCAGAATACTGTTGGCAGGATTCCAGATTTGGATGATCTCGCTAAAAAGAAACCCCTGCGCACCACGCGCATTGGCAACGATAGAGCTGGCAAAGGGGGTGAACCATTTGGGTACAAGGACAAAGGATGTGCCAATGAGGGCCGTCAGACTCATTGTCAAAATACCAAAAACACGCCACTTTCGGGATTTGACCAGCCAAAAAATAACCAAAAGAAAAAGTAGCCCGCCAATTTGCCATCGGAGCACTCCAAAGGCAAGCAGGAGCCCGAGAAAACTATCCCAGCCATTCCGAGTAGCCACCAGGATCAAGAGAAGGGTGAGGGCACTAAATATTGCTCCACTGCCTTCAATGAGGGGATATAACCCATAAAAACTAATAAATAATGCCAGAAAATAGATAATTTTATTTGTCCGGGAAGTTTTCCATTCTGATAAATAGATGCTTAAAAACCCCACTACAAAGAGCGCAATTTCGGCAAAGCTCATCCAGAGCGCGCGGGCAAGATCGTAATTTTCGATCAGGCCAAAGGGAAAATAGAAAGAGAGAATATAAAAGGGAATATCAAGACGATAAGGGTATTCGCCATCGCCCGCAGGATGTCCATAAATCGCGATTTGTGTCTCACGGGCTGCATCAAGGGTATATGGGTTGGTTTGTTCGACTAAAAAACTACGTGCCCCTATCCAAGGGACCAGGAAGCTCTCGCCATCAGGTAAATGGGGAACAATTGTAAAATTCACCCAGAGTAAAATACCAAAAAAGAGAGAGAAAATAAGCAAGATCGTGGTGTAGGCTAGTATTTTTTCTTTCAAAAAAACTCCTGTCAAAGACAGATAATATTATAGAGCAAAATGTTGGATTTTGATTAAATTAAAAATGGGCGGAATAGCTCCACCCATGTACAGGGTAAATATTTTTTACGGCATTAAAATTGGCAAACGACCTGGGGAAATTTGATAGTCAGCCTCAAGTAATTCCCGATTGAAAAGTTCTCCATCTGTATGGGCAGGGGAACTTGTAGTGAGCTTTACGGTCAGGCGAGTGGTATGAATCTCAGTAATCTCGTCTTTTTCAACATAGCTACCTTCGCCTGGCTTCATCGTCAATGGGAGCAGACTCAACATTTTCAGGCGAGATTTAACATGACCAAAAACAAATGTCAATTTCCCATCAAAGGGATCGGCATGAGGGGCCATATAAAAGAGACCGCCTGTTTGGGCTCCATTCCCAACTGTGACAAGCGTTATTGGGCCGGTATACTCGCCATCATCCCATTTGAGTTCAGCCTGCCAACTTGTGCCGCGCTGGATGGCAGATAATGCCGCATATAAATAACGCGGTATTCCTTTCAACCAGCCAATTTGCTCCTGCAAAACAGTGACCATCGGCTCAAGACCAATGGCTGCATTATTGGCAAATGAACGTCCATTTACCGAACATAAATCCATCTGGCGAATTTTTCCAGCAGCAATGATTTTTGCCGCATCCTTCAAGTCTTTCGGCATATTTAAATTGCAGATCAAATCGTTTGCAGTTCCCATCGGGATGATGCCAAAGGTAGATAAAGGCTGACCCTCAGCAGCTGCATTTGCCAATCCATTAACAACCTCTCCAATTGTGCCATCGCCCCCGGCAGCAATAATTGGAGAAAACCCTTCTTTAACAGCTAGCTCTGCCAGCTCTGTACAATGATCGCGCCCTTCAGAAACGTCCAATTCAAACGCTACGCCGGCATCCGTGAGAGCAGATGAAGCTTCTGGCCAGCGTTTTTTTGACCCCCAGCGCGCAGAGTATGGATTAAGAATTACTTTCGCGGTCATAGCATTTCTCCTGTCAACAAAATCAACTACAGTATAGCTCAAATGGTTTTCTCAAAGACTGCAATTCTAATTCTCATTCGCAGAAAGCTCATTCAGATAATTAACTTCTTCATTTGATAAAGTCAGTTCGACAGCACCCAAACTATCATTGAGTTGGGAAATGGAGTTTGCACCAATTATTGGGCTCGAAATCGTCGGGTCTGCCAACTGCCAAGCTAAAGCAACCTGTGTCACAGTAGCATTATGAGCAGCAGAAATATCATCCATTTGTTCAAGCAAACGCCAACTCTTATCCGTGAAATATTGCGCCACACCTTCTGCGCGCGCAGATGTAGCTTTTTTATCTTGCCTGTACTTTCCGGTCAAAAAGCCGGCCGCGAGCGGGCTATAAGGAATTACACCAATATTTTTCTCACGGCAGATAGCCGCCAATTCGCTCTCATATTCGTCTCGATGAACTAAATTATAATGCGGCTGAAGAGTTTCAAAGCGTGCCAGGCCAAATTTCTCCGATACTTCCAACGCTTCAAGAAGTTGAGTTCCCGAGTAATTTGAACAACCGATAGCACGTACTTTCCCGGCTTTTACAAGATCATCAAGTGCACGTAAAGTCTCTTCGATCTCAACCCTGTCATCGGGCCAATGTGTTTGATAGAGATCAATATACTCAATCTGCAAACGCTGCAGGGAATTTTCAATCATATTCAGGATACGTTCTCTTGACAGCCCCTCGGTAGGTGGATCTCCCATCATGCCCCGCACCTTTGTGGCGATGATCAGATTCTCGCGCGGGATTTGGGCTTGCTTCCACCACCGACCAATGATCTCCTCCGAGATGCCTCCCGGGTTTCCGTCAGCCCAGCGAGAGTAAATATCGGCAGTATCAAAGAAATTTATGCCCGCCTCATAGCCGGCTGAGAGAATCTCAAATGAAGTCGCCTCGTCTGCTGTCCAGCCAAACTGCATCGTCCCTAAACAAAGTGCAGAAACCTCGATCCCCGTGCTGCCAAGTTTTCGATAATTCATTACTCCACCTCAATATAAATTCGCTTATTGATCTTTCCTTTTGATTTATAGTCCGCTACACGCAGCTTTCCCACTTCGGATGTATTTTTAACATGAGTGCCACCATCAGCTTGTAAATCCAGCCCAACGATCTCGATCGTGCGGATTTCGGTAATCCCCTCTGGCAGGAGGTTGATCTTCGTCCGAATCAAATCTGGAACCTGGAAGGCTTCCTCACGCGGCAATACCGCGACTTTCACATCGTGCCCTTTTTGGGCTTCAATATTAATTGCTTTTTCAATTTCCCTGACCAATTCACCGCGCATGGTCTCAAACTCAAAATCCATCCGTCCCTTGAGAATTTCCATATTACCACCGGTAACCAGGGCACCGTAATCTCGAAAGACAACCCCACAAAGAATATGCATTGCTGTGTGTGTGCGCATGAGTTGATAGCGGCGTTCCCAGTCAATCGAGCCATGAACAGTTGCTCCGACCTCGGGCAAATCCACATCCCCACCGAGAAAATGAAGGGCATCAGCACCTTTCTTCTTTACCTTCGTCACCGTGTATTCTGTCCCGGAAATGGTCAGCAAGCCAATATCACAGGGCTGTCCTCCACCTCCAGGGAAGAAAGCCGTTTGGTCAAGCACCACCGCGCAGGTTTCCGCATCCACATCCACTATTTTCGCATCAAATTCTTTAAGATAGCTGTTAGCCTGGCAAAGTAGTTCGGTCATGGTGTTCTCCGGGAATATTAAAAATCTCTGTTAAAATTCACCTATCTATTTTACTTGATATCGAGGGACTTTATGGAAAATACCAAAAATAATCAATGGGCAAGCTTGATTTTGGGTGCAGCTATCCTAATGGGAGGAATTGTTCGCCTGACCCCGGCACTGCTATCTGATTTTCCAATCATCGATGGCGGAATGTTCTATACAATGATCAAAGATATACAAGCAAACAATTATGCATTGCCTTTTTTTACAACCTATAATAACCAATCCATTCCATTTGTTTACCCCTTCCTTTCATTTTATATTACAGCATTTATCTCTGACATAACTCACATATCTGTGCTAAACCTTGTGCAGTATCTCCCTGCCATTGTCGCAACCCTTTCTATCCCGGCTTTTTATTGGATGGCAAAAAACTCATTGCAATCCTCTCAAACGGCTGTTTTGGCCACTCTGGCTTTTGCCTTCATCCCGCGCACTTTTTCATGGTTTGTTCTTGGAGGTGGAATAAGCCGATCTATTTATCAGCTTTTTATCATTTTGGCTGTTTCAGCCGGGTACAAATTATTTACAAGCAATGAGAGAAATAACAAATATCTCATTTTAACCATTCTTTTCAATAGCCTGACCGTACTCAGCCATCCCGAAGCAGCCATCCATGCAATTTCAATCGGGGTACTTTTAGTACTATTTTATGGAAGAAATCGTCAGGGGCTTGTTTATGCCTTCGCGATCGCAATCGGTGTTTTATTTACTACAGCCATATGGTGGATGCCGGCATTGTCGCGGCACAGCATGGCCCCCTTCATCTCAGCCATGCAAACTGGTGGTCATTCACTACTTTCATTTTGGGGAGCTCTTGTTCCACGTTTTGCCTCAGAACGGAATATCAGTATTTTCACTGTATTTGCCCTGCTTGGGATTGCGAGACAATTCCACAAGCGTGATTATTTTCTCATCGCATGGTTTGTATTACCCTTTATAGTCGAACCACGCAGCGCGTCAGCTATCAGCGTTTTTCCATTGGCGCTTTTATCTGGTATCGGTTTCGCAGAAATTATCATACCTGCACTTGCCAGTCATCTTAGACCCCAAGACAAAAATACTGAATGGACATATTATTTTCAACGCAGTCCCCTACTTCGGATTTCTTTGATCTATATAATTTTCATTTCCCTTGTGGGATCTTTTACCACAAGCCTGGATATTGCTTCCCATACTCTAAGCCAACCAGATCGAGAAGCGATGCAATGGGTTAAAGAAAACACGCCTCAATCCAGTCAATTTATAGTTTGGACTGGTTCAGCTGAACCATTTTCTGACCCTGTCCAGGAATGGTTCCCTGCGCTCACCAAACGGACCTCCCAAAACACAATCCAGGGACAGGAATGGATATTAGGCAAAAAATTTCAACAATTTCAGCAAAGCCTGGACGAATTACAAGCGTGTCTCGAGATCAATTGTGTCGACGATTGGGCAAAAGTAGTTGATCGAAGTTACGATTATATTTATGTACGCCAACCTTCCTTATTGGGAAAAGAAATTGAGTTATCAATTGAACCTCATATGGTTTATCAAACCGATTCAATAACAATCTATACCTTTGGAAAGAAAAATAACTAGCCACCTGACACTTTAATAATTGAATAGTTGATCGGCATCAATTCTCCAATA
>JACKQG010002596.1_pt1 | contig 23370 bp, 23 predicted proteins | sample 8237621 | NCBI WGS metagenome assembly JACKQG01 (sample SAMN15677084, study PRJNA649215) | marine metagenome | biome: marine; feature: Black Sea; material: saline water; isolation source: suspended particulate matter (SPM) from the Black Sea western gyre | collected 2013-06-09/2013-06-10 | depth... | reverse complement strand
TCAACCCAGCAACCCCTCATATAAATCTTGCCAATCCGGGTTACTCTCTTCGATCAACTTCAGCTTCCAGTTGCGTTTCCAGGTTTTGATTGTTTTTTCACGCTGAATGGCGGCTTCCATCGTTGCATGCAACTCATACCAGACCAGGTCATGTACCGAATACTGCCTGGTAAACCCCTCAACAACGTTATTTTTATGCTCCCATACACGCTTCACTAAACTGGACGTTACTCCGGTGTACAGCGTACCGTTTCTCTGACTGGCTAAAATATAGACACATGGCTGTCGCTCCATGAATTCCTCCCTGATTTTTATATTCTAAAACTGGATACCAGCATCGGCTCTGGCATCCTGCTTCGCTCTACCTCCTGCATCCCTGCAGTCGTGCGCTGGTATGACGACAAAAAGCACAAACCTTAAACCCTACACTTCGTCACTCCAGACTTGATCTGGAGTCCAGTAGGATGACCAACACCATTTACAGGCTTGATGACAGAGTCCAGAAACAACTAGCTCATTCTGGCGTGCTCGGCCCGATTATGGATTCCATCCTCAGGTCCGTGAACGGCACATCCGTGTGCCACTCCTCCAGCATCCGCTGGTATGACGAAAAATAAATCGAACTACTCTTCGTTCTTAGACCGCTACTAAACCAGCCGTATCGGCGCCTGTTCATCGGTCAGGGCTTCCACCCGACCGATCACACAAACGGCTGTGTAACCTTTTTTCTTCAGGGCTTCCACGCAGGCGTCTACATTCCCGGCAGGGATGCCTGCCAGCAGGCCTCCTGCCGTCTGCGGATCAAACAACAGAGGAAACGCAGGGTGTTTTGCAGCCTGCTCGATATCACTTACAGCCCGGCGTAGACGCAGATTCTGCGGCTGCAGCGATGACAGAATACCGGCGGCAACCGTATCCAGTGCGCCATCCAGTAACGGCAGGGCATCCATATACAGTACCGCATCGACCTGCGATGCCCGGGTCATTTCGATCAGGTGTCCGATCACGCCGAACCCGGTCAGATCGGTGCAGGCTGTGGCCTGATACTGTTGCAGACATTCGGCGGCCTGCTGACTGGAGACCAGCATCGACTGGATCGCGCCATCGATCCAGCGCCCTTTAGCCTTTCCGCGCATTTCTGCAGCGAATAACGTGCCAGTGCCAATCGGCTTGGTCAGAATGATCGCATCGCCCGGCTGTAGACCATTTTTTCTCCATACTTTCTGCGGGTCTATCAGACCATTTACAGTCAGACCAAACGCCAGTTCCACACCTTCACTGGAATGTCCACCCGCCAGCACCGCTCCGGTCGGCTGGATAATCGACAGGGCTCCGGCCATTACATCGTAGAGCGTTTCTTCAACGACTCGTTCACGTCCGTAAGGGACCGTGGCAATCGCCAGCGCTGACTGAGCTTCCGCACCCATCGCGAAGATATCACCCAGCGCATGATTCGCGGCGATGGCTCCAAAGGTATAGCTATCGTCGATAAAGGCTCTGAAGTAATCCACAGACTGCACCATCACCCTGCCTTGCGGCACGGCCAGCATCGCGCAGTCATCCGGTGCATCGCGCCCGATCAATACGTCATCGCGTTGCATCACTGGCAGACGTTGCATCACTCTTGATAAAACCGTTGCTCCGACTTTGGCACCGCAACCACCACAGCGCATGGCAAGTGTAGACAGCTCGCGAATCGCTTCAGCATCGGCAATTCCGGAGGCCAGTTGCAGACTGCTTTCTTCATCCATCTGCGGCAGTTGATTGAACTTGCGCATGAACTCGACATCAATCCAGTCTTTCAGCTTCCATAGCCAGGCGGACTCAAACGACCAGCCGGCACGTGATGCAATGGCGTATTTATCGCCGGTGCTGATCAGCCCCAGAAAATTTTTCTGTGGCCGGTAAGGACGCAATCGGCCAAGCGTTGCGGCAACCTTCAGGTTATGTGCCAGTACCGGCCCCTGACGAACGGCAAACACACCTGACTTGGGGCGCGGACTGGGTAACGCCGCTACATCGCCTGCTGCAAAAATATTCGCATGCGACAGAGACTGCAGGTTTTTGTCGACCCGAATAAAGCCACCTTGATCGACTTCCAGCCCTGCCTGTTTTGGCCACTCAGGCGCTGCGGCCGTGGTCACCCAGAGCACCGCATCGGCAGCTATCGCAGAACCATCATCCAGCACCACCCGGTCTTTCTCGACGGCTATGACACGTTTATTCGGATAAATACTGATATTGCGTTGTGCAAAGACACGCTCGAAGCGCTGACGTACGCCATCATTGTGCATATGCATGATGCCAGCGCTTTCGGTGACCAGCGTGTAGTTAAGATGTTCTGATGACCGGCCTTTTTCACGCAGTACAGTTTGCAGCCGGTGCTGAGTGGAAAGAGACAACTCGACCCCGCCTGCTCCACCCCCGACCACCACCACACGAAACTCTGCATCATTGGCTTCCACCCGCTTAACCAGTTCATTCCATTTACGCAGAAAGATATCGATAGGCTTGGCCGCAATCGCATACTCATCGACACCGGGGATATCGATACTATTCGGCCGCGAGCCGGTATTGATCGACAGCAGGTCGTAATAAACCGGAGGACGACCGGGCATGATGACCTGTGAGTTTTCAGTATCCAGCGCGTCAACTTCGGCGTGATACAGGCGTGCTCCGGCAAAACGCGCCAGCGGGCCGAGGTCGATATGGCAGTCGTCATAGCCGTAGTGGCCGGCGACATAGCCCGGCAGCATTCCGGAGTATGGCGTATGGATATCACGCGTGATCAGCGTAATGCGCAAGCCCGATACCGGTTTCATACCCAGTCGTTTGAGCACCGTGACATGGGCATGTCCGCCACCGATCAAAACCAGATCTTTAACGACCGGGGAATTACTTTTCTGCATGACTTTGTATCCTGATTCCTGTGTATTTTAACGCTTATTCGTTTTGTTACTGGATGGCACTATTCGTTTCAATAACCAGCTACATCTTTCGTCATTCTGTACCTGATCCGGCTACGTGGTAATGATCTCGTCATTCCAGACTCGATCTGGAATCCAGTGCAACGAATAGCACCATTCACGAACCTGTAGGTGGAATCCAGAGACAACTCGCACACCCTGGCGTTCACGGTACCGATTCTGGATTCCATCCTCAGGTCCGTTAACGGCACGTCCGTGTGCCACTCCTCCGGTATTCACTGGTATGGCGACAAAAAGCACAAACCTTAAACCCTACACTTCGTCACTCCAGACTTGATCTGGAGTCCAGCCCAACGAACCGCACCCCTTAACCCGATTGGCTCCGGTCCTGGATTCCAACATCAGGTCCCCCGGCTCCGATTCTGGATTCCATCCTCAGGTCCGTTAACGGCACCTCCCTGTGCCACTCCTCCAGCATGCGCTGGTATGACGAGATAAAACACGAACCCTAACAACATCGTCATTCCAGACTCGATCCGGTAGAATACCTCTACTCTCGTCATTCCGGGCTCCGACTCTGGATACCAGCATGCGCTGGTATGACGAGATAAAGCACAAACCCCAAAAAAACATCGTCACTCCAGACTTGATCTGGAGTCCAGCCCAACGAACCGCACCCCTTAACCCGATTGGCTCCGGTCCTGGATTCCAACATCAGGTCCCCCGGCTCCGATTCTGGATTCCATCCTCAGGTCCGTTAACGGCACCTCCCTGTGCCACTCCTCCAGCATGCGCTGGTATGACGAGATAAAACACGAACCCTAACAACATCGTCATTCCAGACTCGATCTGGAATCCATCTCAACACTAGCACCCCTTACACACCATAGGCATCGGCTCTGGCATCCTGCTTCGCTCTACCTTCTGCATCCCTGCAGTCGTGCGCTGGTATGACGACTACAAGCGGAAAGCCCCCACAACCCTCGTCATTCCGGGCTCCGACCCGGAATCCAGTAGGACGACTAGCGCTCCTTACACCCCCACGACTCCAATCCTGGAACCACATTAACCTAAACTGAATTATCCGCCCTGCACCCGATACAGGTGCACTGAAAACAGGCTATTGTCATCGAGCCAGCAGGCGTCCGACTGAAACCCGGCCTGCGCCGCCAGTGCATTAAACTCATCCACTGTGTATTTGTAGGAATTTTCGGTATGGATACCTTCACCCTGACTGAAATGAAAGCTTTGCCCGTCTACCGTTACGGTTTGTTCACGTCGGCTGATCAGGTGCATTTCGATGCGCCCTTTGGATTCGTTATACAGCGCCTTGTGCTGCCATGTTTCAAGATCAAAATCGGCATTCAGTTCGCGGTTGATATGCGCCAGCAGATTCAGATTGAACTGGGCGGTGATTCCGGCAGCATCATCGTAGGCCGCTTGCAGTATTGCTCGGTCTTTTTTCAGGTCGACCCCGATCAATAGATAGCCTCCCGTTCCCACCAGTTCGGCTATCGAGTTGAGGAAAACAATGGCGTCCTGCGGTTTGAAATTACCGATGCTGGAACCGGGAAAAAACGCCACACGGGTGCCGCCCGGTGCACTCGGCGGCATCTCCATCTGCTGGGTGAAATCGGTGCAGGCGGCATGGATTTCCAGCCAGGGATAGGCTGCCGCCAGTTCTTTTGCGGCGAGGCGCAGATGATCTTTTGAGATATCCATCGGCACATAGGCGCAGGGTTGCAGGCCTTCGAGCAGGATATGTACCTTGGCACAACTGCCGCCGCCCGGCTCTACCAGCAGGCTGCCAGTGCCGACATGGCGCGCTATCTCTGCGGCGTTCGCATTCAGGATGCCAATCTCGGTACGGGTTGGGTAATACTCGGGCAGCTCGGTAATCGCATCGAATAACTGTGACCCCTTTGCATCATAGAAATACTTGGGGGGAATCGAGGCTGGACGCTTGCGCAGTCCACTGAGCACGTCGCCCAGAAAATCACTACGCGTCGCATGTAGATCGTGGAACTGAATATTCTGTTTAGTCAAATTAGTTTCCATTACAGAGCACAGGTTCTGAAACCGGCGAACACATCGTTACGATCGGGGCCATAGTAGGTGCGCCAGCTGTTGCGGATCATACGTGCCTGCGTGGTCCAGGCACCGCCGCGTAAGACTTTTGTGTTGCCGAACAGCGGCTGTGAGTAATCGGCGTACATATCGGGGGTGAAATCCGGATAAGGGCCGAAGTCATCCTGGGTCCATTCCCAGACATTGCCGATCATCTGGCGGCAGCCGAAGGCGCTGTCACCGGCGGCATGTGCGCCGACATCCACGGTGCCCAGCGCGTAGCCGTTGAGATTGGCCTGATCGGCGCGCGGGGCCTGTTCTCCCCACGGAAAATAGCGTTTGTGTGGCGCCAGAGTTTTGCCATCGGCCGAGGGTTGACCGGCAGCGGCGACTTCCCATTCCAGCTCTGTTGGCAGGCGTCTGTGTGCCCAGCGACAGTAAGCCTGCGCCTCATGCCAGCTAACATGGATCAGCGCTGCGTTTAGCGCCAGCGGGTGCCATTGATCGAACTGTCTGATCTGCCAGCCCTGAGTCGCTTTGCGCCAGTAAACCGGTTGCTGCAGGGCGGCCGATTCGCGCCAGCCCCAGCCGGCTTCGCTCCAGTAATGTTTTTTCTGATAGCCGCCCTCTTCCACGAAAGCCAGAAAATCGGCATTGCTGACCGCCGCTCTGGCGATGCTGAAGGGTTCGACCGTTAGCGGGTGCGCCCATTTTTCATTATCGAACACGAAGCCATCCTGCGCGCTGGCACCCAGCATAAACTGCCCGCCGGGAATCGCTACGTCGCCGGCCAGTCCTCCGGCATTCATAATATGATGCCCTGCTCTGGCGATATCCGGGGCCGGATATTGCAGGGTCTGACGGGTATAGGTATAGGCTTCGTTATGCATGTCGTGATGGAACACGGCGTACTGAGCCAGATAATCGCGCTGCGCATCGCTGCCCTGCGTCAGACAGACGCTGACCCGCTGTAACACGGTTTCGATATAAGACAGAGTATCCGCCAGCGAGGGTAACGGCAGGTCCCAGCGGTCATCATGCGCGATGGTTATGGAGTCATACAGGTTATCGGAATTGGCCCGAATCGAAGCCTGTCCGAGGTGCTGACGTAACACCCAGTATTCATAAAAATAGGCCGCATGGCCGACTTCCCAACGCAACGGATTCACCGTGGCGAGCTTCGGCCCCATCAGTTGGGTATCGTTTAATCCATCCAGCAAGGCCAGAGTACGTTGATGCGCATCCTGCATCTGATCGGTAATCGTCGCTGGGTCAGTTGTATACATGATCGATTGTCTGGCATGGAGGATTATTTAAACAGCCGGCATTGTCCCACGCTAAACAGCTGTTGTCATCACACCCAGTTGGTTTATGATGAGAACCATTATCAGTTACAAATCGTTGTCATGCGCATCATTCTGATTACCCCTGCTCCACCCAGATCACGCGCGGGCAACCGTGCGACCGCATCGCGCTGGGCCCTGCTGCTGCGCACACTCGGTCACAGCGTCGAAATCGCGACCGACTATAACGATGAAAATGCCGATCTGATGATTGCGCTGCACGCCTGGCGTAGTGCCGATTCGATTCAGCGCTTTGCCGAGCTGCACCCTCATCGCCCTTTGATTGTGGCCATCACCGGTACCGATGCCTACCGTTTTATCCATAGCCATCCGGAACCGACCCTGCGTTCGATCTCGCTGGCCCATCATCTGGTCGGACTGCATGATCTGATCGCGAATACACTGCCGCCGGATCAGCGCCACAAAATGCATGTCATCTACCAGTCGGCTGAGCCGGTTGGCCCACGCAATCCGTATAAACGGTTTTTCCATGTATCGGTAATGGGCCATCTGCGCGCTGAAAAAGATCCGCTGCGCCCCGCTCTGGCGGTTCGCAAACTGCCCGCATACAGCCGCATTCAACTGCACCACTACGGCAAGGCGCATACGCCTGAATGGGCCGAACAGGCACGCGCTGAGATGCTGATCAATCCGCGTTATCACTGGCACGCCGAAATTCCACACTTTCAGATCAGACAGGTCTACCAGCGCACCCATGTACTGGTGCTGCCATCGCGCATGGAGGGTGGAGCGAATGTGATCTCGGAGGCCATCGTCGCCGGAGTGCCGGTGATCGCTTCCGCCATTGAAGGCTCGGTCGGACTGCTCGGCAACGACTATGCCGGCTACTTTCCGGTGGAAGATGAACATGCCCTGTCGGCACTGCTGTTACAGGTCGAATCCGAACCCGATTTTTACCACCGACTGGAGCAGTCCTGCATTGCAAAGCAAGCGCTGTTTACACCAGACAATGAGCGTGAAGGCTGGCGCAGGCTATTGCTCAAGTGTTAACCCGCAGTCATTCACCAGCGAATCAACTCAATCCCAATAAGCCATAGCTAATTCATGGTTTTTGCATCCGCAATAAAGTTATACCATCAGAACCACCAACAATAAAAAGGGAACAACATGAAATTAATCACCACTTCCATCAATAGCATTTGCGCCATTGCCCTAAGCCTTATGCTGTTCAGCAGCTCCGCTTACAGCGCCCCTAAAACTCTGGTGTTTTCCGCTATTCCGGATCAGGACCAGTCACAGCTGATCAAACGCTTCGGCAAGGTAGCGGACTACCTGGCCGAAAAGCTCGGCATTCCGGTCAGGTATGTACCGGTAAAATCGTATGCTGCTGCGGTTACTTCATTTCGTAACAATCAAATTCAACTGGCCTGGTTCGGAGGGCTTTCCGGGGTGCGCGCACGCCTGCTGGTGCCGGGCTCCGAAGCCATTGCTCAGGGTGAAGAAGACACCCGTTTCGTGTCTTACTTTATCGCGCACCATAGTAGCGGACTGAAGCCTTCCGATGATTTTCCTGTCGCTATGGAGGACAAAACCTTCACCTTCGGTTCAAAGGGGTCAACCTCAGGACGACTGATGCCGGAGTTTTATATCCGAGAGCATATGGAGAAATCACCAGAACAGGCCTTCAGCCGGGTCGGTTTCAGCGGCAATCATTCACGCACTATCGCGCTGGTTCAAACCGGCGCCTATCAGCTTGGCGCGACCAACTACAAGGTCTGGGAAAGCGAGCTGGCGGCGGGTAATATCGATCTGGACAAGGTTTCTGTAATCTGGAAAACCCCGACCTATCCCGATTACCAGTGGTCGATACGCGGCGATGTGGACAGCGAATGGGGCGCGGGCTTTAAACAGCGCGTCAAACAGGCTCTGCTGGAGATGAATGACCCGGAACTGTTGCAGGCCTTTCCGCGCAGCCGTTTTATTGAAGCCACCAATGATGATTACCAGCCGATACTCGATACCGCCAGAAAAATTGGCCTGATTGATTAAGTTGAGCGACTAACCATGTTTCAGCTGCAGTCAGCCAGTGCATCCTACAAGGATGAGCCTGTACTGACTGATATCAGCCTGCAGATTCCTGCCGGGCAGAAACTGGCCCTGATCGGGCATAGCGGTTCCGGCAAATCCACCCTGCTGCGGCTGCTGTATGAGCAGCGCCCACAGCACATCGCGCTGGTCCCACAGGATTATGGTCTGGTCAGCAGGCTGTCAGTTTTCCATAATGTATACATGGGTCAACTGGGTCGTCATCCACTCTGGTACAATTTACTTAACCTGCTCAAGCCACTGGCCAAACCCGTCCAGCAGGTAGGTGCGATTCTGGATACGCTACAGCTCGGGGATAAGATCTTTGAGCCGGTCAGTCAGCTTTCCGGCGGCCAGCAACAGCGCACCGCGATTGCGCGTGCAATGATGCAGGCGGGTGACATCCTGTTCGCCGATGAACCGGTCTCATCACTGGATGAACAACAGTCGAAACTGGTGATGGAAATCCTGTGCCAGCGCTTTTCCACTGTGGTGCTCGCAATGCACGACATCGATCTGGCTCTGGCCTATTGCGATCGGATTATCGGGCTGGATCACGGCAGGATTACGCTGGACGCTGCAGTTACCAGTCTGAATCGAAACAACCTGCTCGAACTGTACGGTGAATAACCCGGCTATCTACCATCGATCGGCACACTGGAAAATCAGCTGGCTGTTCGTCGGCATCGCTATCCTGTGCCTGCCTTTTGCTGATCTTACGATCAATACCTACGACCCGATGGCTGAACTGGGCAGGCTCTTTTCCGGCCTGCTGCAGCCATCCATCGCAGCGATTGAGAAACCATTTGAGGCGTTACTGCAAACTATCTCGTTTGCTCTGCTCGGTGTTAGCGCCGGTAGTGTCTGTGGTTTTTTTCTGGCGCTGATTTTTCGCTTCCGTCTGGTCAGAGTGAGCTGTGCACTGATACGTGCGGTGCATGAACTGTTCTGGGCGCTGATTTTTCTGCAGATTTTCGGTCTGCATCCGCTCACCGGCCTGCTTGCACTCGGCCTGCCCTATGCCGCTACCTTCGCCAAGGTGTATGCCGAAATTCTCGAAGTCGGCGAACGCCGCGCCTACGATACCATCCGTCACTCTGCCGGAATCAGCTCGGCATTTTTCTATGCCAGAATTCCAGACCTATGGCAGCACTTTGTCACCTATACCAGCTATCGTATGGAATGCGGTTTACGCTCCAGCGCCGTGCTGGGCTTCGTCGGCCTGCCGACACTCGGATACTATCTGAGCACTGCCTTTCTGGAAGGGCAGTATGCCGAAGTGTGGGCGCTGCTGATTATGTTTTATCTGCTGATTGCCGGACTGCGCTACTGGCTACACCCGAAACTGCTTCCTTTTTATCTGCTGGCAGCACCTTTTATTATCGCTAACGACAGCACTATTACCTTCGACAATATCGTACGCTTTTTCACTCAGGATATTGTGCCCGCCCCGCTGCGTAACGGTGAAGGCTCTGCAGCACTCTGGCACTGGTTTTCCGAGCTGCTCATGCAGCAGGCACTACCCGGCATCGTCAACACGCTGGTACTGACACAGCTTGCGCTGGTCGTCACCGGTGTGATTGCACTGCTCTGGTTTCCACTGATTTCTGGTTTATTTTTCGGCCGCTTCGGACGTAGTACCGGGCATTTTTTCCTGGTGGTGATGCGCTCCACCCCGGAGTATATTCTGGCGTTTATCCTGCTGACCTTATGGGGGCCATCGATGCTTCCGGCCGTGGTGGCACTGGCACTGCACAATGGCGCCATCATTGCGCACCTGATCGGTCGCTACAGCGAAGCCCTGCCGCTGCGCATCGATGCCAGTCGCGGTATTAATCGCTATGCCTATGAAGTCGTTCCGCGCGTCTACAGCCAGTTTCTGGCGTACCTGTTTTACCGCTGGGAGATTATTCTGCGCGAAACCGCGATCCTCGGCATCCTTGGCATCGCCACACTGGGCTTTTATATCGACAGCGCGATTCAGGATATCCGGCTCGACCGGGCGATGCTGCTGATTGCGATCACGGCACTATTGAATGTCGCGGTCGATAGCCTGTCGCGTGTCATTCGCTCGCGTTTCAGGCTCTCGATGAGCCCGCAACAGACCCGCTAACTGCTGACTATGCGGGGATGAAATTAACCGCATTGTGCAAGGGAATACGCTCTAGAATATTGCTCGATACCGGGCAGTGTTTCATGCGCTCCAGGATGTAGGCGAGGTCGTCCTCGCTCGGCACCCCGGACTGCAGCTCCACATCGAAGCTGGCATCTGCCCGGGTAACTTCCCACACTTCATCGGTATCGATCTGCAGCTCACCTTTCCCGGCGCGTAGTATCAACCCGCGTTCGGCGCAGTTTGTACGCATATACAGATGCTGGCAGGTAAACAGACCGTTGATAAACAGCAGAAAGCCCGGCGAACGGATATTCAGCTCCAGTGCTTCCCAGGCGTCATCCTTCAGCACCTCGACCTGCAGCTGATCGATTTCATTCTTATCCGTCTGGTAAGTGCAACTCAGTCTTAAGTGGAAATGTCTTTTATGCATTACAGTCCTCTGATTGGTTAGCCGAGTCATATTCTAACGCTGTTTTTATATTCCGCGCTGACTCAGCTCAACTGGTATGAGTACGCTGGCCTGAGTACGTTAGTACCGTCGCGCGCGCTATTCTCTGTTAAGATTCGATTTTTTCAAGCCGTCCAGTCTATGAGCCGTTACCGTCCGCCTTCGCCACCGAAATCCCCCTACATCACTGCCGCCGGCATGCTCATGCTGCAACAGGAGGAAAAAGCGCTTTGGCCACGCCGGCGCGAAGTCGTTGCTGCCCTGTCTGCAGCGGCGGCTGAAGGCGATCGCTCGGAGAATGCCGAGTATATCTATCGTAAAAAGGAACTGCGCGAACTGGATCGGCGTATCCGCTATCTGCAAATTCGGTTACCAGAGCTGAAGGTTGTCAACTCCATCCCCTCCAATACCCAGCAGGTTTTTTTCGGTGCGACCGTGCATCTGCAGGATACGCAGAGTGAGATCAGGGTTTATCGTATCGTCGGCCCGGATGAGTTTGATCAGCAGCCACACTACATCAGTATGGATTCACCGCTCGCGCGTGCCCTGCTGAAACGCGAGCTGGGCGAAGAGATTATGGTGCAGGTGCCCGGTGGAGAGCAGCATTATCTGATCGTTGAGATTGAGTATCGGTAGATTAGAACGCTGGCAGAAAATCCTCAATCCGCTGCTGAGTTAGCGATGGCGCGGGGTGATGGGTGACTTCACAGTACTCGGCCAGACCCGAGCGATGCACCAGTAAAGCGGTCGAACAACGTGTGCCATACTCTTCATGCTCAATAAACTCGGCCGAAAGCACGCGTTCCAGCGCCAGCGGAACACCGGTCTGCGGCAGCCGTTGATCGGCTACGATCGAGCGATCATTCAACAGTAGCGCAAGCTGATCGATAGTACCCGGCTGTTCCAGCCAGCGGCCCAGTTTCTGCACCGCACTCTGTGCCTTAGGCCAGGCTATATCGAGCGTACTGTTGCTGACACCATACAGGCCCGGCGCCAGACACTGCGGCTGCGCTGTATAGTTCGACTGATACACCAGCGAGCAGCCATCGTATGCGATCAGGTTGTAACCGTTATAGATCTGTCCCTGCGACTGTAGTGTCTCACAGTAGTCAAGCGCTGTGCCCTCACCTTGCAAAAATCTGCTTACCAGCAGCCCGCGACTGCTGGCATCGGCCCGGTTGGCCTGTGGATCACGGATATTGGTAATCGCGCTAAAACGTCCCTTCCGGCTGATCCCCATCCAGCTGCCACCCTGCTGCAGATCGCGCCCGCCAAACAGTTGCGGATGGTCCGGCCAGAAATGCGCCACCTGTGCAGGGCGCGCATAGAATTCATCGCGGTTGGCGCACACCACCAGCGGATAATCCGGATGAACCTGCCAGGCTATGGCCAGTAAACACATACTCTCGCTAACTCTTTATGACTTAGTTTAAAAACCTTTTTAGCACGAAGTACACGATGAGCACGAAGAAAACCCCCTGTTTATCACAGCTTCGTGTAGCTGAAGAGCGGCAACCGGTCTGTTAAGCTCTACCGCTGTTACTCCTGATTCGCCCCGCCCAGATAGTCACATAAGGCTGGAATGAAGCGCGACAGTTCGAGTGCCATCAGTGCAAAATCGGCATCGAAGCGCATCACTGCGTCATCCGCAGCCGTATCGGCCGCTTCATCCATTACCAGCTCCATAAACTTCAGGCGTTTGATCGACAGATCATCTCCCAGCACGCAGGCAATTCTTTCCTGCCATTCTATCGCCAGTTTGGATACCAGCTTGCCCGATTTGAGATGTTGCTGAACTTCGTCACTGCTCAGATCCATCCCGCGAATACGGATCACACCACCTTTTTCAACGGGCTCTTTCAGCTCGCACTCGTCTGCGATCAACAGGTCTGCCGGTGCACTGCTGTTGACCCAGCCCGTCATCACCGCCGTTGGCGCCTGATTCACTGCCAGCGGGCGTACCTTGAGTGAACCCAGGCTTTCGCGTAGCAGGCTGAGGATTTCCTCGGCTTTGGACGCGGTGCTGCAATCGACGATAACCCAATGGTTCTGCGGATCGATATAGGCATAGCTGCGCTGGGAACGGGTGAAGGCACGCGGCAGCAGATCGACGAACACTTCTTCCTTGATGCGGTTCTTTTCCTTGCGCCCGACTTCACGGCCCTCGGTGGCTTCGATCTCTTCGGCCTTTTCCTCTACCGCTTCACGTACCACCGAAGCCGGTAGCAGGCGATCTTCACGGCGCATGCACAGCATCAGACGGCCATTCGTGGCATGCACCAGCGATTCGCCATGTTTACCCAGTGGAGAAGTCCAGCCAATGCGATGCGTATCCAGCCCCTGACAGGGCTTGAAGGCTTTTTCCTGCAGGGTTTCGTGCAGTTCTTCGGCACTCGTGCCAAAGTCTTCGGTAAGCTGATAAATCTGTAAATTACGAAACCACATGCGTTTACTATCTCCGGGAAAAAGAGCGCGATTATGGCGAAAGCGTGCTGCCGATGCCAGATGAATTTGTTCTCGAAAAAAACCCTGGCAGTTGCTGCGCTGGCGTCATTGCAGACTGCATGGGCCTCAAAAGGCGTTTTAACTATCGCCTGCAGACTCACAAGCTTTGCAGCACCTTTCTGCTGGAATGGATGCTATAATTTTGGCCCGGCAATGAATTGCACTATGAATGCCCACTGGATTCGGGTCTATAATTTTAACAAAAAAATGCAGAGAGTGACTTTATGGCCCTGATATGGCGCAAACAAATGAGTGTCGGTAATACGCTGATCGATGATGAACATCGCTATCTTATCTGCCTGATCAACACCATAGAACTGGCTATTCGTACCGATGATGCGCATGACATTCTGGCGACTACACTGGAGCAGCTGGTGGAGTACACCCAGATTCACTTCGATACCGAAGAACAGATTCAGCTCAAGATTAAGTATCCGGGTCTGGAGGAACATAAGAAAGAACACAAAAAAATCATGCAGGATCTGCATGAGGTTAAAAAGAAACTGGATAAAATACTGTCCACAAAGAAAAGTACTAATTCAACCGCAGCAGTACCGCAGAAAGATATCACTGACAGTGAGATTGAACAGTTACTGGAGGATGACCCGGATACCCAGCTCGATGAAAGTGATCTGACCCCATTAATCAAACTGATGCGGCGCTGGATCATCGAGCATGTACTGGGCACCGACATGAAGATGAAGCCCTATTTAGCCAATCATCACTCGCTGTTCAGCTGACCGTAACGGCCCTGACTATTGCAGGATCTGAATCAGGGTGGATACCCGGATCTGATAATCGTTAATAGCAGCGGTCTGTCCATTTTCCTGAACGATACCAGTGGTCAATTTTCTCACCTGAAAAATGTTGTCCTTGCAGACATCGCGCAAAAGGCTATCGACAGTATCTATATCGCCGATCTGAATGCGGACTCCAGCCCGGAAATCATTATCAGCGCAAACGGCTCCTATGTGGTTACTGTCGGTAATGATTTAAATTTCAGCATCATGCCGATTGAAAACCACTCAGATAAACTAACGCCGGTCGACTGGGATAACGATGGTGACCTCGATTTTGTGGAACAAGATACCCTGCAATTTTGTCAATCGCTCACACTCACTATTCCCGAGTTTCTACACTACTGGATCAACCAGGGTAATGGTGAGTTCAGGGAAGAACTTGTTTCCACCACACCAACCTTAATTATCAATCCTGCTCCCATTGAAGTAACGCCAGTGGACCCATCTACCCTGACTCTAACCGAAACCGATTCGGGTTCTGGTAGCATCTCCGTGCTGTTTCTATCTGTTCTTCTCGGCCTGTTATTACTTTCGATATTCAGGCATGTTGAGCGAAAATAATGCTCCCCGTTGATGCGAATCAAGGCCAAACTTGAGGCCACTTACCTCTGGCATGGTCTTAATGTTTACGCGGGTTTACTTATTGACAACACCCTCGTATTTGTCATCCTGTGCCTTGATCTCAACAAAAGGATTTTTGTTTCTTCCATTCAATTGCCTGACCAGCAGCGAGCTTTCAGAGAACAGCTAGATCACCACATAGGTACAGGTCACCGAAAACAATAACGGCAGCGCCGGTGATAGCTTACCGGTCATTTCGATCAGGCCGATGATCGCCACCATGACCGCACCAATGATACCGGCCACCATGGCTCCCATACCGGCGATCTCGTAGAGAGAAATACTGGAGCTACTGATTCCGCCATCAGACCAACCGCTGCGCCGGTCATCGCTCCCATAAACAGTGCAGGACCGAACACACCGCCGTTAAATCCGAAGGAAAAACTGACGATGGTGGCGATAAACTTCAACACCAGCAGGATCAGACACATTTGTAGTGCAACACTTCCGCTGATGGCTGCGGTCGTCATATAACCACCCAGACCCAGAATTGCCAGAATTGCCAGAATTGCCAGAAAATAAAATCCCAGCCCGGCCAGAATAAGTCCACCGAGCATTGGCTTCAGACGGTTATCGATTTTAAGCTTGGCACCCAGCGCTACACCTTTTGGCAGCGCATGATTAAATCCTATCGCGATGAAACCGCACAGGACTTCGACCAGTCCGAAAAACACAAACTCATACAGAGTTGACATAATCCGGCACCGCCCCGCTCGAAATATTAAAGTTAACCCCGAGCATCTGCGCCAGTTCTGAGCCCGCAACAGCGGCGGCAGCAGTCGGAATAAACGGGTATAGACGCCACTGCCGTAGCACCACTTCCTGAACAAAAATAACCGCCACCAACGGTGCAGAAAAGGATGCCGCGATCGCAGCCGCAATACCGGCACAGGCCAGCGTCAGTTTTTCCTGTTCCTGTAGTTTGAACAGTGAACCGACACCGCTACCAGCGCCGGCACCCATGTGTACTGCCGGTCTGTAGCGCCCAACCGAAGCGCCCGCGCCGATCGAAACCGCACTGATTAAGCCGACCGAAAAGCCCTCTTTTACCCCGGTCTGTCCGTGATTAAAGTGAATGTCTTCTATGATGTGGGATAAGCCGCGATTGGCGCGGTTTGGCGGCGAGAGCGGCGATGAATCCAACGATGATGGCAAGAATAACCGTTCGAGCCATGGTCCAGTCGAGGTTCTGGAATCTTTTTGCTTGTGTCATTTTGGCACCTTTCGCTTTAATTATAAGTATTATCAGTCATGCGTGCGTCTTAGCCGAGTCCATGTATAACATTCTTTCAGCGCATACCGTTAGGGTTTATTCGTTCAGGAAATCGTTACAATATTCAACAACGGCGTTGATTGATACGCCTTATCTATTTTGACTGGTAGAAAGATTTATTCACGCTAAACAAAGCGTAATCGGCCGTAAAATTGCAGCTATGGAACCTTATATTCAGGGTGGCGAAAAGGCATCGGAAAGGGATGAATAAGCGAGCGAAATTAATGTCGGGAAACTCTACCTTAGAGTTTCCCTCACCCGGACCCGCAATTAGAACGCTAGCGGTTACTCGTGTTTCGATTCAATGCTATGCAGAATCGTATTCTCTGGTGCAATAAACTCCGCGTCCGTACTACGCAGGCGTCGATCCATCAGCAGCTTGAAAAACAACGGCAGAAAGAATACCGCCAGAAAGGTTGCCGCCAGCATCCCGCCCATGACACCGGTGCCCACCGACTGGCGCGCTCCAGCTCCAGCTCCGTGCGAGAATGCCAGCGGCATTACGCCCAGAATAAACGCCAGTGAAGTCATGATAATCGGACGAAACCTTAACCGCGCAGCCTCCATCGAAGCGGCCGTCGCCGACCAGCCCTGCTGCACCTTGAGCAACGCAAACTCCACGATTAGTATCGCATTCTTGGCCGCCAGACCCAGCAACGTGACCAGACCGATCTGAAAATAGACGTCGTTGGTATAATCCCGCAGATACACGGCGACCAGGGCCCCGAAGGTGCCAAACGGCAACGCGAGTAACACCGATAAAGGCAGTGACCAGCGCTCATACAGCGCGGCGAGGATTAAAAACACCATGACCACCGCCAGACCGAGCGCAATGAAGGAATTATTCTCCGATTTCATTTCCTGAAAGGAGGCACCACTCCAGTCGTAACCAAAACCGGCCGGCAGCGACTCTTTAGCGACTTTTTCAACCGCAGCCAGCGCCTGACCCGAACTTACACCGGGCGCACCGGAACCAAACAGCTTCACCGCAGGCAGATTATTAAAACGGTCCAGCGTATCGGGGCCAGAGCTGTATTCCACTTTGGCAAAGGCGGTCAATGGCACCATTTCGCCCTTACTGCTGCGTACGTACATGCGCCCGATATCATCCGGCGTACCGCGATAGCTGGAATCCGCCGATAGCAGCACCTGCCAGGCACGGCCATAGCGGTTAAAGTCGTTCACATAAAACGAGCCGAGTGTCGCGGCCAGGGTATTGAAGGCACTATCCAGCGGTATCCCCAGTGACTTGGCGCGCTCACGATCGACATTCACAAAGATCTGCGGAGTCGCCGGACGCCATAGACTGTTGATCATGCCCAGCTGTGGATTTTTCTGTGCGCCACCCTGAAACGCTCGCATCGCTTCGGCCAGTTTGGCCGGATCGCTTTCACCTTTGTTCTGGATATAAAATTCGAAGCCACCGGTAGCGCCCAGTCCGAAAATCGCGGGCGGATTGAATGCCAGTACCAGCGCTTCCTTGATGCCGGCGGTTTTTGCAAATAGTTCACCGACCAGTTGCTTGGTCGAGACTTCGCGGTCGTCCCAGTGCTTCTGACTGACAAACAGGGTCGCTGCATTATTTTTGTAACCGCCACCGAGAAAATCGAAACCGGAAAACGACACCACGTTTTCATTATTCGGATTCGACTTGATCGCCTTGATCACCTCTGCCACCACCTGATCGGTGCGCTCCAGCGAGGCTCCGTCCGGAAGGAATACGGCCGAGATATAAAAGCCCTGATCTTCATCCGGCACCAGCGATCCGGGTATGCTTTGCCACAGGCTGGCGGTGATATACACCATGCCGCCGAACAGTAATACCGCAAAAATGGAACGCTTCAGGATAAAGTGTACGCCATGGATATAGCCGCGCGTAAACGCGCCGAAGAATCGATTGAAGCCGCGAAACAGAAAATTAGTCTGCTTGTGTTCATGGCGCAGGATCATCACACATAAGGACGGCGTCATGCTCAGTGCGACAATGCCGGAGATGGTCACCGAGATCGCGATGGTGACCGCAAACTGGCGATACAGCTCGCCGGTCAATCCACCCAGAAACGCGATCGGTACAAACACCGACACCAGCACCAGTACAATCGCGATGATCGGACCGCTGACTTCCTCCATCGCCTTGATCGCGGCTTCGCGTGCACCGAGACCTTCTTCGTGCATGATGCGCTCGACATTTTCCAGCACCACGATCGCATCATCCACCACGATGCCGATCGACAGCACCATCCCAAACAGGGTCAACGTATTGATCGAATAGCCCAGCAGGTGCATACCGGCGAAGGTGCCCAGCAGCGATACCGGAACCGCCAGCGTCGGAATCAGCGTCGCGCGCCAGTTCTGCAGGAAGATAAACACCACCAGGAACACCAGCAGCATCGCTTCACCCAGAGTTTTCAGCACTTCACGGATCGACACTTCGACAAAGCGCGTGGTGTCGAACGGAACCGAATAGGTAAAACCATCGGGGAAGGATTCAGCCAGCTTTTGCAGCGTTGAATTCACTTCATCGGCGACACTCAGGGCATTCGCACCGGGCTGCAGAAAGATACCGACCAGCGCCGAAGACTTGCCATTGATCTGCCCGTTAAAGTTGTAATCCTTCGAACCCAGTTCAATCCGCGCAACATCCTTCAGGCGCAGGCTGCTGCCATCCTGATTGCTGCGCAGGATAATTTGTTCAAACTCTTCCACCGTGGTCAGGCGTCCCTGGGTGGTGATGCTATACACCATCTGCTGACCATCCGCATTCGGGCTTTCACCGATCTTGCCGGAAGCGAACTGGGCGTTCTGTTCGTTCAGCGCCTGCGCAATATCACTCACGGTCAAGCCGAGCTGGGTCATCCGATCCGGCTTGATCCAGATCCGCATGGCGTAATCCTTGGCACCGAAGATCTGTACATTGGTAGTGCCCGGAATACGCTTCAGGTGATCCAGAATATTCAGTTTTACGTAGTTGGAGATGTACAGATCATCGTAACGGCCTTCTTCCGAGTAAAACGCCAGTACCTGTAAAAACGAAGAACTGCCCTTTTCAACCGTAACGCCCTGACGCTTCACCTCTTCCGGTAAACGCGCCTCGACCTGCTTCACCCGGTTATTCACGTTCAGCGCCGCCTGATCGACATCGGTACCGATATCGAAGGTCACCGAAATGGTCACGGTACCACTGGAGGTTGAGGTCGACGCCAGATAGATCATCCCTTCCACGCCATTGATCGCATTCTCGATCGGCGCGGCTACCGTCTGCTCGATGACCTGAGCAGAGGCACCGGGATAGATCGCCCGCACCTGCACGACCGGCGGTGAAATCTCAGGGTATTGTGAAATCGGCAACACCCGCATTGCGGCGAGTCCGGCCAGCATAATAAAGATGGAAATGACGTAGGCGAAGTTAGGCCGGTCAATAAAAAAACGTGCGATCATGAACTGTTATCCTCGTCCTTATTATTGCTGTGCGGGCGCTGGTTTGGTTTCAGGCGCGGCCGCCGCCACCGGCATACCGGGGAAGAAAATTCGCGCCACGCCATCCACGATAACCTCATCACCGATTTCCAGTCCGCTACGGATGATCCAGTAGTTTTTACGCTGCTCATCCAGGTTGACCCATTCGCCCGGCACAATATTTTTTTGCAACGCAACCGTCATCCCGTTTGCGCCGGGGCTGGCCACATACACATACTTACCGCCCGGCCCATCCAGAATCGCGCGTTGCGGTAACGCAATGGCGCGGGACTTGATCGCGCCTTTCAGCTGAACCCGTACAAACTGTCCCGGCGACAGCATCGCATCATCGTTTTTCAAAATCGCGCGCATCGCAAAATTACCGGTATTGTTATCCACCTTGTAATCCTGAAAATCGAGCGCGCCGGAACGCCCGGAGCTGGCACCCGACTCATCCAGCAGATCGACCACAAAACCGGTTTCTGGTAGCACCAGTGTTCCACGCGCAATTTCGCGCCGCATGCGTAACTGATCATTCTCTGGAATACCGAAATTCACATGCACCGGATTGGTCTGTACCAGCTTGGTTAACAGGCTGTCACTACCCGCCTGCACCAGCGCGCCACGATTAAACAGCGCACGGCCGGCGATACCATTGATCGGTGCCTTGATCTGGGTGTAATCGAGATTAATCGCAGCCGTCAGCAGGTTGGCTTCCGCCTGTTTGATTGCCGCTTCAGCCACCGCTTTTTGCGCATTCGCTATATCCACTGCCGAGGCCGCATCATCCAGTTGATTCTGACTGACCATTTGTTTTTGTGCCAGCGGCGTGACTCTTTTGAGTTCGCGCTGGGCCTGACTCAACTGCGCCTCAGCGGTCACTTTCTGCGCCTTTGCAATCTCGATCGCAGCCAGTGCCTGCTGATACACCGCTTTAAAAGGGGCCGCATCCAGGCTGAACATCAGTTCACCGGCACGAGTCTGCACCCCTTCCTTATAATGGCGCTGTTCAATAATCCCGGTGATACGACTGCGCACATCGACTTCCAGCGAACCGGCGACCTGGCCGACAAATTCATAATGTACCGGAATATCTTCGGCTTTCACCTTAACCGTCGTTACCGCCACCGGAGGATGTGCGGGTGCTGCTGCAGCCGCCTGTTTTTTGGCGGCTAGTGGATTACAGGCTGTCAGTAACAACAGAGGGATCACTAACGCGATACGGGGAAGTGTTGATTTCATCATGATGGTGTTTCCACTAAATATTTTCAGGCGCTTTTACGAATTAGAACACTGCTTAAACCACTAAATAAACATGGTTATAACGACCGGATTAACAGCTCTGGAAAAATCTGAAAAGCCGAGTACACTACACCGTGCAGTTTACTACTAAACCCAGCAAAGTAAACTAGCGAGTTTACTTTTAACCTTATTACCGCACGCGATTATCGATGAATTTTTCCGCCTCAAAACGCCAGCAGATTATTGATGCCGCCCTGCTCGAATTCCAGAACCGGGGTTTCAAGTCGAGCAGCATGGACAGCATTTCGAAGCAGGCTGAAGTTTCCAAGCGCACCGTGTATAACCACTTTAATAGCAAGGATGAACTGTTCATCAGCGTGGTGCTGTATGCGCTGGAAAAAATGCATGATGTGATCAGTACCGACTTTGACCCGGATAGCTGTATCGAACAGCAACTGACCCGCATCGCTCTGGCTGAAATTGATCTACTCCAGTCCGAACAGCTGTTGCCGTTTGCGCGTATGCTGATGGCCGAGTTGATCAGCAACCCGAAGATGGCACTATTACTGGAAAGCAAACGACCGAGCTTCGAAACCAAATTTGACCAGTGGCTGAAAGCAGCCGTCAAACACGGCGCATTGTCTGTTGCAGACTTTGAAATCGCTATTCAACAGTTTTTTGGCATATTGAAAGGCAGCGCATTCTGGCCGGCGCTACTGGAGAGAAAGAAACTGAGCAAAAAGCAGGCGGAAAAAGTAGCACAGTCAACCGTATCGATGTTTCTGAATAGCTATGCCAGCAGGCCGTAATTAAAACTCATCCGAAACACTGGCGTAAAGGTCAGCTGCGCAGATCTGAAACTACCCGGCCCCTTTTAAGCATCCGCTACTCAATACCATGATAGGCCCTGTATATTTTCAGGGAGGGGTGATGGGTTGCGCCAAATGATAGACATGACACCGAAATCTCGGCCTTTTATCCATCGCTCACGAGCGCAGCGTAGGTTTTTCCTATGCAGCTTATTGCTATATGTTTATGCAGCAAATAATTTTGAAACATGAAGTTCATTTCGATGCTGCTCTGCTTGCCATAGGTCATACTGTGACTGTTGATTTATCCAGCTCTCTGAAGAGGTGTTAAATGCAATTGAGAGACGAACAGCCATCTCAGGGCTTAAGCCCACCTTACCATTAACAATACTTGAAAGGGTTTTCCTACTAACTCCCAGTCCTTTTGCTGCTTCTGTAACGGATAGTTCCAGAAGTTCAAGGCAAAGCTCCTTAATAATTTCTCCCGGATGGGGTAGGTTCTGCATCAACATAATAATTGCCTCAATGATAATCTTCGTAGTTTACAATTTCGGCGTGTTCACCATAAAACCTGAATGTAACACGCCAATTTCCACTTACTCTAACTGACCAAATTTCAGCGCGAGATCCCTATAGTTGATACAGGTGCAAACCAGGAAGATTCATATCTTCCGGTGCTACTGAAGCATTTAGCCGACCAAGAATTAACTGAAGACTTTTAGAATGTTTTGATTGAATCCCTGATTTGCGGCCAGTTGTAAAAAACTGTTCGAGTCCTTTGTGCTTGAAACTTAAGATCATTATCGAAGTGCAACCAGTAACGACTCGGGTTGCTAGTATTTTTAGACAACGCCAGGATTAGACGGCGCAGCGCAGTTTGCGGCGACCGAGCAGGGCATGTTTTTGCCCTGCGTTTTTAAATGACTTGTTGAACTATCCTTTTTTGTTATACATATTTTGGCGCAAACATAATGATTGCCATACCGGTTAACGCAACTGAGCCCCCAACAATATCCCAGGTAGTGGGCTTGATACCATCTACACCCCAGAGCCACAGAATGGCGACAAATACGTAAACGCCGCCGTACGCGGCATAGACTCTACCCGCCGCTGTTGGGTGAAGTGAGAGTAACCATGCGAAAAGTGCCAAGCTCAAAGCGGCTGGAATAAGTAACCAGACACTTTTTCCTTCCTTGAGCCACAGATACGGAAGGTAGCAACCAACGATTTCTGCGATTGCAGTAATTAAGAATAAGGTTATGGTTTTTAGTTCAAACAAGTGGATGTTTCACTAGTATTGGTTTGAACGCTTTACTATCGGGTGCATAGCGAAGCGAAGTATCCCGCATAAGTTACTTGTTAGCAGCTTTTTCTTCGAGCCGCTCAACTAGCCAAAGTTTAATTATAGATTGACGAGTTACACCAATACGACCAGCCTCTCTATCTAGAGAATCTATTACCCAAGAAGGAAAGTCTACATTGATTCTTTTTTGTTTTTGATTTGGACGCTTGATTGTAGATAAATCAAGATCATCAATAATATCTTGTTTATTATCATCAAATTTTTTATCAAAGTTTTTAGCTTTCATAAAGTTCTACCTCTTTTTTACGGGAGCGCCTGACTGAAATTATTCTGATGGTGCTACCACGATAAGTTATTACGGCTGACCAGTGCTTGTGAGCGATAAGGCCAATTACTAAAAAGCGTGGTTCATCC
>JACKQG010002595.1_pt1 | contig 23371 bp, 27 predicted proteins | sample 8237621 | NCBI WGS metagenome assembly JACKQG01 (sample SAMN15677084, study PRJNA649215) | marine metagenome | biome: marine; feature: Black Sea; material: saline water; isolation source: suspended particulate matter (SPM) from the Black Sea western gyre | collected 2013-06-09/2013-06-10 | depth... | reverse complement strand
GTGATTTAAGGGATATTTTTGGTGTGACAGCCGCTGCCGTTTCTCAGCATTTGGCTAAATTGAAAGCTTATCGCATTGCAAAAGCGGAAAAGCAAGGGCAAACGGTGTTCTATTCTTTGACCGAGCATCCTTTTCTCTCGCTCATTCCGGAACAGGCGACATCTCAAAACTGAAAGGAGAATCATGCAATATAAGGCTCGCTTTGCGGATTTAAAACCGGCGTTAATCAGTCTGGGTACTTCATTCGGTGCATCGCTGTGTTGTGTATTACCGATGACGATAGTTTTATTGGGAGTAGGTAGCGGCGGATTCATGATGGTAACGATGCAATACCGTTTTATTTTGTATCCCTTGGGACTGCTCGGACTGGGAATGTCTTATTGGTTGTTCTTTCTCCGCAAGCGGGCTTGCGATGCCCAAGTTTGTCAGATGCAGGGCAAACGCTGGAATGTAGCGGCCTTGATTTTTTCAACTGTTCTCATGAGTGTGGTAACTTATGTGGACTTTTTTCTGGTTTCATTGTGAAGGAGATTGTATGAGAAAAATCGGCGTAAGGTGCGTTTTACTTTTAGGAATGGTTCTGCTGTTGCTGATGACTCCCGTGTTGTCGCAAAGCGAGCCTTACGAGGAAACTCGAACACTTGAACAGGCGGCCTTGAGTTTGAGCGGCTTGACTTGAGGCGGTTGAGTGGCGATTGTCAAATCGTCCCTTTCAGGTCTGAAAGGCGTAAGCGCATCAAAAATCACTTTAACGGAAGGTTTCGTTTGGTACGATCCGACACAGACGAATCCGGAACAAATTGTGGCGGCAATCACAAAATCTGGTTACGGGGCAAAAGTGCTAAATGTGCAACCTGCCGAACCCAACTCGATTCCCCAAGATTGCGGGCTTTTTGGTTGGTTTTGTTGATCTGCTTGACAAAATGAGAACAAAAACGAGGAAATATGGAAAATTATGATTTGGTGATAATAGGTTCCGGTGGCGCGGGTGTCGCCGCAGCTATTAAAACGGCAGAATCCGGATATTCCTGTGCAATCATTGAAGCCGGAACGATTGGCGGAACTTGTGTCAATGTAGGTTGTGTTCCGTCGAAGGCTCTACTGCGTGCGGCTGAAGCCTATTACCACGCTGGACATCATGCTTTCAAAGGCGTTTATACAAAAACGAATGGTCTGGATTGGGAAACTGTGATTGCGGAAAAAGATCGCTTAGTCGAGAATTTGCGCCAGCAAAAATACATCGACGTTATCGCTTCTTATCCGCAAATTACATCGCTTCGCGGAAAAGCCGAATTGCAAGCCGATGGCAGTGTGCTTATTGATGGAGCAACCGTACTTCGGAGCCGGAAAATCCTCATTGCCACCGGAGCAAAGCCTCGTATTTTGCCTTTAAATGGAATTGAAGCAGTGGAAGTTTTGACCAGTACCACGGCGATGGAACTCCGGCATTTACCGCACTCCATGATTGTGATCGGCGGACGTTTTATCGCGCTGGAACAAGCTCAAATGTTTGCCCGGTTCGGCGCAAAAGTGACCCTTTTGCAACGTAGCAAGCGGCTGATTCCGGAACATGAACCGGAGATTTCGGCAGGCATTGCCGCCGCTTTCCGTGAAGAAGGCCTTGCCGTTTACACAGGAGTTGAGCTTCTTGAAATTCAGGAAGAAGGCGGAGAAAAAACCGTCATCGCCACGATGGGTGGAGAGTCCCGTGAGTTTCGGGCGGAACAAGTGTTGATGGCTACGGGAAGAAGCGGGAACACGGAAAATCTCGGTTTGGACAAGGTCGGGGTAGAATTAAATTCTGCAGGGGCCATAATTGTGAATGACGCTATGCAAACTGGTAATCCGGATATTTACGCGGCGGGTGATGTTACCAATCGTCCCCAATTAGTTTATGTGGCCGCCGCCGCTGGAGGGATTGCCGCAGAAAATGCTTTGACTGGTAGTGAAACGAAACTGGATTTGAGCATTCTTCCCGAAGTGATTTTCACCGATCCGCAAATTGCAACAGTCGGTCTGACAGAAGCTCAAGCCAAAACACAGGGGCATGAGGTAGAGACGGCTCAAATTCCGTTGGAGTATGTGCCGCGCGCGATTGCGGCACGGAATACACGAGGCCTAATCAAGTTGGTGGCGGAGCGCAAAACCAAGCGTTTGCTTGGGGCGCAGGTGTTGGCCGCCGAAGGAGGCGAGATCATACAAACGGCGGCAATGGCGATCCATTGCGGCGAAAAATACGGTTTCACAGTCGAGGATATGCGGAAGATGCTGTTTCCGTATTTGACGCAAGTGGAAGGGTTGAAACTGGCAACTTTAACTTTTAACAAAGAAGTCGCCAAACTTTCCTGCTGTGCGGGATAATATCCATTGGTAGTGGTTATCTTGTAACTGTTACTAATCGTTCCCACGCTCTGCGTGGGAATGCAGACTGCACCGCTCCGGCGGTGCAACACGGGACGCAGAGCGTCCGGTAGGCATTCCCACGCAGAGCGTGGGAACGATTTGGGAATGATTGGAAAATCGCTATCAGTTACAAGATAACCACTACCTATCCATTATCTTTTCAAGAAGAGGTATCCAAAATGATAACACCTTTATATATTGCTTTATCGGCCATTCTTGTAGTGGTGCTTTCCATAAAGGTCATGCGGACGAGAGGACGAACAAAAATTTACATCGGTGACGGCGGCAATGAAGAATTGAGCATTGCAATCGGGGCGCATTCCAACGCAACGCAGTATTTGCCGATAGCACTGTTGTTGTTGTTTTCTCTTGAGTACAATCAAGTGAACCTGATTATTGTGAATGTGTTTGGCATTTTTCTTTTGATTGGACGATTGTTTCATGTTTATGGACTTTACACCAGAAAAATGCGTTTTCGTTCCATCGGTATGAAAATGACCATCGGCCCTATTGTGTTTTTATCGCTGATGAATCTGGTTTTTCTGCCTTGGAACAAAATGCTGGAAATGTTTTAGTTTGACTGAAATTTTGAAAATCTGGAGGAATGCCGGGAATTAACAAATTCCTCAAATTTTCCGTTTGGCCGTGCCAGCGGAAACGTGAGTGGTGTTCTCTGAATGAGGGAGAACCTGCTATTTTTTCAAACCTTTCATTGGAGAGATTCAAATGAAACAAATAACATCGTTATTAGCTTTCGGGAGTCTATTTTTACTTGGATTTGGAATGTTTTCGCTTCAGGCGAAACCCGTTTTAAATCAGTTAGAACTCCGTATTTCGGGAATGACCTGTGAGAGTTGTGCCGCTGGTGCTCAGTTTTCTCTGGAACGATTAGAGGGCGTTGCTTCAGCGAGTGTCAGTTATGCCGAATCCAAAGGTGTAGTGGTTTACGATCCTGAAAAAGTCACTCTCGAACAAATGATTCAAGCCATCAGCGATACGGGTTATCGCGCGAGTGTTTTGAGTGAACCGGTTGCTTATGACGGTGACCTGAAGAACGATGGCGAGCAAGTAGTGTCCTCTCGTGAGCCTTATTGGAATATGACCAAAGGGTACGGGATGATGCGGGGGAACTGCCGTGGATTCATGGCAGTTGACAACTGGTGAACTGTCTCAATCTCAACTATTTTTCAACTTTTCATCAGGAGATTCAAATGAAACAGGTACTACTCATGACCGGAATGGCCGGAATGGTGGTTTGTTGTGCGGCGGGTCCCATTTTGTTGGCTAGCTTGGGTTCGTTCACTCTTGGCGGAGTACTGGGCTATTTTGATGCCTCTCTGTTGCCGTGGGGCATTGGATTGATGCTGGCGGGTGTAGCAGGTTTCAGTATTTACGCTCGAAAACGAACAGGCCGGAGGGGATATTTTTGCGAACTCCCTCCTCAATCTTTGAAAAATTCAACTCAAGAAGGATAAGAATATGAAGCAACTTTTTTTTCTTATAGCTGTTGGTTTAATAAGCAGTGTGAACGTGTTTGGGGCGACACAAGTTGTTCCGGACGTAAGTGTGGACACCTTACAGGGAAAATATACGTTCTCCGAGCATCGGGGTAAAACGCTTATCCTGTTTTTCTCCTTTCCCGGTTGAAGTGAATGTGCGCGGGAGGCTCCCGCGCTGGAACTAATCCAGACGGAATTCTGGAAACAGGGAGTGGAGGTGGTGGCGGTTAATGTGTTGCCGCAGTTTCCCTTGGAAAGTTGGAAAACGTATCTTGAGACGGTGGGCTTGAAACGGGCTGTTATTGCTCAGGACACCACTCACGAATCAGTCCGCGCCCTGCGGGTGAGAACGCCGGGGACCACAATTATTCTCAACCAGCAAGGCAAGGAGGTGTATCGGGATGGCAGCGCAACTTCTTACGAACAACTGAAACTCGCGGTCACAATGGGGTTGTGATGGGGCTACAAGCGATAGCAGTCGAGGGGATGACTCGGCTGGCGGATTATCTTCCAGTGGGCTATGCGTTTGGTGCCGGAATGGTTTCGACGGTCAATCCCTGTGGCTTCGCTATGCTTCCGGTCTATCTCTCGCTTTACATGGGAGCCGAAGACAACGAGTTTTATCAGAAATCTCAAATCCGCAGGGTCTGGAAAGCCTTGTGGGTGACTCTAGTTGTTGCCTCTGGATTTGTCTTGTTGTTTGGAGGCGTGGGGAGTCTACTCTCTGCGGGAGGAACAGTGTTGATTGAAGCCATGCCCTGGATTGCCTTGTGGATTGGAATAGGGCTGGTCTCCTTGGGAATTTGGATGCTATGGGGGCATCATCTCTCCGCAGGATGGGTTCTCCAGTTGGCCAATCGGATCGGGGATCCAAGAGAGGTCAGTGTACGGGGTTTTTTCCTATTTGGCGTAGCTTTCGGCGCGACATCCCTGAGTTGCACCCTGCCGATTTTTCTAGTGGTCGCAGGCAGTGCTATGACTGCGGGAAGTTTCTTTTCAGGGATGATTCAATTTCTCAGTTATGCTTTGGGAATGGGGTCGGTTTTGCTGGTTGTCACTATGGGGACCGCTCTGTTCAAGGAAGGCTTTCTTGTCGGAAAACTGCGCAAGTTCATGCCTCATGTACAAAAAATTTCTGCGGCATTTCTGATGTTGTCCGGAAGTTATATCGTGTACTACTGGTTAACCAGTGGACAATTACTCAATTGAGGAGGTAAAGATGAATTTGAACACAAAAAAAATGTTTGTTATATTACTTTTGGCACTCTGGATTCCTGCAATGATTTTTGCTCAAGAAGAAGGCTCGACAGCAAATGAAGGCACATCAGGAGGTCGAGGCATGATGAAGATGATGGACGGTATGATGGGCGGTCGGGAAAGAGATCGTTCGGATGGACCTCGTTTGCGCGGGCCTTTCTCCAGTAGCTACAGTAGCTACACCACCACAAACAATACAACCAGTTCAGGAACTTCGGATTGTCTTTGGGGTGGGCGGAATTGCCGGGAAACATTTGGACAGAATGCAGAGCAAGCCATCTATATTGCCAGGACAATTGAACAGATTTCTGAGGATGCCGCTCGTGGGAGAGGGCAACATTTAGAGGCTCTGGCTCAGTTGATGAGTTGTCCTCCGGAACAAACGGGCTTGTTTTCCAAAGAGGTCAAAGGGAATTATCCCCTGATTTTTTCAAAATCTGTTTCTCTCACTGAACAGGATATTTCTTATACTTTGGAGCAGTTTCAGGGAGTGATTGCTCGTCATGAAATGCTGAACGAATTGTGTCAATCAACCGGTACGGAATTATCGCGCCATGATTATGCCCCGTTCAAGAGGTACCTGTAGATGTCAGGTTTCAAAATGATTCATACCTACAATTTCTGCGGCCATCATGCTTTCTTTTCATAAGGTCAATATGCGGTTTTTTTATCCGTTGCCGATTCGATTCGTACCTCGCCTAATCCTGATCGTGCTGTTATTGATGGTGTTGGGGACACTGGGCCATTTTTGGATGCAAGGAGAGTTAAATAAACTCAAGGACTTTCTGGATTGGTGCTCAAGTCAGTGGGGCGGCAGTGTGCTGCTGGCTGGCAGTTTGGTGTATCTGTTGTTGTTGAGCCTACCATTCATTCCGGGGGTGGAACTAGGTCTGTTGCTCATGTGCGTTTTTGGTCAAAAAGGTATCTTGCCGATTTACTTTGCCACAGTGGGTGGTCTGATGTTGGCGTTCGTGGTAGGACGAAATCTGTCAAGCGAGCGTATCACCGCCTGGATGGAACGACTTGGCATCCCTTTGCCTGTTCAGAATCAGATATTTGGAATTGAGAACTTTCCGGAGCAAACAACTTTTGGTGGTATATTGCGGAAATACCCGCTGATAGTTCGATATTTGAATCGTTACCGTCATCTAGCGTTAGCAATTCTGTTCAACCTTCCCGGCAATTATCTGTTTGGCGGAGGTGGTGGTATTGCGTTGGTTTGCGGTCTCACTCGCAAATACCGCTGGACGGGGTTCCTGCTGACGATAATGCTGGCCACCGCACCAGTTCCTATTTTGGTCTGGTTCGGTTTTATTCAGCTTGAAGTCTGGCTGCAACTTCAAACCACAACCCCTTAAAAAAAGGTCACATGCACTACAATCTTGAAACTCCATTCGAGTTTACTGAAAGAGGAACAAGGCATTCCACTTCCGAAAAACCGTTGAGCGGTTCCGGTGTCGGCCTTCTGCTGATCGCCCATTTACTCTGTTGTGGATTGCCGCTCCTGATCTTCAGCGGTATCGGCGCGGGAGCCTTGCTCAGTTGGATTGCTGATTCCGTACTCCCGGTTGCCGGAGTGTTGCTTTTGGCGGCACTTGCTGTTTGGGGAGGACTCCGATTCCGGAAAGACGGCCAGGGCAAATCCTGTGTCACAGCGGAAGAGGCGGCGTTTCAAAATTGATAATCGTATTTGATTACTCACCTTAATCTGGAGAACCTTATGAAAGCGTTATCGTTCAAAACCATACTCCTTGTTTTTTTGTTGAGTTTATTGATTTCTCTGTTGCTCGGCAATTTATCCCTGCAAGCCACTGAAACGCAGGAACAGAAAGTGGTCGTCAAAATTGACGGCTTATCTTGCCCCTTTTGTGCGTTTGGGGTGGAAAAGAAACTAAAAACCCTCGAAGGCTTGAAGACCATTCAGATTAAGATGAATGAGGGCCAAGTGCTGTTGACTTTTGAGGCCGAGGCGACGATTGATGTGGAGGCGATCAAAGAAGCCGTTATCGATAGTGGTTTTACGGCAAGAGAAATTATTCTTCCTCAACCTCAATCATAAAAGGAGAAAGTATGTCTAAAAAATGGAAAAAATGGTTGTCATCCGCAAGTTTTGTATTTCTTGCCTTCGCTAATTTCACTCAGGCACATGGGCCTATTTTTGGTACCGGACCCCATACAATTTATAAGGACGGGGTTGGAATAGAGTTGAAATATGAACGCGAACAAGAGCAAGACGGAAATGAACAGGCCTTGCATCTTCATGCGACTTACGGTTTAACTGCCGACTGGGCGGTTGCACTGGAAGTTCCGCAAGTAAAGAAAGTTGAAGAAGATCAGCAGGCTTCCGGAACGGGAGATGTCATGTTGCAAACCAAATGGCGTTTTTACCGCAAGGATTTCGCAGAGGGCCGCCAAGATCAAATCGCTTTGTTAGCCGCCGTCAAATTGCCGACGGGCGACACCGAAAGCGAGCCGTCTTTAGGAAGCGGTTCGACGGACATAATCGCCGGATTAACGCTTGGACGGGAATCCCGCACACTTTATTATTTTGCCGATTTACGCTACCGTCTCAATGGCGAAAACGAGAAATATTTAAAAAAAGGCAATGCTTGGCTTTACGGAGCATCCTTTGGATTCCGGCCTTGGCTAAATGAATATTGGGAGCAGGACACGGTTTTTCTCTTGGAGCTTTTCGGCAAACAGCAAGAGAAAGCCGTTTTGAATAATCAAGAACTGGAAAACACCGGAGGACACTCCACATTTATGGGGCCGTCTTTTCTCTGGTCTTACCAAAATTGGATGATCACCGGCGGAGTATCTTTTCCGGTGCAACAAAATCTCAACGGCGAACAGGAAAAACAACAATATCAATTCGCTTTGGGAATTGAGCAACATTTGTAACCTCAAAGCAAAAAATCAAAATGAATATCTCATGGAAAGTTCGAGGCTCTGTTGCAGTACTAATTGCTATTTTGTCGGCATTTGTTTTTTTGCAAAGTGCCTCCGCAGAAGAATTTAGTCCGCCGCCTTTTCTACTTCAATGGGGAAGTCAAGGCGGTGCTTCCGGAGAATTTATGCGTCCGATTGGAATTGCGGTTGACGGCGATGATTTTGTTTATGTGAGCGATACCGGAAATCAGCGTATTCAGAAATTCACGGCTCAAGGTGAATTTGTGTTGAGTTGGGGCCAAGCCGGAAAAGAAGCCGAAATGTTGGATCGTCCGATGCACTTAACGGCGGCTCCGGATGGCAAAATTTATGTCGCCGAATACATCAATGACCGGATTCAAGTTTTTGACAGTGAGGGAAATTACTTGTCGTTCATCGGTTCTTCCGGAACAGGAAAAGGCGAATTTGATGCTCCCGGAGGTGTGGCAGTGGATCGGCAAGGGCGCATTTTTGTCGCTGATTTTTACAATCACCGCATTCAACACTTTTCCGCAAATTATACCGCCTTGCCGCAAATCGGCAAGAAAGGCCGGTTTTTTGGCGGAAACTTTGACTATCCCACTGATGTTGCGATTGGGCCGGATGACTCTCTTTATGTCGCGGATGCTTATAATAATCGAGTGCAAAAGTTTGACTCAAAAGGAGTATTCGTATCCAAATGGGGAGGATTTCTCGGCTCCGGTCTCAAGGGAGACTCTTCCGGATCATTTGATGTGGCCACCGGAATTGAAGTGGATGCGCAAGGTCGGGTTTATGTGGCAGATTTTTACAATAACCGCATTCAGATATTTAACTCAGATGGGGACTTCCTCTTAGGGTTTGGTACGCAAGGTAGTGATCCAGGAAGATTTGAACGTCCGACTGATATGACTGTTGATTCACATGGAAATATCTACGTTGTAGATTTTGGCAATAATCGCATTCAGAAATTTTCGCCACTCAGAGCACAAACAAAGCATGACTGAAAACTCATTACCTCGACCAAGTGAAATTGAGAATCTGACTTCCGTTCTCACCTGTCCGCATTGTGGACAATCTTCGGAAGAAATTATCCCTTCTGATATGTGAATTCGTCTGCACCGCTGCAGGTTCTGCAGTAAAGATTTTTCAGCAAAACCCGGTGACTGTTGTGTGTTTTGTTCTTATGGTTCTGTGAGGTGTTCCGGTGAACAAAACATTTCAGCAATTGATTCGTAAGCAATTTAAAAGGTGAGGACTTTTTCAGACGCCACAATCCATTCTGCAAGTTGAGCCATGTTGCTGACTTCCAGACCATCGATCAAAGGCAGTTCCCGTAGACCACGGGCATTCAAACAGGTTCCTCAGGTTTTTACATCTCCCCCTTTGGAGAGTATTGATTTCAACATACGTTGGATGTTGTAATAACCGGAAGGCGTTTCCTGGTTGAGCAGTCCGCAAGCAACTGCATCAGCCATCAGAAAGATACGTATTTGTGGTTTAGTTTGTTCTTTTTGCAGGGCCATTGCGATGCGTAGTGCATTGTAGGCTTTTTCAGTGCCATAGGGGGCATCATTAATGATGAATAAAATATTCATTTGGACCTTTTATATGATAATTAATGCTAGCTGAAAGTGAATCAGTTTGTCAGGTAGAATTTTATCCCGGAAAAAAGTTTCACTCAGGTTGAGCACAAAATTATAGAACAGGCCTCCAATAAATTATTATCTGATATTTTTTACTCATCCATCATCATATTTTCATCAACAAACAAACGATCTCTGCGGCTGACGTGAGCCATTGAATCAGCAGCGACTGCTTTTCCAAGTTCTGTTTGATATGCTGCTGTAAATTCTGCCTCAGAGTCGAACCAGAGTTCTGCTACGCCATCATAGACAGCCTCAGCGTTTTCTGCAGGATTAAAACATAACTTGCGCAGTCCCGGCAATTGAATGGCAAGTTGTGCATGTTCACCAAGCCACCAGTTGCGGAATTCACGCTGTGAATATTCTTCTTTGCGCTTTAGTAAAATCATTGCTTTAAACATAATATTTCTCCCTTATTATTAGCTGCTAACCTATTCTGGCAAGCGGACGTCCGCTGTCAGCAAGAGCAACTGCAACCACAATCTCATCTGCTCCAGGTGCATCGACAAGTGTGATTTCGGTGGCATCCATGTGATCAAAACTCCAGATACTGTCTTTGTTGGTTATCGGCATTACCAGCACAGATCCGGGGGCTCCCATTTTTTTAGTGGAAGGAATTATATCATCACCTTTTTCAACAGCAGCACGGACCGGTTTTCCGAAGCGTGGATGCAGAATTGCAGCAGCATGTTCGATTTCACCATCCAGACCGACAATCGCCCCTTTGCCGTAACTGACTATTTCTTCTGGTTTTACGTCCAATGCGGAAACTCCTTTTTGGGCCAGCAAACCTCCAATTTCTGCACCTAAATCGTAAAGCGGTTCTAAATCTTCAACATATTTTCCAGCATACGGATTTTTAATTACTGCCGCAACCGTCACTTTTCGCGCCGGTGGATCAATCTTGTGTCCAATTTCCTGATGTATTTCTTCAACTTGAATGACAATTTTGCGGATCTGCGGTTTCATGGAATTATATTCGTTTTTGTTTGTTTAATAGTCCTTTGCAGGAGTTTAAGTTAGCCTCAAAGCTTAAATGATTGTCTGCTGCTAAGCAAGTAACTTTATCAGCAAAGCAGAGATAGTTTTTCGATTTGCATGAGCATGACTGATGGGTTAATATAGTTGCATGTTAATACTACTTTATTGTTAAGTCCCTATTTTATCTCGTCTTAAATAAAAAACAAATGCAAATCGAATCAAATAACTATCCCGTCGCAGTGCTTGGCGCAGGGACGATGGGGGAAGGAATTGCACAAATTGCAGCCACAGCAGGACACCCGGTACAGCTTTATGATGTTTCGCAAAAACAAACCCAAGCTGCAGTTAAAAATATTGCCGGCAGACTCGAACGCTCAGTAAAAAAAGAAAAAATTACTGAAGAGAGAAAAGCTAAAATTTTGGCAAATATCAGTGCCGCCAGTGTTTTGAAAGAACTGGCATCTGCCAAACTGGTTATTGAGGCAATCATTGAGGACTTGGCTATTAAGCAGGATGTTTTTTCTCAACTGGAAACACTGCTTGCGGAAGATGCTGTTTTAGCGACAAACACGTCATCAATAGATTTGAACAAAATGGGCAGCGTACTGCAGCGTCCTGAACGGCTGGTCGGTATGCACTTCTTTAATCCTGCTCCGGTGATGGCGCTGGTGGAAGTTGTCAGTTCAGCAGCAACGAATTCTGAGCTGGCAGGTTTTGTTTTTTCACTTGCAGAACAATGGGGCAAAAGTCCTGTACATGTGCGTTCCAGTCCGGGATTCATTGTTAACCGGGTTGCGCGACCGTTTTACAGTGAAGCGTTGAAGATCATTGAAGAAGGAGGTGCTGATGCTGTAAGCTGTGATGCGATTATGCGTGATTGCGGTGGTTTCAGAATGGGGCCCTTTGAACTGATTGATTTGATTGGTCTGGATGTGAATTATGCAGTGACCTGTCAGATCTGGGAAAGTTACCAGCGTCATCCTCGTTTTGCTCCCTCTGTGCTGCAAAAAGAGTTGGTGGATTCCGGACGTTTAGGGCGGAAATCAGGACAGGGATTTTTTGAATATGGTGCAGATGTCGAAAAGCAAATTACAATTAATGCACCTGAATCAACTGGACCGGATTCGCTCATTCTGGAAGGTCCGGATTTGCTGCCTGAAACACTGAGAAAATTAATTGAAAGCTCTGCACTCAAACAGGAAAGTACTTCTGGAAAAGGAGTTATCTGTCTGCCTTCAGGTGCAGCAGTTGTCTGCTCAAATGGAAAAAGTTCTTCAGAACGGTCTGCTGAACTTGGCAATGAAGTGATTTCACTCGATTTATGTTTGGATTATCAGCAGTCTTCACGTATCGTACTTGCACCTGCTGAAAATTGCCCTGAAAAAGCACTGCAGGAAGCAGTTGGTCTTTTTCAGTTAATGGGCAAACAGGTTTCAGTTTTAAAAGACATTCCTGGAATGGTGCTGACACGCACTGTTGCCATGTTGGCCAATGAAGCTTCACTGCTTGTGCAGGAAGAAGTTGCGGATGCCGCAGGGGTTAATTTGGCCATGCGCAAAGGAGTTAATTATCCCCAGGGACCTTTAGAGTGGGTAGAAGAATGGGGAATATCTTCAGTAGTGAAAACACTGGATAATTTGCAACAAGTTTACGGAGAACGTTACCAGTGTTCTGAGTGGCTGCGGCAAAAAGGTGATTCTTAGTTGACGCTACTATCACAACTTAAACTATTCATGAAGGCTCCGCAAAAAGTTGTCATTCTCGCGAAAGCTGGAATCCAGGAGTGTTGCTAAAGTTCTTGTTCTTTTACTTTTGGGAAATCTGGATCCCGGATCAAGTCCGGGATGACAAAAGAAAAATCTATTTCAGTGATACCAAACTAACAACAAAATCAAAAACTAAAAACAAAAATGGAAGAAGCTTATTTATGTGATGGAATCCGGACGCCTGTGGGACGTTACGGTGGTGCTTTGTCAAGTGTGCGTACAGATGATTTGGGCGCAATTCCGCTTAAAGCACTGATGGAGAGAAATACGGAAATGGACTGGGAAGCGGTGGATGATGTAATTATGGGCTGTGCCAATCAGGCGGGAGAAGATAACCGAAACGTGGCCCGCATGGCTAGTTTGCTTTCCGGACTGCCGCAGACTGTACCCGGTGTAACAGTAAACCGTCTCTGCGGTTCCGGACTTGATGCAGTGGGAATTGCAGCAAGAGCAATCAAATCCGGAGATCAGCAACTGCTCATTGCGGGCGGAGTTGAGAGCATGAGCCGCGCACCTTTTGTGATGCCAAAATCTACATCCGCCTTTTCGCGAAATGCAGAAATTTATGACACTACAATCGGCTGGCGCTTTGTCAACAAGTTGCTGCAAAAACAATACGGTATTGATTCAATGCCGGAAACTGCAGAAAACTTGGTAGCAGAATTCAAGATTGCTAGAGATGATCAGGATGCTTTTGCCTGGAATTCTCAGCAAAAAGCAGGACAGGCAATGCAGTCTGGACGACTGGCAACCGAAATTATTCCTGTCAGTATTCCTCAGAGAAAAGCTGATCCATTGATAATCAATCAGGATGAACATCCGCGTCCGGAAACAATATTGGAAAAACTTGGAAAATTGTCCACGCCGTTTCGGGAAAACGGCTGCATTACTGCTGGCAATGCTTCTGGAGTTAATGACGGCGCAGCTGCATTGATTGTGTCTTCAGAGGAAATGGCAACAAAACAAAAACTGACTCCTGTGGCTAGAATAGTCGGGATGGCAACTGCAGGTGTTGAACCGCGAATTATGGGGTACGGACCAGTACCGGCAACTCAGAAATTACTCAAGCTGACTGGAGTATCACTGGATGAAATTGGTGTCATTGAACTCAACGAAGCTTTTGCTGCACAAGCTCTAGCCGTAATGAGGGCCTTGAATTTGGACGATGATGATCCACGTGTAAATCCAAATGGAGGAGCAATCGCCCTGGGACATCCGCTCGGTATGAGCGGAGCGCGGCTTGTCTTGACTGCGATGAGAGAACTGCAGTTACGCAAAGAACGTTATGCACTTTGTACAATGTGTATTGGTGTTGGTCAAGGGATTTCTCTGTTGCTGGAACGGGTTTGAAACATGAGATTAAAAGCTGCTTGAATTAATTTTTAATACTCTAAAAATGATCTTTTAAAACCTGCAAAGTTTGATCTGATTTTTCGATCATCATCATGTGTCCGCAAGCCTGAATGAGCTGTCTTTTCGCATTTGGAATTGCTGCAAGCAGTTTTTCACCTTGTTTAGGCGGAGTCATTTTATCTTCACTGCCCATCACAATCAAAGTTGGACAGCTAACTTTCGTGGCGGAATCCATCCCGCTCTGGTAATTATTGCAGAGTCCAAGGTCATTTCCCAGCACTCCGGGATTCTCAACCCCCAGTAGCTTCTGGCCTCCGAGAATCAGGGAAAATCCCGGCACCGGATGCCTGCCGAAATGCCCCACTGGCCCGGTGCCCCAATCCATCATCAGCTCATAGGCCAAGGGATCGTCTGCGTTGGCGGCCTCCAGCAAATCCGGATGCACGGGCATTTTTGAAGCCACACCAAGTAAGGCAAGCTTGCTCACACGATCCGGATGTCGTGCTGCGCTTTCGAGTGCGATCAGCGATCCCATCGAATGTCCAACCAGGGCGGCCTTGGCCACCCCTGCGGAATCCAGCAAATCCGGAATCCAGTCCGCCAACTCCTGAACGCTGCCAAGTAAGGTTCCCTCCGACCTCCCGTGTCCGGGCAGATCCACCGTGAGGACGGAGTATCCGTGGTGTGCGAAGTAGCGCGTCTGGAGATACCACACAATGCGATTCATCCCTGCACCGTGCACAAAAACTATGGTGGGCTTTTCTGGGGCAAACGGACGCCCTCCTGTAGTGGCAAAGGTTTCGGCCCCGCGAACTTGTAGTTTCATTTTGTTGCTCCTGTTGCTTTTGCGGCCTTACGCAAGGCTTGTTTAAAATCATCGATTAAATCGTTTACGTCTTCCAATCCGACGGAGAGTCGTATCATGTCTTCAGTCAATCCGGCTTGCTTCATGGTTGCAGAATCCATTTGTGCATGAGTGGTACTGGCTGGATGAATCACGAGTGTTTTCGCGTCACCGACATTTGCCAGATGAGATGCGAGTTGTACAGAGTTTATAAACGCAGCTCCGGCTTCACGTCCTCCACCGGAACTTCCGGACTTGACACCAAAAGCAACTATTGACCCTGCACCTTTGGGTAGAATCTGTGAAGCGAGTTCATGATCAGGATGTGTAGGCAAAGTTGGATGTGTGACCCAGGCAACCTGTTCACTGGACTGTAAAAATTCCAGCAATATTTTGGTGTTGCTGATATGCCGGTCCATACGGAGCGGTAGAGTTTCCAAACCCTGCAACAGATAAAATGCGTTTTGCGGACTCATCGCAGGGCCGAAATCACGCATTGCTTCAGAACGCATGCGCATCGTAAATGCATGTGGACCAAATTCTTCATAAAAATTGATACCGTGATAACCTGCATATGGTTCAGTGAGTGTCGGAAATTTTCCGTCAGCTTCCCAGTCAAAATGTCCACCTTCAACTACCACGCCGCCTAACGCAACTCCGTGTCCGCCCATCCATTTGGTAACAGAGTGTGAAACTAGATCTGCCCCCAATTCAAGGGCACGGCATAAATACGGTGTGTTGAATGTCGCGTCAATCAACAAGGGCAAACCGGCTTCATGCGCTATCTTCGAGACTGCAGGAACGTCTAAAATTTCGAGTCCGGGATTGCCGATGATTTCACCAAAAACGAGGCGCGTTTCCGGACGAATCGCTTTGCGGAATTCTTCCGGTTTACGTGGATTTACAAAAGTGGTTTCAATACCGAAACGCGGCAAAGTGTGCTGGAAAAGGTTGACGCTGCCGCCATAAAGTGAAGCTGATGCAACAATGTGGCAGCCCTGTCCCATCAAGGTCATGATAGTCGCGAACAACGCACTTTGTCCGGATGCGGTTGCCACAGCCCCTGTTCCGCCCTCAAGGGCTGCGATTCGTTCTTCCAGGACCGCGACTGTTGGATTTGATATACGGCTGTAAATATGTCCACCCTGCTCCAGGTTAAATAACGCAGCCGCGTGGTCACTGTCCTTAAAAACATAAGAGGTAGTCTGATAAATCGGCACTGCCCGTGAGCCTGTTTCGGCATCCGGACGCTGCCCTCCGTGTAAACTTAAAGTGTTAAATTTGAATAATTTAGGATCCATATTTTAGTAAAAGTTATGTGAGTTCAGGATCAAAATAATTAACATTTAGTCCCTTAGACAATGAAAATATTTAACCCAACTTGTGTATGTCTTTTAATGAGGCTTTGCTATTGTTTCGGATATTCTAACCGATGCCGAAAAACTAAGCTATTTATTTTATCTGTCTTATCAGAATTATTTGCAGAAACAATTGTTGCTCAGAGAAGCTGAGTCGATCTGTTAAACCCTGATAATAGTAGTTGTTTAAGGAGAGAAGGAAAGTGGAAAAGTAAAGAAAATTGCCAATTGACTCTATTGGCAGATGTTTTAGAGTCAAATTATTAAGACTATTAATTATTAAGTATCCGAATCATATCACTTTCGAGTTTAAGTGACGCAGTTGCTCCAATCTCAAATGTAGTACAGTTTGCCTCATGTGTGTCGTCAACCAACAGTAAATGCTCACCAACTTTGACTAAGTAGCGGACTCGACTGCCCAGGAATTCACGGTGCTCTATCTTTCCGGACAGTTGAATCGCTGTAGGATCAAGTTTTTTCTTTTTTTGTGTAATCTTCAGGTTTTGTGGTCTGAACATGGCAGTACAACTACCCTGCTTTATATTGGATTCAGCAAGTGAAAAAGATATTCCTTGTGCTGAATTAAAAATAAAAACATTGTCCTCTTGATTTATTACACCATCGATCAAATTTACTGAACCAAGAAAATTTGCTACAAAACGGTTTGTTGGCTCATCATATAGTTTGAGCGGGGAACCAATTTGCTGAATAATGCCGTGATTGAGAACAGCAATGCGGTCAGAAATGGTGTTGGCTTCTTCCTGATCATGAGTGACAAAGATTGTGGTTAGTTTTAGTTTCCTTTGTAATTCCAGTATTTCTCTACGCATCTGGACCCTCAAATTAGTATCGAGATTGGAGAGCGGTTCATCCAAAAGCAGAACTCTGGGTTTCATGACAATGGTACGTGCCAGAGCCACGCGCTGTTGTTGACCTCCTGATAGTTGAGATGGGCGTCGCTCGGCGAATTCCAGCAAGCCAACCATTTCCAGAACTTCATCTACCTGTTCATTGGTTATTCTTTTTGGGGTACGCCTTTCTTCGAGGCCAAAAGCTACGTTTTTTCTAATAGTCATGTGCGGCCAGAGTGCATAACTTTGAAAAACCATGCCCACATTGCGTTCCCATGGAGGTAGTTTAACGATCTTTTCGTTGCCAATCAGAATGTCTCCTTCAGGCCGTGGTCCAAATCCGGCGATTGCACGCAATAAGGTGGATTTACCTGAACCGGAAGGACCAAGAAAAGAGAAAAATTCACCGGGTTCAATTTCAATGCTGACATCTTTAAGCACTTTGGTTTCGCCAAAAGAGAGGCTCAGATTCTTAATACTGATTTTTACTGCGTCTGTCATTTTATTCACTTCCATTTTTATTCTTTTGCGGCAGCGGCAACTGCGGGTGATAATACTTCTTGCTTTGACTTGACGAAAAGGTGCGAAGCAAAGGTTGCTGCTCCAACAATGATGACGGCAACAATACCAAGAGCTGCACCGGGACCGCGTCCTGACGCGGATTGCATGAATTCATAAATTCCATAAGCCAATGGAGCATCAGACTCAGTAGAAACCAGCATGAGGGTTGCAGACAGTTCAACAGATGCCGTAGCAAAACTGGTTATAAAACCGGCGACGATTCCTCCGGACATTAAAGGGACAACAATCCGAAAGACAGTCCGTCTTTTGTTGGCTCCCAGATTCTCGGCTGCTTCCTCGAGGGCAACACTAATCTGCTGCATAGCTGCAACACATGCACGTAGTGCATAAGGCAGCCGTCGAATTGAAAGCGCCACAACAATAATAACCCACCATGATGCCAGAGGTTTGTCTATGAAGGGGACATTGTATTCGTAGAAAGTACGTAAGTAGCCGATTCCAAGTACAACTCCGGGAACAGCAACTGCACCCATTGCAATGAAATCGAGCCATTTTCTACCTACTAAATTTGTCCGCCAGACAAGATACGCAATCGTTGTACCCAGCACAACATCAATTAGTGCGGCAAGTCCTGCATATATCAGTGTGTTGCTGATAAGCTGAGTAGAACTGGAAATCATTTGCAGGTAATGATTAAATGTGTAGGCATCTGGTAAGACACTATAAGACCACACAGTACCAAAAGAGAGAATAGCCAAACCTAAATGTGGAGATAAAACAAGAAGCAGTATGAAAATCACCACTATATAACAGCCTGTTTTTTCTAGTGGTTTTAAATCACGTTTCATTAATCCACCACCACCTTTTTGAACTGTCGCATAATCTTTGCCACGCAGTGCCAGGAATGAAGTCCAAAGAGACAACAATGAAAATACGACAAGGATTACTGAAATCACATAACCCATTGGATCAGAAATACCAATTGAAGTGATGCGTAAATAAGCTTGTGGAGCCAGCATTTTATTGACGTTGAGCAATAAAGGCGTTCCGAGGTCATCAAATACTTTTAGAAATACTAATGATGCTCCTGCCACATAACCCGGCATAGCCAGAGGAAACACAATGCGACGAAAAAGACTAATTCCGTGTGATCCAAGGTTTTGGGCGGATTCCTCCATACTCTGGTCAATGTTGTTAAGTGCAGCTGAGAGGTTAATCAGAATGAAGGGGAAATAGTGGATGCTTTCTACCATGATGACCCCGTTTAAACCTTCCATAAACGGGACTGTGAACCCAAACCATTCATAGAACAGCAGGTTAAGGGAACCATTTTCACCAAACAACAAGAGCATTGAAACTGCACCAACAAATGGCGGCATGATCAGGGGAATAATGCCAAGGGTCTGAATCAGCAGTGTTCCGCTAAAATTAAACCTTGTCGTGAAATATGAAAGCGGAAGTGCGATTAAGGATGCAACAAGGACAGACATTGCTGCCACATAAAATGAATTTACAAAAGACTCTTGAAAGAGTGAAGTATAAAAAAAATCTTTAAAATTGATCAAGGTGAGCGCACCCGTACTGGGATCCTGAAAGGCAACAAAGATTACTTTTGCTACCGGAATAATCAGGAAAACGAACAGGAAAGCACCCAGCAAAAGGGCAAGACTGGCGGGACCAATCTGATGACGTGACAAGGAACGCATGTCCGTAATGATCTATTGTTTATGAGAAATATTCAAGAGATATAGAACCCGACACAACAAATGCCGGGTTCAGCAAAGAGAAAGCTTAGAGCATTGCAGCAGCTTGCTCGGCCAGCTTTTTAGCCTGAGCATAGTTGGACTTGACTTGAGTGTCCCACTCCTGTTCTACTTCAGCCTGGCGGCCTGTGACCTTGGTGGAGGCTTTTTTGCGTTTCTTTTTAAAAATACTGTTGAACCCTTTCTCACCAGCCTTTGCTTCAGAAATTGGTAAAGCATTAACCAGTGCATGGGCTTCCTGGATCAGCTTCTGTGCAGAAGCATTTGATTTTCCGCTTAGCTTTGCTTCAGCATCTTGAATAGCTTTGGTTGCAGCACGCAACTCATCAAGTCGGTAAGTGATCATCACGTCAAACATTGAATTGATCACATTGTAGCGGTTTTTAGAGAGCATCAAATCGAATTTTACTGCTGCACCTAGAGTTTTGTCTTTAAACGGATTTGGAAAATCAGCAGGTGCTTTAGCATATGTGTCCGGATTCACAGGTAGGCGGCGAATCTTTGGATCCAGCAGGACTTCCTGACCTTCAACTGACAAGAGAAATTCAATGAAAGCCGCAGCAGCAGGACGGTTAGGTGCGCCTTTGACGATTGCAATGTTTGCAGGTACCAGAGTTGTTACTGGTGGATACAAAAAATCTACTGGAAAACCTGAAGCCTGTGATGAAAGTCCAAAAAAGTCAATCACTACACCAAGTCCAAATTGACCTGAATTAACTCCATCCGGAACACCAAAACTACGTGCGGTAACAGTTTTGAAGTTTCCTGCAATTGCTTTCCACAAAGCCCAGCCATTCTCCCAGCCTTCACCTTGTAAAAGAGTTTCAACAGTCAGGTGAGTTGTTCCGGAACGTGAGGGTGCAGACATGCCGACGTGTCCGTTATATACAGGCTTGGCAAGATCAGCCCAGCGTGCAGGAACAGGAAGTTTTTTTGCCTTCAGGTAGCGAGTGTTCCACATGATTCCGTAACCGGATGCAGCGAAACCTTTATAATAACCATCAGGGTCATGGATTGGAAAAGCGCCGACTTTTTCAGGAATACCACTGACCTTTACATCATATTTTTGCAGCAGATTGTCGCCTTTCAAAACCTCAAATGCATCTGGTGCAGAAGCCCAGAACATATCTGAAGTATTGTTAACTGCAGTTTCCTGCAGGTACTTGATACCGGCTGAAGTTTTCTTCTTCAGCATTTCTACTTGTATACCAGGATATTTTGCCTCGAAGACTTTTTTAACAGTATTTGTTGTGTCAGGTGGATAAGAAGTGACAATTGTGAGTTTACCTTCAATCGCCATTGCTATAGCTGGAATTAAAGTCAGGCAGAAAGCCAGCATACTTAACAGTATTCTTTTCATCATATTGCTCCTTGATAGTTATGAGTTTGCGCACAATTTATTTTGAACGCAATTTACTAGAGCAATCAGGGGGCCAAGTATTATTTTATTAAATTTTAAAATAAAAAATTGTAAATACAGTATACTAGATGGTATTAGTAATTTACTTTACTGGTCAAAAATGACACGAATCATAGAATAATGTGTCAAAAGTGACACATTATTTTATTGGATGAAGGAAGAAAATAAATGGGAGATTCAGAGATAAATTTTACGCTTAATATTATATTTTTGCATCCTCAAATAGAGAGTTTTTCTGGGAATGCCTAGCTCGTCTGCTGTGTGTTCTATTTTTCCGGAGTTTTGAAGCAGTGCATCCTGAATTAATTTTTTTTCATAGTTGGCAAGCAGTTCATTCAATGAGCTGCTGCATTTTTGGTCATTCTGATCCTGTACCTGTTCAGTGGCGGCAGGTACTTGACCTAATACAAAGCGTTCGGCTTCATTACGTAGTTCACGGATGTTTCCTGGCCAATCGTGCTGCAACAGTATCTGTAAAAAATATGGACTCAGCTCTGGTACAGGTCTGCGGTATTTCAGTGACGCTAGTTTTGTGAAATGCTGAAAGAGCATTGGGATATCCTTGCTGCGATGTTTAAGTGGAGATAAATCTAGACTGACAACCTGTAGCCGATAATACAGATCTTCGCGAAATAATTTATCTGCAACTGCTTGCTTTAAATCTGTTTTGGATGCCGCAATCAGACGTATGTCGACAGGTATTTCTTCGTTTCCACCCAAACGCGTAATGGTTCGTTCTTCTAAGACTCTGAGCAACATGATTTGTGCTTGTAAAGGCATACTTTCAATTTCATCCAAAAAAAGAGTTCCTCCATCAGCATATTCAATTTTACCTGTACGTGTTTTTTGGGCACTGGTAAAGGAACCCGCTTCATGACCAAACAACTCACTCTCAATGACTGATGCTGGAATTGCACCACAGTTGATGGCTACAAAGCGGCCAGTTCTAACCCCAAAATTATGTAAACAACGTGCTGTAACTTCCTTGCCTGTGCCTGTGGCTCCATTAATCAGGACTTCTACATTCAAGGGAGCTAAGTCAACAATGCTTTGTCTTAAAGCCTGCATTTCTGGTGATTTGCCAATCAGTTTTTGTTCCATTGCTCCCAGAGAATCTAAGGCAATCCGCAAATCTCGGTTCTCTAAGACTAGATTCCTTTTTTCGAGTGATCTCCGAACTATATCCAGAATTTGTAAAGGATCAACTGGCTTAGTAATAAAATCATAGGCACCTTGATGCATTGCAGTAACAGCCAATTCAATATCACCATGCCCTGTAATCAATATGACCGGAATCTTGTTGTCAATCTTATTTACCTTGGAAAGAAGTTCCATGCCGTCCATTAAAGGCATTTTGATGTCGCTGATGATGATCCCGTTCCAGTTTTGTGAAATATGCTCAAGAGCTTCAGCAGCACTTTCAATGGCAACTACATCATAACCTTCTAATCTGATTGAGTCGCTATAAGCAAGCCTGACCTCTTCCTCATCATCAATAAATAAGACTCTACCTGGTTTTGCCATTGATTATTCCTGTGATGCTTTTTTTAAAGTAACCGTAAAAGTTGTGTTAGAATTTTCTTTGCTTTTGACTTTTATTGAGCCGCCAAAGTTTTTAATTATACTATAAGAAATGCTTAAACCAAGTCCCAGCCCTGTTCCAACGGCTTTGGTAGAAAAAAAAGGTTCAAAAATATGTGGCAAATCATCTGTTGTGATTCCCTGGCCAGTGTCTTTAACGGTTAAGATAATGTTCTCATTATTTTCCTCAAGGACTATAGACAAATGTTTGGTTGAACTTTCTTTTAGTGCATCAATTGCATTTGAAATAAGATTGATCAGTATCTGGCCCAGTTGGGTCGCTTCAGCTTGGACAAAAACTATTTTGCTATAAAAAGACTGATCCAATGCGATATCATGTTCACGAATCATGGGTTCCATCAGTCTTATCGTATCTTCAATGATTGTACAAATTTCAACAGTTTCTATTTGCACTGTCGGTTTACGTGCTAATGTTCTTAAATGATTGATAATAAAACTCATACGTTCGATCAGATTGTTGTGACGTTCGAGAGATTCCAGTGCGCCCACTGAATCGTTTTTCTCAAGGTAGCGCTTTGCATTGTGAGTGTAGGAACGTATAGCAGAAAGAGGCTGATTAAGTTCGTGTGCAATTCCTGCAGATAAATGTCCAAGAGTGGCCAGCTTGCCGGCCTGAACCAATTCACTTTGCGTTTCAGATAATGTGTCGCGAAATGTTTGTAGTGAATGTGCCATTGCTGCAATTTCATCGTTGCCATCTGTTACAACTGTGGTGGATAAATCGCCTGAAGCAATTGTACGCATACTTTCATCTAAGCGTGTTACTCTGAAAACAAGATTACGCCCTACATAGAGCCAGACAACAAGGCCTGCAATCACCAAACTGACACCTGTAATTCCGAGTAAGAGAATTTTACCTCTTTGAGAAGATTGATGTGAATTATCAACAGCAATGATTGTCCTCTTATGTCCGTCTTCAACACGCATGTTGATGATATTCTGAAGATTACTAACCAGTTTTTCATTGCCACTGAGTATTTCAAGTCCTTCAAGTTGATTGCTTAACTCATCTTTTCTGAGTTGAACCAGGCTAAGCTCACCATCATAAAATGAAAGAAGGTCATCAACTGATTGTCGTAATGACATAAATCCAGGCAAATGCCGAACTCTATTCAAATTGGGTTTTAAATCTGAAGTAACCTCACTTAAATAATATTCTGTATTCTTCAATGAATCTAAAGTTGTCAAACTTGCAGTTT
>JACKQG010002594.1_pt1 | contig 23375 bp, 19 predicted proteins | sample 8237621 | NCBI WGS metagenome assembly JACKQG01 (sample SAMN15677084, study PRJNA649215) | marine metagenome | biome: marine; feature: Black Sea; material: saline water; isolation source: suspended particulate matter (SPM) from the Black Sea western gyre | collected 2013-06-09/2013-06-10 | depth... | reverse complement strand
TTTTTTCTTTTTCATTTTAATCTCCTAAAATTAAAATTGAATAAACAATATATATCTCACTTTCCACACCCAAAACAAAAATTCCCTCTGATTTATTGATTTTAACAGAAAATATGGCAACAATCAGCCAAAATTAATCTAAATTTTTTTAAATTCTATAAAAACATATACATATACCCACATAAATAAATATTTTTTACTCTACAGGCCGATGTTTAATAATAGCCTCTAAACTTCATATTAGTTTTAATAATTCTTAAAGAATATTAGTCTACAGCTGTATAAAATATCTCCTCGCCAAGGCCCAGGGCGTCAAGGTATTCCCTCTGAACGTCAGTGATCTTTCTTGCCAGCCACCTCATGCCATCTTTTCTTAGGATATGAACAGAGCAGAACTTGGTAGTCATCATAAAGGTAGTGGGCCTCATCGTTTGTTTTTTGTCCCATCCGGTTATAGTAATATCCTTCTCCTTAATATATTTGCGAATACATCTTTCGGCAAGTCTCCATATAAGAAGGCTCATTACCAGAATAAAACCCAGGGCCTCTATCCTTTCTGTCTTTTTTAAAAAAAGATCATTTACTATCAGGGGATCCTTTAAGAATCCAAAGTTTTTCTCTATGCCGTGCTGCTCCTTATATATCTTTAGAATATCACCTGCAGAATGCATACTTTCTGCTATATTGGTAATAAGTACAAAGCATCCCGCTTCTGCCTTTAGAACCTCTATTAATTTATCATCAGGAGTGATATCACATTTTAGCATATAGCGGACAGCAGCCACTTCTTTTTTACCATCTTTGGGCCTTCCTCTTTTATAGATCTTTTTTTCTTCTATATCTATTTTAAGCCTGTGGTATTTAGGAGGCTTTTCTTTTTCTGCTGCAGCTTCTGCATCCTTTTTGCAGAAGTATTCGGTACCGGTTAACTTTTTTCTTATCTTTTTCGCCCTCTCCAGATCTTTTTTAATCTCTCTGTCGATCTTTTTCTTCCTTCTCCTGTCATGAAAATCAGAATGTATTACTACCGCCCTATAGGTTCTGCCCTCTATTTCGACCTGGCCTTCATAGCTTCTATAGCATGCGCTTTTGCCTTTGTCTTCTTCTGAAAGTATGCCGATACCCGTCCACATATTCTTAGATACCGCTTCGCTGACAAGTGTACCCACCATGCCGAAGGTGGCGGGCATTCTGGATATGAATTTAACCCTGGGGTCATCTATGCCACCCATGAGGGCAAGATTATCCCCGGTTACCATGCTGCAGTCGCCTGTATAGATATATCCCTTGCTATCTATCCCGTATTTTGCCATATAGGATGATATGCGGCCAAGTATGGCTTTGGAGATGGTTTTATCATCTTCATTTCCGCTATAGATCCTTGTCTCTATGGGAATATCTTTTTCCACACACAGTAGAGAGAGGACAAATTGTTTTAGATCCGGGCGCTTATCCTTGCTGTGGCCGTAGTCGATCTCAAAGGGACCATCTTTGTCCGGGTAATCACCCCATACGCTTACAGAGGTGGTATCCTGGTGCACCTGTTTTGTATCTATATTATAAATTTTTACTGCCTCAAGGGACAGCTCACAAAATAGCTTCTGTGTGCCGTAAGAGTAGATACAGTCGAGCACCCTGCCTATATTATAATCTGTAAAGTCAGAGGCAGCTACTCCCTTTCCCACCAGAAGATTAGTATCCTGGTGGGAGAAATACTCCTCTACCCTGTAAAGTGGGTCTCTACCTGCAAGTGTATTAAGTATGAGTCCCTTGACAATCTTTCCAGGGCTTACGTCCATCTGGCTATCAAGTGCGCTGTCTATAATGGAAGAAAGACCTATCTTATCGCAAAATGCGCTGATTATGGGGCCGTGGCGCACATCAAAGCTTTCTATATCTTTTAAGTTTTCCGGTATATCCATAAATTCCTCCTTGACAAATTATTACCTAATATATATTATACATTAGGTAAGCAAGGAAAGGCAAATACTTTGGAAGATAGGTTAGAAAAACTAAAAGAGGATTTTAAAAAGATAAAAGATGAGATACTTTCTATCTCTTATCTTAAAAAAGGCTCTATTGCAAAATGCTACCAGACCTGTGGTACTGCTGGCTGCAGGTGCCATAAGGATAAAAAGTTCAGGCATGGCCCCTACTGGTGGTGGACATCAAAAGAGAGCGGCAGAACAAAATCAATATTGGTGCCGGAAGGCATGTTGGGTGAGGTAAGATCCTATATAGAAAATTACAAGCTTTTAAAATCCAGGATTAAGCTGCTGGAGGAGATATCGGAGAAGATAATCAAGATTAAAATCAAAAATTATAGAAAAGAATTGAAAAAGAGCAAGTAAAAAAGATTGAAAATCAAAGAAATTAAAAATATAATATTTTTAGCTCAAAGGGTGTGGAAAGTGAGTTAAAATATTCTTATCATTATTATTGATTATATTCTTCTTGACTTCCTTCCCCAATTTATACTCCTCAACATCACCTCTTATATATATATTACCCCCATGCATCCCAGTACCAGTATAATTACCAACTACTGATTTATTCTTTCTAAAAGGCAAATTAAATATATTTTCTCTACTCAAACCCAGTATTATAATAATACCCCCTGCCATATATTCTCCTAAGAAATCCCCAGCGCTTCCTCCAATAACTATCACAGGAATTTTATCTAAATATGACTTTATGTGGATCCCGCCTCTACAACCAATATCATTCTCTATATATATTTCTCCTCCTCTCATAGAATAACCTAAGATGTCACCAACAATACCATGAATTATAATCCTTCCTGAATTCATTGTATTACCAACACCATCCTGGCCGTTTCCATATACTTCTATCATCGGACCATCCATAAAAGCTCCTAAATCATTACCTGGGGTTCCATATATTTTAATGCCAACCTTTTTTTCCAAACCATCTCCAATATATCTTTGCCCTAAAACATTTTTTATATCAATATTTATATTTTCATTTTTATAATTTTTAATATCCTTAGGATTACTGCTTAAATTTGCTAAAATATTTTTAATTTTTAAATTTAAACTTTTATAATTTAGATTTTTGGAATCTATTATATAATTCATACTTCTATTCCTTCCCCAACAACCATATGTTTCCTATACTTAAGTGGTAACTGTATTATCCCAAAATCCTCTCTATTAATATTTTCAATAATATTAGACACATCAATTTTATTCTTAATTAACCCAGCATAAATACCTGCTCTTTCTATATTACCAATCATAATTACTCCAATAATTTTATCTTCCTTTACAATAATTTTTTTATAAAAATTTCTTTCATTATTATAATCTTTAAGTATTTTCACATTTTTTTGCATATTATTATCTAAATTCGTTATACCCATAGAAACAGAGGGTATTCCCAAAATTTCAATAGAGTTCATAAAAAACCCACCACAATATCTCTTATTCCCGCCTGCCATATTTATACCCGCTACCACACCTTGTCTTACTGCCAGTGGCCATATTGCAATATTTCTTTCTTTGTTTAAAACCACATCATAACTATTTATTACATCTCCCGCCGCAAATACATCTTCCTGTGTTGTTCTCATAAAATTATCCACGATTATGCCATTACTTAATTGAATACTGCCATCATTAATTATGCTTGTATCCGGTTTAACTCCGACAGCAATTATTAATAAACTGCTTTCCACTTTTTTACCACTTCTTAACTTATAACTAATAATTCTTTTCTTATTAATATATATAATTTCAATAGTATCATTCGTAAATACATTACTACCCTTGCTCTTTATTATATTTTCAATAATATCTGAAGCCTCTTTATCAAATGTAGCCGACATTATTCTATTTGAAAGCTCAATTATATTGACCCTTAAGCCTGCTTCTAAAAATGCTTCAGCTGATTTAAGTCCAATTAATCCACCTCCCAATATAGACACGCTCTTAATTTTTTTTTCTTCGATATATTTTTTTATCTTAATTGCATCTTTTAAAGCAGTCAGCTTGTAAATCCCTTTTATATCATTGAGATTTTCTAAATTAATAAAATTATCATTAAAATTTCTTTCTAATCTCCCTGTATTATTTACCTTCTTATAACTACTCTTCCTAATTTTAATTTCTGGAATAATAGGCTTTCCGCCATTAGCAATTAATAATTTATTGAAATGAATTTCTTTACCACTCACTGTTATTACTATTTTCTTAATCGTATCTATGTGTTTTACCTCAGAATCCAATTCAAGATAAATATTATTACATTTATAGAATTCGTCTTTTTTAAAATTAATTTTTTCTAGGCTAACTTTCCCTGCAATATAATAAGTGATAAGAGGCTTGGAATAATTTAAATAACCCTCAGAAGTTAGAATAACGATACTTCCCTTTTTATCAAGTTTTCTTATATTTTCTGCAGCAGAAATGCCAGCAGCCGAGTTGCCTATAATAACATAGTTAATTATTTTATTCTTTCTATGACTTGTATTATTATTCAGTTTTATCACCTATTTCATTTCCCATAACTTCTTCTTCCTCTATAAACTTCAAAGCCTCATTGGGACAATTTTTAACACATACTGGGATATCTTCACCAGCACACAAATCACACTTTGATGCTATTCTTTTTTTTGAAATATCCATCTTTATAACACCATAGGGACAAACCATTATACACATCCAGCATCCAACACACTTATCATAATCACAGCTAACAATACCAGTATCCTCATCCTTTCTCATTGCTCCTGATATACAGGCTTCAACACAGGGTGCATCATCACAGTGTCTACACTGAATAGCAAATGAATTATATCCTATCTCTTCTACTAAAATACTTGAAAATATATCAGCTTTCTCTTCTTTAAAAGCTTTTATAATCTTTTTACTTTTTGAATGTTTAACCTGACAATATATTTCGCAAAGTCTACAACCTATACAATACTGTTCTTGTATATATATTTTCTTCATGTAATCACCACGTCTCTCCAGCATGTTTTATACCAAGGATAGCAAGTTCTCTATCACTTAAATTTATCCCTCTTAGATGTTCTCTATTTCCTCTAAGACTCTCAATCGCATTAATACCTACTCCTCCTAACATCTCTTTTATCTCAAGAGACCATGCTTTTAGTAAATTAACTAGTCTTCTTACTCCTATTTGAGGATTAAGCCTCTTGGTAAGATAAGGATCCTGGGTTGCAATTCCCCAATTACACTTTCCGGTGTAACACTTCTGACACAGGTGACAGCCCATTGCCACAAGTGCTGCTGTGCCTATATATACAGCATCTGCACCAAGAGCTATAGCTTTTATAACATCAGAACTTGATCTTATGCTTCCTGCTATTATAACTGAAGCTTTATGCCTTATTCCTTCTTCCCTTAGCCTTGTATCAACAGAAGTCAATGCAAGCTCAATAGGTATTCCTACATTATCCCTTATAACCTGAGGCGCAGCACCAGTGCCTCCCCTAAATCCATCTATAGCTATAAAGTCAGCTCCTGCTCTAACAATACCACTTGCTATTGGAGCGACATTGTGAACTGCGGAAACTTTTACACCTACTGGTTTTGTCCAATCTGTAGCTTCTTTTAAAGCAAAAATTAACTGAGACAGATCCTCAATAGAATAAATATCATGATGTGGTGCAGGAGAGATAGCATCTGTACCTTCTGGTATCATTCTAGTCATCGAAACATCGCCAGTTACTTTTTCTCCAGGCAGATGTCCTCCAATCCCTGGTTTTGCGCCCTGTCCAATCTTAATCTCTATTGCAGCTACTTTACTTAAATAATTTTTATTAACTCCAAATCTACCTGATGCTACCTGGGCAATTGTATTTTTAGAATAAGTATATAGATCTTTATGTAATCCACCTTCCCCTGTATTATAAAAAGTACCAAATTTAAAAGAAGCCGCTGCCAGAGACTTGCAAGTATTAAAGCTTATAGAACCATAAGACATAGCTGAAAAAATAATAGGTGCTGATAGTTCTAACTGTGGAAATAATTTTCTTTTTAATTTTATTTTTTTGCCCTTGCGCCTATTTTTTGAAATCTCTATATCTAATTTATCATGTTTTCTTCCTATAAATGTTCTTATTTCCATAGGCTCGCGTAACGGGTCTATTGATGGATTTGTAACCTGAGCAGCATTAAAAAGAATATGATCCCAATATACCGTATATGGCTTATCGCATCCCATCCCTGTAAGTATTACTCCTCCAGAATCAGCCTGCTTATATATATTTTTTAATTGACTTGGAACCCAGTTATAATTTTTCCTAAAAGCAGCCTCTCTTCTACTTATTCTTATAGCTCCTGTAGGACAAAGACTTTCACACCTATGACATCCTACACATTTAATATTATCACTATAAATAATATCATCTTCACTATCATAATAATGTACATCATTAGAACATTGTCTTACACAAACCTGACATGATATGCATTTTTCAATATCTCTTTCTATCTCAAATTCAGATTGAGTTAATTTTAAAGCCATTTTTATTATAACCTTCTATTAATATTCCTATATACTCATTAATATTTCTTATATGTCTACCAATTCTAAATCATGAAATCAAATTCTATATTCTATCTAAAATCTTAGACTTATTTTTACTATTGGCTACTGCATTGCTACCTTTTGTATTTATTAGCCCTATAACCGGCTCTCCTCCCCTTGGATGCCATAAAATATCTGGAGATATGCAAACCCCCCTTATAGCAGCCTCCTCACTGGAAATAAAAAGATAATCACCTTTTTTTGCTGCAACCATGGGTCTTAACTTGATCCTGTCATTTAATGCATACATATAATTATTATTCCCCACAATTATACTGAAAGGCCCATTTAATAATGCACTGCTGTAAGATATACGAAGAGCTTTTAATAGTTCCCTCACATCTTCATCCATTAATTCTATCTCTTCCCATAATGGAGCAGCTAAAATCGTATGGATAATCTCTAAATTTACTCCAAGCTTCCTTACCAGTAAATCAAATAAATATGTTATTACTTCAGTATCTGTAGAAAGCGTACATTCATATCCAAATCCACTAACGTACCTTTTATTTGTTCCATAAGATGAAATCTCTCCATTATGTACTACTGACCAGTTCAATAAACCAAACGGATGCGAACCTCCCCACCATACAACACTATTTGTTGGGAACCTTCCATGAGAGATCCATAAATATCCATTATATTCATCTATTTTAAAAAATTCCCCAATATCTTCAGGGTAACCTACACCCTTAAAAATTCCCATATTTTTCCCACTTGATATAATATAGGCTCCTTTTACTTGACTATTTATTTTCATAACAAACTCTACAATAAAAGTTTCTTCTTTTTGTTTTAAAATTCTCTTTAAATTCAGATTAGTAAAACTCCTTTTGCTTGTATCAACTTCATTAAATCTAGAATTATTTTTTATCTTTAAAAAGTATCTATAAATTATTGGGGACTTTTTTATAGAACTTACTTTACTGGTTGGAATTTCTTCACTAAATAATATATTAAAATCCTTAGCTATAATATCTTCTGTTTGCTTTTTTGAAATAATATCATCATAAAAAAGGTGAAATACCCAGTCTTCTTTAAATTGAGGATATATTCCATATGCTGCAAAACCACCACCAAGACCATTTGATCGCTCATGCATTATAGATATTCCTTCCATCACCATACTTCCACTAAAGGCTTTGCCGCCCTCATTTATTACTCCAAAAACCGCACATCCTGATGGATTTCTACATGACTGGTCAAACTCTTCCCTGCATTCTATTGAATTTTGTTTAAATTCTCTATATTCAAGTTCAGACATTTCATAATACCTGTAAATTTTCTAATAATTTTTAACTAATATCTTTAAAATATTTCTATTTAAATAAAAAAAACCTTTCTAAACAGCATTGCTTAAAAAGGCTTCTTTGCCTTTTTCTTTATTTACACATCTTTATGTAAATAAGAAAATATTTATTTAATTTTTATAGTAAGTAAGAATATCATTTAATTTCTATTTGTCAATATAAAAACTGCCTCTTCGCTATATCTAGAAAATCCAGGTTTTATCCAATCGTTATTTGTCTTTAGAATCTCAATTTTTAAAATCTTGTTGCAACTCTTTCTATATGTAGCATAATTGGAAATAATTTTTATATTAATTGAAATTAATTTATAATGTACATAAAAGAACGACAAAATTAATAACTTTTTTACTTAAACAATTCCTTAAATATGACAAAGATATTAATCTTTTCTAAAGATAAAGAAGATATAGAAAAAATTAAAAAATTACTAGAAAATGAAAATTATGAGCTACTGGTTAAAAAAATATCATATAAAGCACAGTATAATAATTTTTCTAACATTTTATTGAAACTAAAAAATCCTACAGACATAAAACTGATAATCCTGGATATAAATAAAATAGAAAATTCTGATATAATAAAAAATACATCTAATAATAAGCCTTCTTATATCAAAATTTTAAGAATAATTAATAAATATAAAATAGCTAAACTCTTTATACTATCTTATAATCAACAAGATTTATTATTTAGCAATGATATAAAATCCGCAGACTTCCTTTTTTATCCTCATCTTAATAAGGAACTCTTAATAAGAGTAAAATATTTACTCTCAAATATAGAAAATCCAGCAACCAAAAATAACATAGTAATTAACAAACTAATTTTAGATTTAGACAAATATGAACTGACAGTAAATGGTAAAATTGTTGAATTAACTTTTAAAGAATATGAGCTTTTAAAATTTTTACTTCAAAATCAAAATAAAGTATTTTCAAGAGATAAGCTTTTATCCATAATCTGGGATTATGATTTTTATGGTGGTAGTAGAACTGTTGATGTTCATATAAGAAGACTCCGATACAAAATTAATAATCCCTACAGTACTATGTTAAGAACTGTACGAAACGTTGGTTATATGTTTTCCCCTTAAATTTAACATAGATTTAACATATATTTACACAAATTTCATTAAAATTAATATATAATATCTTATAAGTATTTTTTAAGTTATTGTTTTTTTAACGATTTTTAATGATTGGAATTATTTAAAATAATAAGGAAAAGAAAGGACTGATATGGAAACCAATGAAAAAACCAAAGAATATGTATTAAAAAAAGCTCATGATAATAATATTAAGTTTATAAGATTCTGGTTCACAGATGTTCAGGGCTTTCTTAAAAGTTTTGCTATTACAGTCGAAGAGCTGGAGCAAGCATTATCAGAAGGAATGGGATTTGATGGGTCTTCTATAGAGGGATACTCAAGAATAGAAGAAAGCGATGTTATAGCCATGCCAGACCCTAATACCTTTCAAATACTTCCATGGAGTCCTACCGAGAATGGTGTTGCTAGAATGTTTTGTGATATTTTAGAGCCTGATGGTTCACACTTTGAAGGTGACCCTAGATGGGTTCTCAGGAAAATATTAAAAAAGGTAAGTGATATGGGATATACTTTTTATGTTGGGCCAGAACTTGAATTCTTTTATTTTAAATCCGACACAGGAGATCCAATAATACTGGACAAAGGCGGTTACTTTGATTTAACAACCTTAGATGTAGCCAGTGATTTAAGAAGAGACACAGTACTCTTTTTAGAATCAATGGGTATCGGGGTGGAATACTCTCACCATGAAGTAGCTCCCTCTCAACATGAAATAGATTTAAGATATACTGATGCCCTAACAATGGCAGACAATGCTATGACTTATAGACTTGTTGTAAAAGAAGTTGCTACAAGACATGGAGTATATGCAACATTTATGCCAAAACCTATTTTTGGAATAAATGGCAGTGGTATGCATACTCACCAGTCCTTATTTAAAGGAGATAAAAATACATTTCACGACCCAAAGGAAGAATATAACTTATCAGAAATCGGTAAGTATTATATTGCTGGGATGCTAAAGCACTGCAAGGAAATAGTTGCAGTAACCAATCAATGGGTTAATTCATATAAAAGACTTGTACCCGGATACGAAGCTCCTGTATATATATCCTGGGCAAGAAGAAATAGATCAACCCTTGTAAGAGTACCTATGTATAAACCGGGAAAAGAAAATTCAACCCGAGTAGAGTTCAGATGTCCGGATCCTGCCTGTAACCCATATCTTGCTTTTAGTTTAATGCTTGCAGCTGGATTAGAAGGAATAAAAAATAAATATAAACTTTCCGACCCTGTAGAAGAAAATATATTTAAAATGGATGCTAAAAAAAGAGAAGCAGCTGGAATTGAAACGCTTCCTGACAACCTACATGAAGCTGTAAGTTATATGGAAAAAAGCAATTTAGTAAGAGAGACTCTTGGGGATCATATATTTTATAAATTTATTGATAATAAAAAAATAGAATGGGATAGATATAAAATTCATATATCCAATTATGAACTTGAAAATTATCTTTCCGTTTTATAAATAAATTAGCATATTTATACATCTAATCAATAAAATTAAGCAACAGGCTTAAAACTATACAAAATGCTCCTGCAACAAGCATTTTTATTCCGCTTACTACTAAATTTCTCCTTGAAATTTTCCCTAAAAATAAACCTATTCCAAAAAGTATCAAGAACGCTAATCCAAATCCAGTATAGTAACAAATATTTATGGATAAGTACTTTCCAAATAAAAATGGTATTAGAGGAATAAAAGCTGTAGTTATTGGAGAAATACCGTTCACACCAGCCAATATTACTGATGCATAATTTTGTGCACGTGATATTACTGTTCCATTTAAATCATGAAGTGTTGATTTTTCAAGATCATGTATTTCTTTTGTCCTCTCAGCACTTTCACTATTATAAGCACTCCAGATACCAGAAATTCCAAGAGATATAATTATTGCAAAGCCTGAAATAATTATATTTTTATAACTAATTGTTCCTATAATGTAGTTACCCACAAGCACGCCAATAATTGTTATAACACCATCAAAACCATTTACAGCAAAATATCTTCTAGTGATTTTGCTAATATTAGTAATTTTATTATATATTTTTACTTTCTGTATATATTCAGAAGCCTTTTTTTTAAAGAAATCTATCATTTCAAAGCCTTATTAAATTCATCCTTATCACCATCAAGCAAATTATTCACTCTTCTTCTCTATCTTATGACAGAGTTTTATAGTACCAATATAAGATTGTTTTTAAGATTTTTTTTGGGCGTAATATCTACATTTTTCACTTTTTGCTTTGATTTAGATAAGGTACCATCCAGTTCAATTGCTGCACTTTTAATCAAAGCAATCTTATAAATAAAACTTAACTTAGCTATGTAATTATTATAATCTTATACTATTCCGCCTGGCTTTCTGTCTCACTTGGTTCACTTTCCTCTTCCTCCACTTCGGTAGGTTCAGGAACAGGCTCTGTGTAATCTTCAAATCCTCCCTGGAGCTCACTTAAATTTATAAGTGGAACTATACCCTCCGGAAGTATTCCCCAGGCTATATTAGGTGAAAGTTTTTGTATAAACTCTAATTGTATTATCTGAGGATACTTTTTAAGCGCTTCACCCTTAATCTCAATTTGCCTTGCTTCTGCCTCTGCTTGAATTATTACTTGCTCTTTCTTAATTTTTTCCTGTTCTAAAATATTCCTCTCAACAACTATTCTTTCTTCAGCAATCTGTTTTTCCTCAAGAATACTAAAATACTCTTCGGTGAAATCTATCTTTCTCAACAGAAACTCGTCCATTATTATCCCATTTTTTTCAAATATTGGATTTATAGTATCAGAGATCTCCTTTTGAACATCAAAAACCTGCTCTGAGTAGAGTTGGGCAGCTGAATATTTTTTAGGAATATTTCTTGAAAGAGACCTTGCTTCTGTTTTTACTACTTTTTCTACAAGATTATCCATTGTTCCAATATTATTTAATATCCATTCTGCTTCCTTTCCATCAATGGCAAATCTAATAGTATACTTTAATTTTATCTGCTGGCCGTCTGAAGAAGTTGTATCTACTGCATAATCAGGGTAATTAGCCATACTGTATTCTGGAGAATCACTTGTTTCGTATGTTACCTGCCTTGTTGAATAATTTACAGTATTTTGCACAAAAGGAATTTTTAAGTGTATCCCAGGGTGGAAAGTAACTCCGATTGTCCTTCCAAATTGAGTAACTACTTTAATATTTCCAGCCTGAACAATTACTACGCTATTTAAAATCAATATCAGCGCAACAATAAATATTACAACTCCAATCACAATCCTTCCAATTAACTTAGTTTTCATCTTAATACCTCCATTCATTTTTTACCTTCCTTTATGATACTATTTAAATAAAATTTTAAATTTTTATAATAGCTTCCATTATATTCAATACAATAGTGATATTATAGCATAAGTGATTAAATTTAGTCTTTAATATAATAAAATGTATCGATATAGATTAGACAGGTTCTATAACAACGCAGGTCATTGTATCCCTAATTCCCTTTAGGTTCTGGATCTTTGAGATAATAGTTTTACCTAGCGTATTCAAATCAGAACTTTCAACAAATGCAATTAAATCATATGGACCTGTTATTGTATTTGCTCTTTTTACACCATTTATTTTTAAAATCTTCGTGTAAACATCATTCTGCTCGCCAAGGCAGGTCTTTACCATTATATATGCTGATACCATTTTTTTAGCCTCATTCATATTTTAATTATAATTCATAGTACAAACAGGAATATATCACTTATTTTTACTTTTTTCCAGGTTAAAGAAATTTAAAAAATCTTGCTTAATATCAGGCCCCAACCTTAATTTTCTCCAGTGTTCCTGCAGCATGATAAGATGATCTTACAAATATTCCACTTACTACTTCTTTAAATTTAAAACTCTGAGCAGTTGATTTAATTTCATCAAATTCCTCCGGGGTATAATATTTTTGAACTGGAATGTTACCCACAGCCGGTCTTAAGTATTGCCCAATAGTTAAAATATCACAATTTGCCCCACCAAGATCTATAAGCAGCTCGATTATTTCATTCCTGTTTTCTCCTAATCCCAACATAAAGCCTGATTTAGTAATAATTTTAGGTTCAATTTCTTTTGCACGCTTTAAAATATTTATAGAAACTTCATAATTTGCATTTTTTCTTACAGATGGATAATTTCTTTTTATTGTTTCTAAATTATGATTTAAAACATCAATGCCGCATCTTAAGAAAATTTTTAGGTTTTCAATTTTTCCTTTAAAATCTGGGATTAAACATTCAATTTTCGATTCTGGAATTACTTTCTTTATTTCAGTTACTGTACTGGCAAAATGCCTTGCTCCACCATCATCCAGATCATCCCTTGTTACTGATGTTAGAACAATATATTTAAGCCCCATTTTTTTTACAGCTTCAGCAATTTTTCCAGGTTCTTCTTTATCCAGGCTTTCAGGGTTACCAGATTTCACACCGCAAAAAGCACAGTTTCTTGTACAAATATCCCCCATCAGCATAAAAGTAGCAGTTTTTTTACTGAAACATTCAAAAATATTAGGACATTTCGCACTTTGGCATACTGTGTGAAGATTGGAATTATTCAAAAGGTTTTTAACTTCATTAATATTTTTACTATTCAGACTAACCTTTTTCCTTAACCATCTGGGTTTTTTATCCAACTATCTTATTCACGATCCTTTCCAGGTCTTTTACTGATTCAAAACCAATTACTATTTTTCCTTTTTTCTTACCAACTAATATTTTAACTGGTGAATTAAGATGCTGGGATATTCTTTTTGCAACCTTTGGTAATTTATCAAATTGTAATATTTTATCTCTTATCTTCTTTTTACTAACTTCTTCCCTGCTGACAAATCCTTCAACCTGCCTGACACTTAAACCGTTTTTTATTATTTTCTTTGCAATTTTTATCTGATATTCTGAACTTTCAATACTCAGCAGAGCTCTTGCATGACCTGAACTTACAAGACCTTCATCTACATATTTTTGAATTTCTAAAGGCAGTGACAGAAGTCTTAATGAATTAGTAATTACTGCTCTACTTTTTCCCACCCTTTTAGACAGCTGTTCATGTGTTAGTTTAAATTCTTCTATTAACTGCTTAAAAGTATAGGACAATTCAATAGGACTTAAATCTTCTCTATGAATATTTTCTACTAAAGCCATCTCCAAAGAGGAAGTGTCATCGATATTTTTATTAATAATAGAAGGAATAGTATCCAGTCCCAGCATATCCGCTGCTCTAAATCTTCTTTCACCGACAATAATTTCATAAACTCCACCCTTTCCAGTTTCCCTAACTATAATTGGCTGCAGAATACCAAATTCCTTAATTGATTCAGCCAATTCAGTTAAAGTTTCTTCATCAAATTTATTCCGTGGTTGGTTCTTGTTAGGTATAATTTTAGATAATGGAAGATCTATTATATTCCCTTTTAATTTATCTTCGGTACTTTTAACTTTGTGACTGGGTATTAAAGCACTAATGCCTCTTCCTAGTCCTCTATTTGCCATTCTCAATCACTTCCTTTGTTAATTTTTTATATGCAACCGCACCCTTGCACCTTGGATCATACTCAGAAATGGGCTTACCGTAACTGGGCGCTTCACTTAGTCTTATATTTCTGGGAATTATAGTCCTGTAAACCTTATCAGGAAAATAAGCTTTTACTTCCTCCACCACTTGCCCAGAGAGTTTGGTTCTTGAATCATACATTGTCATTACAACACCATTTATTTCTAACCTTTCATTCAAATTCTCTCTAACCAGATTAATTGTACCCAGAAGTTGACCTAATCCCTCTAATGCATAATATTCACATTGGATTGGTATTAATACTTCATCAGCACATGTTAATGCATTAATAGTTAAAAGACCTAAAGCAGGTGGACAATCGATAATAATAAAATCAAAACTATCTCTTATTTTATCTATTGCCATCGTAAGCTTATATTCCCTTTTTAAAACTGATACTAGCTCAACTTCTGCTCCAGCAAGTTGTATTGAAGACGGTATAATAAACAAATTTTTAAAAGAGGTTTCTAATATTATTTCTCTTGGATCACTATTTAAAATTATAATGTTATAGATACTCGAATCTATATCATTATAGTGTACCCCTAATCCACTAGTAGAATTATATTGAGGGTCTAGATCTACAAGTAATGTTTTGTAATCTAAATTTCCCAAGCAGCTTGATACATTAATAGCAGTTGTGCTTTTTCCAACACCCCCTTTTTGATTAGTAATAGCAATTACTCTGCCAATAAATTTATTACTATTCTTATAAAAACTATGCTTTTTATATAATTCATCATTTTTTTCTTCAATTATTTTAGATTTAGTTTCTTTTGCATCTACCATTATTTTAAAAAATATTTCTTGTTTTCTTTTAATTTTTATTGATATAAATACTTATTAAAATTTATTTACCTCTAACCCAATAAAAGTTATTATAGGGAATAATAAACCAAATAAACACTTATGCTGATAAAAGCTATTGCACATTTGACTATTTATTTGTTTGAACATTACTTTATATAATTGGTTCTTTTTTAATTTTATCATATTTTCTAGGATACTTATACAATGAACTGCGTTTTTTTGTTATTACCAGTAACATTCTGTATTCATTTAAGTATGGCACTTCAATATCCAGTAATTTTTCTACTTCACCTCCAAGCACTTGTATAATACTGCTGTACTCATTTAATTCCTTCAATACCTTTCTGCTTTTATAAAGAATTACCCTGCCCCCTTTTCTACAAAATGGTATAGATATTTCACTCAATATATTAAATTTTCCAAAAGCACGAGCAGCAACCAAATCAAACACCTCTCTATAATTAGAATCATGAACAATTTCTTCAGCTCTTCCTCTCAGCAATTTTACATTTAGAAGACTTAATTCTGATATTGCTCCTTCTAAAAAATTTATTATTTTTAATTTTTTATCAACTAAATAAACCTCACTATCATACAAAAATATTGCTAATAACATCCCTGGAAGTCCGGCTCCTGTTCCTATATCTATTATTTTTTTATAAAACCTACCCTCTATAATTTCATTATTAATATATTTAAGAATTGACAGGCAATCTATGAAATGTCTTTTTAATATAGCTGTTTTATCTTTGGTTCCAATAATATTTACAGATTTATTATACTCATAACAAATATCAAGATAATGCTTCGTAAGGTTTATTTCCCTATCAGTAAAATCTATTCCTAATGACTCTAAAGAGTTCTTTAAAATATCATCTATGTCCATTATATTTTGATTACTAATGATAATTAATTTTGCTTAAGATAAATCATTAATATAGATATATCTGCCGGTGAAATTCCTGCAACCCTTGAAGCCTGCCCTAAAGTATCCGGCCTTATATTTGATAATTTTTCCTGAGTCTCATATTTTAACCCTTTTATATCAAAATAATTGGTATCCTTTTTAATACTATAATTTTCGATATTACTTAATCTCCTAATATTGATTAATTCCCTATCTATATAGCCTTTGTATTTTATATTAATCTCTACCTGTTTTAGTATCTCATTGCTGGAGCCGTTATTGCTGCCATCCTTCTTATTATTATAAAAATACTTCATAACATCTGTTATCTTAACTTCTGGTCTTTTTAATAACTTATAAATATTTATTGAACTATTAATCGTAGAGGTTTTAATTTCACTTAAAAATTCGTTGTTTTTTACTATCGGCCTTATGGATATATTTTTAAACTCCTTGATTAATTTCTCTATCTTTCTTTTCTTTTCAACGACCTTTCTGTATTGCTCCTTACTAATTAATCCTATTCTATAGCCCTCCTCACTTAACCTGATATCTGCATTATCAGGTCTTAGTGAAAGCCGAAACTCAGCTCTTGAAGTATACATACGGTAAGGCTCATATAATTCTTTTGTTATAAGATCATCTACCAGTACTCCAATAAAACTATTACTCCTCTTCATTATCAACGGTTCCTTTGATAATATTTTCAAAGCAGCGTTTACTCCTGCAATAAATCCCTGTGCTGCAGCTTCTTCGTAACCCGAAGTCCCATTTATTTGACCAGCAAAATATAAATTCTCAATCATTTTTGATTCTAAAGTGGCGCTTAATTGATTAGGAATTATAAAATCATACTCAACAGCATAACCAGGTCTAATTATTTTTACATTCTCTAAGCCTTTCACTGTTCTTAATATTTTCTGTTGAATTTCTACTGGCATACTCGTTGTTAATCCCTGCAGGTATGACTCATTTGTATATCTTCCTTCAGGTTCTATGAAAACAGGATGCCTTTTCTTGCTTTTAAAATTAATTACTTTCCTATCAATCGATGGACAATGTCTTGGCCCGTGAGTATTTACCATGCCAGATTTTATCGGAGATTTATCTATATTATCCCTTATTACTTTATGAGTCTTTTCATTAGTATATGTTAAGTAGCTTGGAATATTATCATAGACTTTATCTTCATTCCAACATGAAAAGCTTATAGGATTTGATTCTCCCGGCTGAATAGTTGTTTTTGAAAAATCTATTGTTCTCCTGTCAACCCTGGGAGGCGTAGCAGTTTGATACCTGTCCATTTTAAATCCAATTTCTTTAAGACTGCTTGTTAAATTCATTGCTGCATATTCTCCCATCCTGCCGGCTTTGTAATCTCTCTTGCCAATTATTATTCTTCCTCTTAAGAATGTCCCGGAAGTAATAATTACTGCTTTGGCAATAAATTTCACACCACTTTCTATAAAAATCTCTATTGTCCTACCCTTGCCAACAATAACCTTGCTTGCAGTTCCCTGCCTTAAAGTTAAATTTTCAGTGTTTTCAAGCGTCTTTTTCATCTGCATCTCATATTCTTTCTTATCTATTTGTGCTCTTAATGCTTGAACTGCAGGCCCCTTGCTTTTATTTAAAACCTTTATTTGTATTAATGTTTTATCTGCTGCTTTTGCCATCTCTCCACCTAATGCATCTATTTCTTTAACCAACTGGCTTTTCCCCAATCCGCCAATAGCTGGGTTACATGGCATAAGAGCAATCTTATCCAAATTTATAGTAATTATTAAAGTCTTTAGACCAAGTCTTGCAGCAGCCAGTGCAGCTTCACAACCCGCATGTCCTGCGCCAACTACAATTACATCAATTTTCATAACTTTCCTATATTTTATATATAATAATTTTCATTAAATTACCTTATGTTTCACGTGAAACATTTTTATTGATTATTTTCCTATGTTTCACGTGAAACATTTTTTATATAACACAACAAAGAAAAAACATCTGCCGGGCCAACTCCTTCAATTCTTGATGCCTGTCCCAGTGTTGTTGGCTTTTTTATTTTTAAACTTTTAGTTGCTTCATTTGATATATTATTTATTTTACTGTAATCAATATCTTCAGGAATCCTTACGTTTATATTACTTCTCACCTTATTTATATTATTAATTTCTCTATCTATAAAGGTCTTGTACTTCATATTTATAAGAACACTCTTAATTTCCACGTCATCCAAATTAAACGTATTTTTTATATTGTTAATCTCAATTAATTTTATTTTATCCTGTTTAATTTCCTCAATTAAAATTTTATTTTTAAAGCTTTTACTCTTTTTAATCTCCTCAATTACACTTTCAATTTTTTTATACTTTTCGCAAATCTTTGATGCTTTTTCTTTAAAACCTAATTTTTTTAAAAATTTTAACATCCTTATATCTGCATTATCATGCCTGTGATAAAGCCTGTACTCGTTTCTTGAAGTTAGCATTCTATAAGGCTCGTGCACACCTTTTACTACAATATCATCAATTAATACACCTATATAGCAATCTTCCCTATTAATAATGATATTATTAAGGCTTTTTGACCTTCTTGCAGCATTAATTCCTGCAATGATTCCCTGTGATGCTGCTTCTTCATAACCAGAAGTTCCATTCACCTGTCCAGCAAAAAATATATTCTTATACAGCTTGCTTTCTAAATTATTATTTATTTGAAAAGGTATAAGATAATCATATTCTACTCCATAACCTGGCCTTGTTATTTTTGCATTTTCTAATCCTTTTATCCTTTTTATTATTCCTAACTGTATTTCTTCTGAAAAAGTTGTATGAAGTCCATTTAAATACATTTCATTAGTATCCCTGCCTTCTGGTTGAATAAAAACCAGATGTCTCCTTTTATTTTTAAATCTTTTAACTTTATCCTCTATGGAAGGGCAGTACTTTGGTCCTTCTGATCCCATTTTATAGCTATAGTTTGCAGATTTTTTTATATTTTTCATTATATATTCTATACATTCTTTATCTACATAAGATATATAATTTTCTAACTGCTCCCTCCCATCATATTTATTTTCATAAGAAAACATTTCTGGAAACTTATCATAACTTTGTATTTTTAACATTTTTTTATTTATTGTTTTTTTATCTACTTTTGGTGGTGTATCTGTTTTTAGCCTCCCAAATTTAAATCCCATTTTTTTTAAATTAATAGCTAATCTATTTGAAGGTATTTCACCCTGCCTGCCTGCATTTATTTCATAATTCCCCCAGAATATCTTACCATCCAGGAATGTTCCTGTAGCTATTACTAAACACTTGCACCTGTAACATTTGTCATCACTTGTTATTACTCTATATCCATCTGCTTCTTTCTTTATATCAACCACTAAACCCTGTTTAAGATCCAATAATTTTTTTTCCTCCAACACATATTTCATTGAAAGAAAATATCTCCTCTTATCTACAATAGCTCTCAGAGCCTGTACTGCCGGACCTCTTGAGGTGTTTAACATCCTGCTATGTATGAAATTCTTATCAACGTTCTTTGCTATCTCTCCTCCTAAAACATCAATTTCCCTAACCAGCTGCCCTCTCCCTGGCCCCCCAACTGCACTATTGCATGGCATCATTGCAATACTATCCATATTTATAGTTATTATTAATGTCTTAGCTCCATTATCTGCAGATGCAATAGTTGCTTCACAACCTGCATGCCCTGCTCCTATAACTATTACATCATACATGTTATTTACTTTCATTCTATTATTTCACAATCCTCTACTTTTTTATTCCTATTGTTTCACGTGAAACAATTCGCCAATTATCCTTATTATGTTAATTTCTGGCGTAATTAACTTCTCTAAAAAAATCATTTTCCTATACAAAATTTACTAAATATATTATCAAGTAATTCTTCTCCTGTTTTTTCACCTAATATTTCACCTAATAAATCATAAGCATTCTTTAAATCAGATGATGGAAATTCCTCAGACATTTTCTCCTTCATTGCTTTTTTTGAATTTTCTAAAATTCTTTTTACCTCTTTTAATATTTTTTTATGCCTTGCATTTACAATTATTTTATTCTCAATATTATAATTTATATCACCCAGCACAGTTCTTTTAATCTCCTTCTCTAATTTACTTATACCTGTTCCTATCAATGCTGATATTTCAATTATCTTTCTTCTTCCTAATCTTTTATTTATAATATCTCTCTCAATTTTTTGCTCCAGATCAATTTTATTAATACAGGTTATTGTTTCTTTTTCCTTTATTTTCTCCATTATTTCCTTATCCTCATTCTCAACTTTTCTATTTCCATCCAATACGAATATTACAATTTCTGCTTCACTTATATGCCCTAAACTTTTTTTAACCCCAATTTTTTCTATCATATTTTTTGCTTTTCTAATCCCTGCAGTATCTACAAGTATTAGTGGAATCCCTTCTAAATATAACACCTCTTCTACTGCATCTCTTGTTGTCCCTGGCAGAGCTGTCACTATTGCTTTTTCTTTTTTTGATAATATATTTAAAAGACTTGATTTTCCAACATTTGTTTTTCCAACTATTGCAATCTTTACACCATTTTTTATAATTTCTCCTTTTTCCTCATCCTTAATTAGTGTTGCTATATCCTCGCAAATACTATTAACCTTCTTTTCTAATTCGCTATATGGAGTTATTTCTAAATCTTCTTCAATAAAATCAATTGATGCTTCAAGTTCTACCATTACATCCATTATAATCTTTCTCAATTTTTCTATTTCAGTTCTTGTTTCACCCTTTATGTTTCTCGCTGCAATTTTTAAACTTTCCTCTGTCTTAGACTTTACTATTTCTATTACCGCTTCAGCCTGTGACAGGTCTATTCTCCCATTTAAGAAAGCTCTTTTCGTAAACTCTCCTGGTTCAGCTATTCTTGCACCGTTTTCCAGGCATAATTCCAGAACTTTTTCTGTTGCTATTAATCCACCATGACAGTTAATTTCAACAACATCTTCCCTCGTATAAGATTTTGGTTTTTTCATCAGCGTAACTATCACTGCATCTACAACATTCTCTTTATTATCTATTATAGATCCGTATACCATATTATATGTATTCATATCAGATATTTTTCTATTCTTTTCTGATATAAAAATTCTATCTGCTATTTCTATAGATTTTTCTCCGCTTATTTTAACAATACCAATTGCTGCCTCACCAGGTTTCGTACTAATTGCAGCTATCGTGTCACTGCTGCTCTCAAACATTTATTAAAATCCTTTCATATAAAATATTACAATGGTTGTCTTTCCAACAGTAATTAGTGCTCTATTCTTTATTTAATTATAACATTATTTTTTTAGATTATAGTAATAGTCCTGTTTAGATTTTTAAAAAGATTTACATTAAAAAATGGTGCCTTAGATTATTTTATATAGCTTATAATATATCAGTATAATTTTTTTTATTTATTAATCTATCGCATATATGGTATGGCTTTTTATTTTTACATACTACATATAGTATAGTTGCCCAATATTTTCCTATTATCTTGCAAGCTTAAATATTTTCTTTACATCTTTTTCGTACAGTTTTACAAAATTACCTACAGGTCCCCAAGCTGTACACTTTTCAGACATTTCGTCAATTCTCTCATCACCAATTCCTAAATCTTTTAAAGATACTGGCAGACCAATATTTCTGTAAAATTTTTTCAGTTCTTCTATTCCCCTGACAGCTGTGCTCTCCTGTGATATAGAAAAAGCATCTATACCAAATACTCTTACCGCAAACTGTTCAAACCTTCCCACGTTTTTCTTGTATACATACTTCAACCATGCCGGAAATATAACAGACATTGTTGCACCATGAGCTACACCATATATAGCGCCGATTTCATGTCCCAGCTTATGAGACCCCCAGTCTTCAATTCTACCCATTCCAAGCAAGCCATTATGAGCAATTGTAGCTGCCCACATTATCTCTGCGCGCCCATTATAATCATCGGGTTTATCCAAAACCAATGGAGTATTTTCTATAACTGTCTTTAGCGTTGCCTCGCATAATCTATCTGATAAATCAACATTTTTTGTATTTGTAAAATACCTTTCCATCACATGAGACATAATATCTGAAGCACCACATGCCGTCTGGTAATAGTTTAGGCTATATGTAAGCTCAGGATTCAAAATAGAAAACTTTGGTCTGATTGCATCACTATGGTAACCCTTTTTTACTAATTTTTCCTCATTCGTAATTACTGCTGCATCACTTGCCTCACTGCCTGATGCAGGCACTGTCACAACCACTCCTACAGGTAATGCAGAGCTAATTTTTACTTTCTTAACAATACAATCCCATATATCTCCTGTAAGCTGCACCCCAATTGCTATAGCCTTTGCTGAATCAATCACACTTCCGCCGCCAACTGCTAAAATGAAATTTATTTTCTCCTGCCTGCAGATCTTAATTCCCTTTTTCACCATACTTAGCACAGGATTTGGTTGAACTCCAGAAAGCTCAATTATTTCAATCCCTTCTTCTTTTAAAGATTTTACAATTCTTTCATAAAGACCATATTTTTTAATACTCCCATGCCCGTAATGAAGCAATATTTTACTACTATATTTTTTAACTTCTTTGCCAACATTTCTTTCAGCACTCTTGCCAAAAATTATTTTTGTAGCACTCTGGAAAACAAAATTTTCCAATTAACCCTCCTTTTGATAAATAAAAATCATTTATTAAAAACTTAATTTTAATATAATAAAAAATTAGATACAAATAATTGAACGATTTTATTAAATTAATAGTAAATATTTTAATAAGCTTTTGTAATGATTATGAAATTGCCAGAGCATAAGAAAATGGCTATTAAATTTTTATTAGATAACTTAGACTTAATACAGGGATTATAGATAAAATCTACACTCTTTAATTAAAGAAATTTAAAGTATAAATTAGCAGGAAGGATATAACTGTGAATGATAATATTAACAAAGCTTATGAACTAGCAAAAAAATCTTATAAAGAATTTGGTATTAACACTGATACTGTATTAGGTAAATTGAAAGATATTCCAATTTCAGTTCATT
>JACKQG010002593.1_pt1 | contig 23376 bp, 22 predicted proteins | sample 8237621 | NCBI WGS metagenome assembly JACKQG01 (sample SAMN15677084, study PRJNA649215) | marine metagenome | biome: marine; feature: Black Sea; material: saline water; isolation source: suspended particulate matter (SPM) from the Black Sea western gyre | collected 2013-06-09/2013-06-10 | depth... | reverse complement strand
TTCACTACCGATGCTCCAACTGAAGTATTGGCAATTTATGAGGACAATCCATCCATCCTCTCCCCTTCAACCTTTTCATTGCATCCTGCTTATCCAAACCCGTTCAACCCGAAAACAGTTATCCGTTATCAATTATCCGTGAGCAGTCCCGTGACATTGCAAATATATGATATCACCGGACGGTTGGTCGAAACATTGGTGAATGGTGAAGTGGTGAGAGGTTATCACACTCTTCAATGGGATGCATCAAATCACTCAAGCGGAATGTATTTTGTACGGTTGAAAGTCGGTGGTTTTATGAAGACTCAAAAAGTAATGTTAATGAAATAGGAAAATGGGGATTATTACTCACTCAAGAAAATGTAAGTATGATGTAGGTTCAATTGCTATAATTGAGATTATCATTGAAAAATGAACTTAAATTTAATACACCTAATTTAGTATGAGTTTCCTTGTTTCAACTAACTTTGATACAATACCTTAATTTTGGAGGATTAATGGTAAAAAACAGTATTATTATATTTTTCTACTTTTTAACGAGTGTAGTTTTTTCACAGCAATTATATTCAGAAAAGTCATTATTAGTTTTTCAATCTGGCTTAACACAAGGTATACAGATAAGCAATAATGATCGAATGGTTGATAAGGCTGAAATTGAAATTTCTATTAATGCATTTCAATCTTCCAACACACCTCTGCGAATGAATGATAATAGAGATGAAAATACTGCTTATTGGCTTAATTTTGGTTTAGGAATCAGTTATTTTGGACCTTTAATAAATAGCAGTATTTCTTATAAATTTGGAAAGAATTTATTTACTCTAAGGTACATAAAAGCAGATGAATTGAGATTTAGCCCTGGAGGTTATGAGTTTGAAGAACCACCTTTAAGTTTAAGGGAAATTGGACTACTGTATGGAAGAGATATTGGAAAGGAGAAGATTGTTGTTAATATTGGCGGTGGAATTGGTTTTTTTAATGCCATAGACCGTGGTGAAAAAATTGATGAGATAAAATTTGAAAAAGTAAAAATATCTTTACTTAGTATTCCAATAAAAGCAGCTGTAAAGTTTGATATAACAAAATATTTTGGTATAGGAATTTCCATGATTTCAAATTTAAATAATCAAAAAAATTTATATAGCGGTGTTATAGAAATTTATATTGGAAAAATGTAAATGTTATTTCTTAGGTGACTATTGTTATTTAGCTGAAAAAGGAGTCCCAAATATGCTTATTCGTTTTCTAATTGTTATTATTCTTACTATGATATCACTATCTAACCTTATTGCACATGATCAAGTTACACACCAACATATAACACGAGAGGCTTTTAAATTATTGAAGAAATCGTTTCCTACTGAATTATCTGATATGGAAGAATATATTGGAACTTCTGACGTTTGGAGTGGCTCTTCAGCAGATGGCTCATTTGGTGCTTTAAAAATCGTATCTGGTGCTTACCTTGAAGATGAATACGATGTCGTTTATGGGTATGGGTTAACTCAACAACCAGATTATAACCAGGTTATTCCAACTAATACACTCATAAGTATGTTTGGCTCATTAAGAGAAGCTCATACCTCAATAACTCATTTTTGGAATGCTGACAACGGTGAAAATGCATCTACATTTTTAAATGATGATTCTGATTTTGGGTATTGGAGTTTTTCAATTCCTAAAAATGCCATGACAAAAATGAGAAAGTATATTAATGGTTACTATGATTTTGCCTGGGCTTATGAAAATGAAATAATGTCTTGGACATGGTGTGGGGTAAATAGTCTGCAATTAGTGACTAAATTTGACACTCCTGGTATAGTAAATTTCTATAAGAGTATTGAAGCTTTCGAAGCAAATAGTTATTTAGCTGAAGATGCCTACTGGTATTCAACTGATTGTCCATCTTGGGGTCCAGAATATATTCTTTTCCAAAAAGCCCATGCCTATGAAATACTTGGCCGAATGTGTCATTTACTTGAGGATATGTCTGTTCCAGCGCACGTTCATAATGATGCACACGCTGGTAATAATGGAATGTATGAAGATTATTATGAAGTAAATGTTCCTAACTTACATCAATGGACGGCAGATGAAATTTATTCTTTTGGGGGAACTTATATAAACCCTTATAATGAATGGGATGACCCTGTTTTTTATTTAATGTATTTTTTAAATCAAATTACGGATCACTATGCTTCGGGCCGTACAGATGGAGATGATAATATTGACGCTACATGTCCTAATTTGGAAGATATAATTCCAGTATTAGGTTTACCAATGGAAACAGATGAAATCAATTATTCAAATATTGTTAGTATGCATAATGTACTGTACCCACTTGCTATCCGGGCCGCTGCTGGTTTAATGTATTGGTTTGCGGTTGAGACAGGTCAATTACCTGATCCAACTCCTCCTGTTCCTCCTTCGGTCTCTATCTCTGGCCCAACTTCATTAGGCTATAATGAGCTAGGTTACTTTACGGCGAGTCCTTCCGGTGGCAGCGGTACATATACTAATTATCATTGGTGGTCAAGAGATGATAATGGTTTTCCACCAGAAAGAACATCGTTTGATGATGATTTGGTTGATGAAGCCGGCAATTTAATTAGACGTCCTCCTGCTGTATGGATAGAAATGACAGAATGGGAAGGCGAACAAACTATATCAAAATCATCACCGGTCAACTTTTCTTTAAAATGTGAAGTTACCGATTTTAACAGCGACAAAGATACAGATATTCACTCAGTTAGTGTTTCCGGTGGTTTTAGAGTAAAACAATTAGATACTAGTACTGAAACAATGGCACTTTTATCTTATCCAGAGGAATTTGAACTAACGGGTAATTATCCAAACCCGTTCAACCCGAAAACAGTTATCCGTTATCAATTATCCGTGAGCAGTCCCGTGACATTGCAAATATATGATATCACCGGACGGTTGGTCGAAACATTGGTGAATGGTGAAGTGGTGAGAGGTTATCACACTCTTCAATGGGATGCATCAAATCACTCAAGCGGAATGTATTTTGTACAGATGGTCGCAGGAGAATTTGTCGAAACGCAAAAAATACTACTACTCAAATAAATGGAAATATGATGAACGTAATACAATACAAACTCGCTAAAGACAAACGGTTCTTTTTCCTTGTGTCGGGATTAATTATTTGGATAGGTATTTGGTTCACAGGATTTGAAACTGTCCATTGGCTTTTATATGTTCCCGCCGTCACCTTTATAGTTGCAGTAATCAGTGGATATTGTCCCGGATTGATCATCTCTAAATTGATATTTAAAGATAGATAATCGCACATATGATATCACGAAATAGTTCTGCCGGAATTCGGCTTGTAAGCACCATTATTGCTGTATCAGATTTACAACATTCAACAGAGTTTTACTCAACCGTGTTTCAATGGAAAATTTTTCTGCAAGAAAATATGATTACCATTTATGAACTGCCGAACAGAACTCATTTTATGCTGTACAAAAAAGAAGCCTTCGCCGTAAATCTCAGGCAAAAACCTGAAATAGTTTCAAAAGGGGCAATTAACGGTACGGAATTCTATTTTCATACGGAAGATTTGGAAGCCGTTATAAAACGATTTGAAGCAATTAGTGCAAGATGTCTGACACCGCTTTCCGAGCGCCCATGGGGCGATGAAGCTGCTTACTATGCTGATCCTGACGGAAATGTATTGGCCATCGGGCGTCCGCTGAAAAAATAAAACTGATGGACGACTATTCAATTATTGATGTGATCCGCTCCAGATACTCCTGCAGGAGCTTTCAAAACAAACCAATATCAGATCAACTCAAGTCTGAACTGCTGAAGTATGCCGAGGAGAATAACGCCGGTCCTTTCGGAACACATTCACGTTTTCATTTAGGACAGGTTACATCCGGTTTAGCGATATTAAGACGGCTAAATACTTACGGATTTATAAATGGTACAGATGAATTTCTTGTAGGAGTAACCACAAAATGTACGGACCAGTTGGAATTAGAAGAATTTGGCTATGTACTTGAAAAGATAATCCTAAAAGCCACGGCGTTGGGTCTGGGAACCTGCTGGATGGGCGGGACGTTTAGAAAAAGCGTATTCAGCAACTTAATCGGATTAAAAGAAAATGAAAGTCTCCCGGCTGTGATTGCAATTGGTTATCCCGCCGAGAAAAAACGCAGAACCGATAGGATGATCAGAAAGTTCGCAAAATCAGATCACCGTAGAGCGTGGGAAAGATTATTTTTTTATGAAAGCTTTGATACTCCGCTGAAAAAAGAAGAAACCGGAAAATTTACAACTGCTCTTGAAATGCTTCGACTGGCACCATCGGCATCTAACAAACAGCCGTGGAACATCGTGAAAAGTGATAATAGTTGGCATTTTTATCTACGGCGAACACACGGATATCAAGACCAACCGATTTTAGCCAAAACCGGTAAAGCTGACTTGCAGCGCATCGATATCGGAATCGCCATGAGCCACTTTGATATGACACTTTTAGAATCCAAAATTATTGGGAAATGGGTCATCGATAATCCGAAAATAACACTCCCGGATGACCTGACCGAATATAAAATCAGTTGGGTGCCAAAGAATAGTTTAAGTAACCCTAACAAATAAATGGAAAAGGAACAACGCACATGAAAAACATACTAATTGTACTAATGAGCCTATCAACAATATTATTTTCGCAAGACACTAAATTAACAAAGGGGTTAGGATTTGCAGCAGGGATGATATCCGGCAGTGGATTTTCTTATCGTCAACTGGATGAGACCCGAGGATTTCAGATCACCTTTGGATTAATGTCTTTCAACGATGGTGCAGATGAAGACGAAACTTGGTTCTCAGAAGGGTATACACAAAGTTATAATCCTGGAGGCTGGACTCCGGATACATCTAGAATTTATACAGAACGTGATTGGGGATACGACGGTAGCTGGGGGAACGTAGGATTTATGTATTACCTACCACTACACAGAGCAAAAAAATCCACATTTTATGGTATAACCGGAGTAAGCACATATTTCACGACAGAAACAGAATACTCTAAGGATTACAAATACTCTATTCTTTCTGACAGCACCTATTCCTATGGCCCTGTTTCTGATATCAAACAGACGGATACGTCTACACGGGATATATTTTTCGGAATTGGTCTTGGCATTGAATATGAGATTTTAGAAAACATAAGAATCTCCGTAGACCTCCCGATGACCTTTTCTAGGAGTGGAAACATCACAATGTTTATTCCACAAGCCGGGGTGCATTATTACTTTAGATAAAAATTAAGAGTTCGCCACGGAACGGAAAATATCTGCCCGTCCGCGTAGTGGGTGTTAAGACAGGTAGGCAGTCCAACTTGCTATTTACGGAAGGAACTCAATTATCTATAACGAAACTTAACAAACTGTCGAATCCACTTCGGAAATGATTGGATGCCGCTGTACCACCAGGGTTCTGATCGAAGGCTAAACCGGGTCTCCACAACAGACGACACTCTGCTGAACGACCGCAACCCTTCAATCCCGTGAACACGACCAATCCCGGAATCCTTCACACCGCCAAAAGGCAAGCTTCCTATTCCATATCCTGTCTGAACGTCATTAATCATAATCATCCCTGCCTGTAACTTTTTGGCGATGACTCTCCCCTTTTTCTTATTCGCAGTGAACACACTTGCCGCTAATCCATATCTGCTTTCGTTGGCTTTTTGAATCGCTTCGTGTTCATCTTTGATTTTATTTACAGATATAACCGGGCCGAAAGTCTCCTCATGGCTAATGGTTTGGTCTGCATCCGGTTCAATGACTAAAGTTGGAACACAAAACTGACCTCTATCCATCTGAACATTAACCGGAGCGTGCATATCTCTGCAATGAGGTTTCACTTCATCAAGCTGATGGTTTACTTTTTCCAGCCCGGCAGGCATGGTCATCGCGCCTATCTGATTGGCATCGGTTTCGCCACAGGATATCGCCTCCATTTTCAGCTTCAGTTTTTCAATAAATTTATCGAATACAGGCTCACACACGATTACTCGCTCGACGGAAATACAGGTTTGTCCGGCATTGGAAAACCCGCCCCAAATACAGGCATTTGCGGCACGCTCTAAATCCGCATCTTCCAAAATGATCATCGCGTCTTTCCCTCCCAATTCGAGGATGCATGGCTTTAGCCGTTCACCGCATTCTGCAGCAATAATGCGACCGACGGCCGTACTGCCCGTAAAACAAATGATGTCAGTGTTTTCACTTTCGATCAGCTTTTTCCCAACGTCTGCAGTTCCAATAACGATTTGAAATATTTGTTTTTGATTAGTGATTTCATCGAAGGTTTCTTTTAATAACTTTCCGGTTAACGGCGTGTGCTCTGAGGGCTTTAAAACAACAGTATTCCCGGCAAGCAGAGCCTCAACCACCGGAGATAGGGTCAAAATAAAAGGATAATTCCATGGGGAAATAATCCCGGCAACTCCATGCGGATGGTATTCCACCCAAGCACGTTTGTGTAGATAAAGTCCGACTGAGCGCCGCTCTTTTGATAATGCTTTCTTCACATGTACGGACTTAGTCGTCAAAAGATCTACGCCTACAAAGAACTCCAAGACAGCATCCTGATAGGATTTACCGGTTTCGTTTCGAATTGTACCGACAAATTGATCCATCTTTTTAACTAAGGCTTTTCGAAATAACTGTATTAATCTTTTTCTATTGCGCAGAGGAGTGGCGTTAAAAGAAGTTGCTGCCTTTTTTGCATTATCCAATATGGTGTGCACGGCCTCTGAAGAAGAAAACGGCACAAGACCAAGCGATTCCATTGTCGCAGGATTATAACACTTCAGTTGGTCTTTCTCGATGTATGAACTCATTTCATGTCCTTATCCTTCACCAAACTCATCGCCCATTCTGCCATTGCGGTAATCGTTAACGACGGATTCACACCTAGATTTCCGGGGATGACCGACCCATCAATCACATACAAATTATTTTTTCCGTGAATTTTGAGTGTCTCATCAACCACCGATGTTTTTGGGTTATCTCCAAGGATGCATCCACCAAGAATATGTGCGGTCGTAGCCGTATCAAGGATAGCCTCCGGGATAGAACTGCAGGCACGACCTTTTAATTTCTTTGCCATCCGCTCAGCCAATTTGTTTGCCTGCGGAATGTAAGATGGAATCGGATCTTTAGTATTTCTCGCACTAACTAACCGATGTTTACCAAAAAACGTCCATGATCTTTTTAGCGATAAATGTAAGTAATTTTCCAATGATTGCATGACTAACAGAATTGTTGAGCGTTTTGCCCAGCCAATCGGCCACAAATTTCGAAACGTGTGAATCGGATGTCTTACAAGTGTCGATAACCAAACAAATATTCTTGGGAGCGCTGTTGCGCCACCTGTCAGCACTGTTCCGAGATTGCCCATCGCATCTTGCCCGGCTCCATATCGGACTAATTCGACCTGTGTTTGTTCGTCCAGCATGGCTTGTGAAGATATAGCAATTCCCTTCGAATGATCGACATTTTTATCATGGGATACAACACCTATCAATGTTTCTGAATTGGTCCGTACAATTTTTCCGATGGAATCCGGTAAGTTACTTAGTCCTGCAAGTTGACTTTTCTTTAAGAGTTTCACTGTACCAAGCACACCCCCTGAAAGGATGACGTTTTTCGCATAAAATGTTTTCTTTGGATGAAGAAATCCGGTGCTTTTTTGTGTATCAATTGAGACTATTCCGTCGGGGTTTTCATTAATCAGGGTTGCCTCTGTTTCAGGGATAATTACAGCACCATTTTTCTCTGCGAAATACAAATAATTTTTATCCAGAGTATTTTTCGCATTTTCCCGGCACCCCACCATACACCCGCCACATTCTGTACATCCGGCGCGGTCAGGTCCTTCACCATCAAAATACGGGTCTGAAACAGTTTTCCCCTGCTCACCAAAATACACACCAACATCTACCGGCGCAAAACTATCAGGATAATTATATTCAGAAATGATTTCTTCTAAAGCTGAGTCCGAAACGGTTTTCACCGGTGATGGAACCACACCGAGCATTCTTTTTGCGATGGTAAAAAACGGAGGCAGACGTTTCGCCCAGCTTCCGTCTCCCCATTGATTCATTGCATGGTCAGGAGGGACAAGCAGCGTGTTTGCGTAAACAAGGCTTCCTCCGCCAACTCCGGCTCCGTGAAGGATGAACACATCCCTGAGTAATGTCATACACTGGATGCCGTATAATGCAAATTTCGGCATCCATAAATATTTTCTGAGATTCCAATTAGTCTTAGGAAAATCTTCTGTTCTGTACCGCTTCCCCTTTTCTAAAACTGCAACGGAGTATCCTTTTTCACTCAACCGCATTGCGGATACTGAACCGCCAAACCCTGAACCGATGATCACATAATCATAGACAGATTTTTTAATGGCGGAATTCACGAATATTTTAAAACGAAATTTATCCGTTTCCCCCCAGCAACGAAACCATGATGGCATTTTGGGCATGCATACGATTTTCAGCTTCATCAAAAACAATGGAATACGGTGCTTCCAAAACTCCGTCGGTAACCTCCCGTCCTCTTTCGGCAGGCAGGCAATGCATAAAGAATGTTTCTTTTCCAGTGGATTCCATTACGGCTTCATTCACTTGAAATTCAGAGAATATTTTTTCCCGTTCATCCGCTTCAGATTTTTGCCCCATCGATGCCCAAACGTCGGTGTAAATCACGTCGGCTTCTTTTACGGCTTTCTTAAGATCATGGGTTATTTCAACTGAGGAAATACCGGATTTATGTACGTTATTAACCGTTGTAGAATCCGGCTCATATCCTTCAGGACAGGCGCAGACAAATTCCATCGACAGACGTGTGGCTAACTGCAGCCATGAATGAACAATATTATTTCCGTCACCAACATAAACGACTTTAAGGTCGTTGAGAGTTTTGCAATGCTCCTGAATTGTCAAAATATCTGCCATAATTTGACAAGGATGATTATAGTCAGTCAATCCATTGATGACCGAACTTGATGAATATTCTGCAAGCTCAAGGATGTGCCGGTGGTTAAAAAGCCGTGCCATAATCATATCGTTATATCTACTGACTACACGTGCGATATCTTTTACGGCTTCTCTTTTCCCGATTCCGATATCGTTAGGTCCAAGATACAGCGCATGTCCGCCCATCCAAGTAAATCCGGTTTCAAATGATATCCGAGTTCTAGCGGAAGGTTTTGCAAAAATCATAGCAAGAGATTGATTCTTAAACGGTTTATACTCTTCGTGTTTATAGAATTTTGATTTTATTTCTTTAGCTAAATCCAACATCCCCAGTATTTCATCTGCTGTGAAATCAGCGATATGTAAAAAGTCTTTCGTCATTTTCCTCTATCCTAATCTTAAGCCAATCACAGAATATACCGGCTCAAATCTTGATCCTGTGCTATATCTTTTAATTTATTATCAACAATTTTACCGGTAACAGCGATAGCTTTTTTCTTTCTGCCACTATGCTCAAATAAGTATTCATCGAGGAGGGTTGTCATAATCGTATGCAGTCTTCGCGCTCCGATGTTTTCTGTTTTCCGATTCACTTCAGTGGCGATTTCTGCAATTCTTTTTATTGCGGTTTTATTAAACATTAGCTCCACACCTTCAGTTTCGAGTAATGCTTGGTATTGCTTGATTAATGCTGACTTAGGGTGCGTCAATATTTTGATAAAATCAGGAGTGGTCAACTTATCCATTTCTACACGGATTGGAAATCTCCCCTGCAGCTCAGGAATCATGTCTGAGGGGGTTGCAACATGAAAAGCTCCCGCTGCAATAAACAGAACGTGATCTGTTTTGACAATTCCGTATTTTGTCGGGACGGAACTTCCCTCTATAATAGGCAAAATATCCCTTTGGACACCCTCCCTGCTAACATCAGGGCCTCCACTTCCATTGTTTCCCGCAATTTTGTCAATTTCATCTAAGAACACAATTCCGCTGTTTTCCACACGTTCTTTCGCCATGCGAATCACCTCATCCTGATCGACAAGATTATGAGCTTCTATTTCTCTCAGTACACTTCTTGCCTCAGATACCTTCATCCGTCGCCGTTTTTTCCCGCCCGGCATAACCGAAGACAGCATATCCTTAATATTGGTTGCCATATCTTCCATTCCGCCAAACGGGCCAAAAACCTGCATCATTGGCGCTCCGTCATCCGGGACATCCAATTCGATCTCCCTGTTTTCAAAATCTCCTTTTTGCAGCTTTTTCATCAACCGGTCTTGGTTACGTTGAAATCGCTCTTCGGCTTCTTCAGATCGACGCCGTTCTGCTGTCATGCTTTCTGCCGGGAAAAGTGAATTTAGCAACCGGTCTTCGGCTAGGACAGCTGCCATTGATTCCACTTCATTCTCCTTCTCATGATGCACCATGTTCACGGCGATGTCCATCAAATCACGGATGATGGATTCAACATCCCTACCAACATATCCGACTTCTGTAAATTTACTTGCTTCAATTTTGAGGAAGGGTGCATTTGCAAGATTTGCCAGCCGACGGGCAATTTCGGTTTTTCCAACACCGGTTGAGCCTATCAAAATGATATTATTCGGAACAATTTCATCCCGAAGCGGTTCTTTTATCTGCTGGCGCCTCCATCGATTTCGGAGGGCAATCGCCACTGCACGTTTCGCCTTTTGCTGTCCAACAATATATTTATTTAATTCACGGACAATCTGCTTTGGAGTCAGTTCATTCACGTTTACCCCTCCAGAACCGTGATAGAATCGTTGGTATAAATGCACAACTCTGAGGCAATTTTCAGTGAAGATTTTGTAATCTCCGCCGCACTCATATTCGTATTTTTCAAAAAAGCAGAGGCGGCAGCCTGTGCAAATCCACCACCGGAACCAATGGCAATGATTGGACCGTCTGGCTCAATGACATTTCCATCTCCGGCGAGAAGAAAACTGGAACGTTTATCCATCAAAGCTAACAGAGCATCAAGATGGCGAAGATATTTATCCATTCTCCATTCCTTCGCTAACTCGACCACTGATCGTTTTAAATCGCCTTCGTATTCTTCAAGTTTCTGCTCGAATTTTTCAAAGAGTGTCAAGGCATCTGCAGCCGCACCCGCAAATCCTCCTAATACCGTTCCGCTCTCCACGTCAAACGCTCTGACTTTGACGGCTTTTTGTTTGAGAGCCATTTCTCCAAACGTGACTTGCCCATCACCACCCATGGCGATTTTGTTCTTTCTGCGAACACCAAGGATGGTGGTAGATCGAATATCTATCTTCATTCTTTAGATTATTTCCCCTGCTGTAACAATCGAAACAGCTTAGTATCTGACGGCAAGACCAATGTCGTTTGATTATCTAATACTTTTCGATAGACTTCCAGCGTACGTAAAAACTCATAAAAGTCCGGATCTGCACCAAATGCATTCGCATAGATTTCCAATGCCTTTGCTTCGCCAAATCCACGAGTTTCTTCAGACTGTTTATAGGCATTTGCCAAGATGATCGTTTTATCCTTATCGGTGGATGCACGTATTTTCTGAGCTTCTTCTTCTCCTTCAGAACGGAATTTGTTTGCCTGACGTTTTCGTTCAGCATCCATACGAGCGTAAATAGATTCCTCATTTTCACGTGGGAGGTCAACCCGTCGGATACGCACATCTATGACCTCGATTCCATATCCTTTGGTCGATTGGTCACTCTCCCTAGTAACTCTCTCCATAATTAGCTCACGGTTTTCTGTGATAATCTCTGACATATTATGCGTTCCAAGCTCACGACGAAGTTCAGAGTAAACAATGTCATCCAACCGGGTTGCTGCGGTAGGAATTGCCTGAACTGTTTGTAAGAACAGAAGAGGGTCGACAATGCGCCAGCGGACATAATTATCTACAATGAGTGATTTTTTGTCCTTACTAAGCACTTCTTCCGGTGGGACATCGTATTCCAAAAGTCGATTATCAAACACGACAGAGTTTTGAATCGGAGCCGGCAGTTTAAAATGCAAACCGGGACTCTTGATGGTTCTTACAGGTTTCCCAAACTGCAGGATGACAACCTGTTCTGTCGTATCAACGATAAATACGGTTGAGAATATGACCAATATTGCCAGCACGATTAATGCGATGATTCCTTTTTTCATTTTCGGCCTCCTTTATCTTTGCCGCCTAAATTTAACAGATTCAGCAGATTCCCATTTTCTCCATCTGGGACAATATATTTTTCGATTCCGGGTAGTATTTCTTCCATCGTTTCCAGATAGAGACGCTTTTTTGTAATGTCTTTTGCTTTTTTATATTCTTTCAGCATTTTTACAAACTTCGCAACATCTCCTTCAGCACGTTTCATTCTCGCCTCGGAAAATCCTTCCGCTTCCCGTATCATTGCCTGAGCTTCACCACGGGCTTTTGGAATGATATCATTTCGATATCCTTCTGCCTGATTAATCATTCTGTTCTTGTCTTCTTTGGCAGAGGCTACATCTTTAAATGCGCTGAGTACCTGTTTCGGAGGGGAAACATCTTGAAGTTGAACTGCGACAATAAATATTCCTGTTTCATACTTATCCAGAATCTCCTGCACCAGTTCTTTTGTCTCTTCCTGAATCATAAACTTCCCGGATGTCAGTGCTTCATCAATCCCGTGTCGTCCAACAACCGTTCTTAGAGAGGCTTCTGATGCTTCTAGGACGGTCAATTCATGTTTCACAAAATTAAACAGATAAGCCGTGGGGTCTTTGATTTTGTATTGAACAATCATCTCTGCATCCACAATGTTTTCATCTCCCGTAAGCATCAAACTTTCTTTCTCTACAGAACGAACCTGACCGTTTCTTAGTGTCCGAAATCCAATTTCGATACGCTTCACCTCTGTCACTTTTGGTGTGCTTACCATTTCTATTGGATAAGGGAAATGGTACCGAAGTCCTGATTGGACCACTCTTGATACTTTCCCAAATGTCCGCACAACACCGACCTCATCAGGACCCACACTGTACACACCTGTTAACAGCCACAATACAAGAGCAATCCCGACAATCGGGAATACGCCCAATGTAAAGAGCTTCTCGGGGATATTAAATTCCTGATCCCCAACTACAATACGTCTTGCTGACATGTTTATCTCCTTTTAGTTAATATTTACGAGCAGGGAGCGCAGAGTTTGGAGTAAAACCAGTCTCACTACTCACTCCTCACCACTCACTTCTCACTAAAGCGTTCTTCTTAATCTAGCGACCGGGATGTTCATTTGTTCCCGGTATTTTGCGACCGTACGCCTCGCAATCGGAAAAGACACTTCTTTCAGTCTTTCAACGAGCGTTTCATCATTCAATGGAGAATGTTTATCCTCCGAATCAACAATTCCTTTTAACCTACGTTTAATGGCATGATTGCTGACTTCTCTACCATCGTTCAATGTTATCCTGTCTGTAAAAAAGTATTTTAGTTCAAAAATACCAAAGGGCGTATCAGCGTATTTCCCTCTTGTTGATCGACTCACAGTTGAAATGTCCATCTTAATATCTTCCGCCACATCCTGTAGCTTCATCGGGTTAAGATCATGAATATTTCCGTTAAAAAATCCCGGTTGTCGCTGAATGATGGAATGCATCACACGCGTCATTGTATTTCTTCGCTGACGGATTGCATCCATAAACCACTGGGCAGAATCTAACCGTTTTTTTATAAAATGACGTGCGTCTGTTCCGATGTGCTGACGTTCTTCCATCATCGCCATATAATCCGGGTTGACTTTCAATTCAGGCATTCCGCTGTCGTTGACTTGCACCACCCACTTTTTATTGTCTTTGCGGACAATCAGATCGGGAACGACAATTTCATCTTTGGTAAATCGAATACCTTCGCCGGGACGAGGATTTAAATGTGAAATAATTTTCATCGCATTTGAAAGCTCATCTTCCGGACATTGCAAGCGTTTTTCAATAGTCTCGAATCGTTTATTAGAAAATAAATCATAGCACTGATCAATGACCTTATACGCACATGAATCCTTTTGGTTATCCAATTGAATCAAAAGGCATTCCCGAAGATCTCTGGCTGCAATTCCGGGGGGGTCTAATCGCTGGACAAGATGCAAAATGGGTTTTATCTCTTCTTCGCTTCGATTAAATCTATCCGCGATAAGAAGCATTTCAGTCGCCAAATATCCGCGATCATCTACATTCCAAAGGATTTCTTCTGCAACAACCTTGTCTCCCTCAGATAAATTGTAATCATCCAACTGTTTGATGATGGTTTCAATAAAATCCTGCTCTTCAGCTTGTGGTCGTTCTATGGTTTCTTTGCGTTGTGGAATATAAATTTCTCGTTCATATTCATCATCATCCCCGGACAACTCCAAAACATTATCCTGCCTTTCGTCCTTCTCCTCTTTATCTGTCTCTTCTTGATCCAGAACAGGGTTCGTTTCTAATTCTGTCAAGATGGCTTCTTCGAGACTGACGTTGTTTAATTGAAGCAGTTTTGCCTGCAGAATTTGCTGGGGAGACAGAATTTGTTTTTGAGACAACCTTTGTGACAATTTTGACATTAATCCAACCTAAACTTTTCACCCAAATAAAGTCTGCGCGCTTCTTTATCTTCAGCTAAATCCTTTGATGTCCCTGATTTTAGAATCTTTCCTTCAAACAGCAGATAGGATCGATCCGTGATAGATAGCGTTTCTCTGACATTGTGATCTGTAATCAACACGCCTATATTTCGATCTTTCAGAGAATGTACAATCGATTGTATATCCTCGACAGCGATGGGATCGACACCGGCAAAGGGTTCATCCAATAAAATAAAATCAGGGTCCATCGCTAACGTTCGGCATATTTCCACACGCCGACGCTCTCCCCCGGATAAACTATGCCCTTTGTTTTTTCGTAGATAATCCACACTTAGATCGTTCAGCAGTTCATTCACTTTTTCTTTTCGTTCTTGTTTTGTCAAATTCGTCATCTCAAGCACAAGATTCAAATTGTCTTCAACAGACAGCTTTCCGAAAATGGAGGGCTCCTGGGATAAATATCCAATTCCAAGCCGGGATCGTTTATACATCGCATGGTTAGAGATATCCACATCATCCAGAAAAATACTTCCTTGAGTTGGTTTAATCATGCCGGTTATCATATAGAATGTTGTGGTTTTCCCGGCGCCGTTTGGACCAAGCAACCCAACTATTTCGCCTTTCTCTACTTTTAATCCCACATCTTGTACAACCCAGCGTCTTCCATATTTTTTATATAGGTTTGATGCGTGTAGTGTTTGGTGGCTATTCTTCATATTCTCTGCCTGTAACTCCCGACGGATAGAGGATTGTCCAATGATCCATGCTCATGTCAGATTCAAAGCCAATTCCATATAAAGTGTCGTTTTGTGTTGTTGCAACCATGACGGAATCATCGGTGTAAATCATTTCAATTTCGTGATCCCATGATAATGTATCGGTAAACAGGGTTACTCCGCTGTCAGAGATGACAATCACATTACCGATTGCCCGCATAAAATTGGATTGCTCATCTACTTCTGCAATGTCTGAAGTCAACACAGAGGAATGTGTTTCATCGCTGTTATAAAAATCAACGGTGACTGAATCATCCAATAGGATATACTTCTTATCGTTATATTTTTCCAAATGCCCTGCATGCACCCACGCACGACGGACACCTTCATCTGTTAATGTAATAACAGGTGACCAACTTTCCTGATCCGGAAGCCCGTCGCGGGTTTGTCTCTCTTGCAGAACATCGTTAGATGAACATCCCTGAATCAACAAAAATAGAAAAACCCAAATGTTGTATTTATTAAAACGCATCCGGTTCATTTTTCATCATTAGAATGATTTAATAAATAATTCCGCATGATTTGGATAGTCTCATCATAACACCCCTGCCCTTTTAATATCCATTCGATGGCTTCTCGAAGAGCACCACTACCACCATTTTTTATCGTGGTAAATACAGCGACTTTTTTCACCAGTGCATGACCATTTTGTACGGAGATGGGAACACCCACTTTTTCCATGATGACTAAATCAATGAGCCCGTCGCCGACGTAAGCAATCTCATCATCAGATAGGTTATACTTCTTTTTCAGATCTTCATACGGCGGAAGTTTATTCAGCGTTCCGTTATACACATCTTCGATATTTAATTCTGCGGCTCTGGCTTCGGTTGCCTCTGAATATCGCCCTGAAAGTAGTGCAATTTTTAATCCTCCTGCTCTTGCCAGCGCAATGCCTGCTCCGTCTTCAACCGAAAATCGCTTCATTTCAAATCCATCCGGACCTTTATAGATCGATCCGTCGGTCAACACACCGTCAACATCGGAGATAATTAATTTTATTTTCTCACATTTTCCGCGAAGATTACTCATGAATGCATCACATCCCAAATCCGTTTCGATTCTTCCAATAAAGTCTCCAACTGGTCCAGAGGCCATTGGGTAGTTGGATCTGAGTGAGCATTATCGACATCGTCATGGACTTCTATAAATAATCCGTTACATCCTGCGGCGATGGCGGACCGAGTTACAACGGGAATGTATTCTCTCAAACTGCCTGTTTCACGCCCGGGATATCCCGGTGATTGAGCACTATGCGTTGCATCAAAAAGAACAGGGTATCCTGTCCCTTGCATAATCGGAATGGCTCTCATATCCACGACCAAATTGTCATAGCCAAAAATCGTACCCCGTTCGGTGAGCAACAGATGGTCATTCCCCACACTTTTGGCTTTTTCTGTGATATATTTAATTTTCCCCGGACTTAAAAACTGCCCTTTCTTAATGTTGAGGGGCTTTCCTGTCTTTGCTGCGGCCAATACCAAATCTGTCTGACGGCACAAAAAGGATGGAATTTGCAATACATCAACGACTTCAGCAACCGGCTCCGCTTGAGATGAATGATGAATATCTGTCAAAACCGGAACACCAATTTGGGTTTTGACGTCCTCTAATATCCTCAGTCCTTCATCCATCCCCGGACCTCGTATGGAATCAATCGAAGTTCGGTTCGCCTTATCAAATGAACTTTTGTAGATGAATTGGATATCCATTTTCCCGGTGATTCCGGCAATGAATTCCGCCATTTTTAAGGCATGATCTCTGTTCTCGATAACACAGGGACCCGCTATAATGGGTAACGTGCGACCACCAAACAAAATGTTTTTAACTTTCACTGTATTTTTCATACGTATTTCCTCTGATACTCTAATGAGGCATTCACAAAGTTACGAAATAATGGGTGTGCCCGGTTCACACGACTTTTTAATTCCGGATGAAACTGCACTGCTACAAACCAAGGGTGATTTGGAAGCTCAATCATCTCTACTAAATTTAAGTCCGGATTGATCCCTGATATTTTCATGCCACGTTTTACTAATCGTGCTCGATAGCGATTATTGACTTCCCACCGATGACGGTGGCGCTCAAAAATTCGTTTTTTTCTGTACGCGGTATAGGCGTTTGAGCCCGGTTCCAACACACATTCATACGCACCTAATCTCCTCGTCTATCATTTTCAATGGATGGTCGCGACTTTCGATGACACAAAGGCCTGCGATGAGACCCAATGTGTCAGAATCTTCATCTGGCGAAAAAGTCACAAAGAAATTTGTGTTTCCATCATTCCAATTATCAAATGTGTAATTAATTCCGTCAATTACTTGGTTATTTATTATTTCAGATGTAAAGGAATATCCTTTATCCAAGGAATGATAGTGTGGTGAAGTTTTTTCACTGTTATTTACTTTTATATTTCCTCCATTAAACTCATTTTTTATTATTATTGTATAGGTCTTTTTTCTAGCGTAACCGTCGGGGTTACCAAAATTATTATTAATTACATTTTGTAATGTTAAACTAGTCTCAGGTGTACCTCTTATATTTCGTACTATGTCTAAAATGATATTCTCATTATTACTTACCTCTTACTATCATTGTTGATTTATTTTGAAAATCAGAAGGCATACCAATAATCCATATTTCCTGGCCATCTGTCCAGATATCTTTTGTTAGCATACTAACTTCTTCATCTAAAATTTGTAATTCTGCCCAATCATCACCATTATAATGAAAAAGAGTTGGTTGAAACGCATAAAATCCAGCGTAATAGCCAAGTACTGTTATATTATTATCATCTGTACCAACAATTCCTTGAAACCAATATTCGTAGTTATCATTTCTAAATATAGTTTCCCAACTACCATCCCATTTGGAAATTTGAAAAAGACCAATACTATAAACAATCCCTGAAGGGCTTACCCACATTTCACCATCGTCATAGTACCCAGGTAAGCTATCAATCAACGTCCAATTTGAACCGTTATAATTCATTAAATAATCATGCCCCGCCATATCATACATTTTTAAATAAATATTATTACTATTATTCCCGGCAATATCACTGGGCCGAGAATAAAAGCCATTAATAAAATTATCTGGAAATGGTAGGGTATAAGAAGACCAATCTGAACCATTATATTTATATAATGTCGAAAAACTGCCCCCCACCCAAATATTTTCACTATCATATGCAAATACATTATTTAACATTCCACCGGGACGAGGATTGAACCTTTCCCATTCTGTTCCATTTTTATACAAAATAAGACTGCCCGAATCCGGTGAAATAATTCTTTCAGTTCCAACTGCTATTACATTTGATCCAAACCCTGAAACATCTCCTAATTCAAAATGACCCTCCGCTAACGGTCCATTCATTCCTTCTATATTTTCAATGATAACCTTATTCCACTCGTTCCCGTCATAATGATACATTCCCCTATGTAATTCGCCAACGATGTACAAATCGTTAGGAGAACTCCCCCATATAGCACGTAACCTTTCACTGTTTGATCCCTCCGTTTTAACCGTATCCATTATTTCCCACTCCATTTCCCTGACATTCTTTGGCGGAATTTCATCTTCTTCATTTTGGAATAAGCTGCATGATATAATAAAGGATAATAATATTAAAAAAATAAGTTTCACTGTATTTTTCATACGTATTTCCTCTGATACTCTAATGAGGCATTCACAAAGTTACGAAATAATGGGTGTGCCCGGTTCACACGACTTTTTAATTCCGGATGAAACTGCACTGCTACAAACCAAGGGTGATTTGGAAGCTCAATCATCTCTACTAAATTTAAGTCCGGATTGATCCCTGATATTTTCATGCCACGTTTTACTAATCGTGCTCGATAGCGATTATTGACTTCCCACCGATGACGGTGGCGCTCAAAAATTCGTTTTTTTCTGTACGCGGTATAGGCGTTTGAGCCCGGTTCCAACACACATTCATACGCACCTAATCTCATCGTCCCTCCTTTTGCCTTTACAGCCCTCTGAGACTCCATCAAATCAATCACAGGATATCGTGTGTTTTTGTTAAACTCTGTACTATTTGCATTCTTCAGCCCACAAACATTCCGCGCAAAATCGATGACGGCAGTTTGTAATCCAAGGCAAATCCCTAAATACGGCACGCCATTTTCTCTGGCATATTTTGAGGATAAAATCTTTCCTTCTGATCCCCGAGAACCAAATCCGGGGAGAAGAAGGATTCCATCCACATCTCTGAATGCTTCCTCAGCATCTTCATCTGTGTGAATGTTATCTGTCTGTATCCAATTTAGGTTCACTCGCGCATCATTTTCCACACCGGCATGGATGAAGGCTTCCATCACACTTTTGTACGCATCCGGGAGCTCAATATACTTCCCGCACATGGCAATGGTCACCTGTTTTTTTGGACGTTTATAATGCTCAATAAATCTTTGGAGTTTATCTACATTCGTTTTGTCCGGAAACTTTAACCGGTCTGCGATAATCCTGCTGACATTCTGACGATGCAATGTTAGCGGAACTTCATAAATACTTTTGACTTCCTTTCCTTCAATAACATGATTCGGAGGAACATTACAAAATAACGCAATCTTATCTCGTACGGATTTTGTGATTTTGTAGTCAGATCGACAAAGAATAATATCCGGGGCTAACCCAATTTCGCGGAGTTTCATCACCGAATGCTGCGTGGGTTTCGTCTTGAGTTCTTCACTGGCTTTGACGTATGGAACCAGCGTTAAATGCACAATCAAGTGGTTGTGATATCCCACCTCAACGGACAGCTGACGGATGGCTTCTAAAAATGGTAAACTTTCAATATCACCGACAGTCCCCCCTACCTCACAGATAACAACATCATATTTCTTCGGGGTGTTGACCGCTTTGATACGTTTTTTTATTTCGTCTGTAATATGCGGGATAACCTGGATGGTCGCTCCCAAGTACTCGCCGGCTCGCTCACGGTTCAGGACTGTACTGTAAATTTGCCCGGTTGTGGCATTATTATTTTTTTCCATATTGACATCAATGAACCGCTCATAATGCCCGAGATCCAAATCGGTTTCTGACCCGTCGTCGAGCACAAATACTTCTCCGTGTTGATACGGATTCATCGTGCCCGGATCTACATTCAAATAAGGATCCAGCTTTAGGATGGTAACACGAAGTCCGGAGTTCTTTAGCAAATACCCGATAGAAGCTGCTGCAATCCCTTTTCCTAATCCTGAAATTACGCCGCCAAGAACAAATATGTATTTTACCGGTTTTGTTGGTGTCATATTATCATCTTTTGTTTGTGTTTATTTGTAAATATTTTTTTAACTTTTTCAAGTCGTCTTTAGTATCCACTCCTCTGAACGGAAAATCAGTGATGACCGCACGGATAGAAATTCCATTGTCCAATGCTCTTAACTGCTCAAGGTTGTGTGCCTTCTCGCTGACGGACGGTGGCATTTTCGTGTACGCAAGCAGAGTCTTCTTTCGATAAGCATATATACCCACATGATGATACCATCCACCGGCATTTATGTCCTCTAATTGTCTCTGAAAAGATACCGCATTACGCTTTTCATCCAAGAACACTTTAACGGAATTTGGATTGAGGATATCCTCCTGACCATAAACCGTACTCACAGCCGTTGTCATCTGGACGCTCGGATCGTCAAATTCTTCTATCAATTTATCGATGATTTCAGGATTCATCATCGGCTCATCGCCTTGGATATTCACAACAACCTCCACATCCATATTCCGGATAACTTCCGCAATTCTATCCGACCCGGACGGGTGATTTTTTGATGTAAGTACACTACTAAAATCATATGGTTCCAAAGCCCGAACCGTTTTTTCGTCATCCACCGCAAGGATGATCTCATCCAGCTGCGTCGCTTTCTGCGCTCGTTCGGCGACATGAACTATCATCGGCTTCCCGGAGATTCGTGCCAGGATTTTTTCCGGGAATCGAACCGAGTGTAGCCGTGCAGGAATAACCCCTACAACCATGATGGTTCCTCCTCCCTTACTTTATCTATAGGACAAACATAGAGACAGAAATCTTGTGCTGACACAAAAGGACAGCAGAATATTAGGGTCGGCTGGGTGGAATAAATCATCCGTGGATTACTGAAATACGATAGGCGAATTTAATTTGAAATAACACAAGGAAACAGGGAATTTCACATCAATCGACACCTGATAAAATTAAAGCGGGACAATTAATGCCCTGATTGAAATGTGATTGACGAAGACTAACAGTTTATTCGTAAATTGAAACACGATAATTCAAAACAATAGGGATACTCCGTGCGAAATACAGTGACATACAGCCTTCTTCTGCTAATAATGTTTATTACGGGTTGCTCCCGGGTTTCTATGATGAAAAGCTATATGCGCGGGGAGATGCACATCCCTGATAAAGCAGCCAGCTATCCAAAACTCACCGAACGCAACCGGCTTATCGGCGAATTGACTCCGCTCAGAACCTGCTATGATGTCAATTTTTATGACATGAATATCACGATTAAGCAGGATGAAAACGCTTTACAAATAAACGGATATGTTGACATCCATGCCAAAGCAACGATTGAATTTGAGACTCTGCAAATTGATTTAGCTGAAAAAATGACGGTTGATGATATAATTTTCGATAGTACTACTATGAAATGGACGCGAAAAGAGGATGCTGTCTTTATTGAATTTCCGACTATCACCAAGGGGCAACTATTCAGCTTTCGAGTGAAATATAACGGAAAACCGCAGGTCGCAAAACGACCGCCCTGGGACGGCGGTGTTGTCATTGAAACAGATAAAGCCGGGCGACCGTTCTTAGGTGTTGCCTGCGAAGGTGACGGTGCCAGTCTCTGGTGGCCCAATAAAGATCATCCCACCGAAGAACCGGACAGCATGGCAATGAATGTTACCGTGGATTCATCTTTAATTTGCGTGATGAATGGGAAACTCCGCGACGTACATACGAACGGCGATGCTAAAACATGGCAGTGGTTCGTTTCTAATCCTGTGAACAATTACAATGTAACGTTCAATATCGGGCATTATGTAGAAATCCGGGACACGGTTCATTCATTGGGAGTTGTGCGTCCGCTCAGCTATTGGGTGTTGGATTACAATAAAACTGTTGCCACAGAACATTTGAAGGAAGCACGAGACGTTATTCGATTTATGGAAAGACGTTTTGGGGAATATCCTTTCTGGGATGACGGCTACAAACTGATTGAGACGCCGTATTTGGGCATGGAGCATCAGTCCGCGATCGCGTACGGTAATACATTTAAGATATTTGACAAATCCAACCGGAGTATGTATGGCAGTTTGGATTATATCACGCTGCATGAATCATTCCACGAATGGTGGGGGAACAGCATTACCGCTTGCGACGGAGCCGATGTGTGGATTCAGGAAGGCTTTACAACCTACTGTGAAGCATTGTATATCGAAAACCGCTGGGGTTATGATCTCAGTATTGACTATCTGCTGAAACAGCGAAAAAACATTCGTAACCGAAAAGCGATGGTTGGTCCGCGGGGTCAATACTACTGGGGATTTGAAGATGCGTATTACAAAGGCTCCTGGATTCTCCACACGCTTCGGAATGTCATAGATGACGATGTACTCTTTTTCGATATCCTAAAGTCATTTGCGGCTGAGAATGCCAAATCCATCGTTTGCACTGAAGATGCCATTGCTTTTGTCAGCGCAAAAACAGGGCAGGATTTTAATCCGTTTTTCCGTCAATATTTGTATGACCGCAAGCCACCGACGTTTGAATACAAACAATCCGGGGGAATATTCAATTATCGCTGGAAAGATGTCAGATCAGATTTTTATATGCCGGTGGATATTTTGGTAAATAGAGAAGAAATTCGACTTTTTCCAACGTTAGAAACTCAGACGATTGATATCCCTGAACACGCCACGATTCAAATCAAGGATTGGGAGTTTTTATTGGTGAAGGAACTAATAAACTAAATTGAAA
>JACKQG010002592.1_pt1 | contig 23380 bp, 18 predicted proteins | sample 8237621 | NCBI WGS metagenome assembly JACKQG01 (sample SAMN15677084, study PRJNA649215) | marine metagenome | biome: marine; feature: Black Sea; material: saline water; isolation source: suspended particulate matter (SPM) from the Black Sea western gyre | collected 2013-06-09/2013-06-10 | depth... | reverse complement strand
CACTGGCCAGGGCATCGATATCTTCATCTCAGGTGATGGGAACGACACCTTCCACATCAATGCCTCCATTGATATTGATCTCCAGAGCAACGCTGGCAAAGATGAATTCATCTTTGCCAAGGATGCCTTTATCAGTGGCACAGTGGATAGTGGCGCAGATGCTGATACCATGAATTTCAGTGCCCACACTGCGGGTTGGGAAATTTCTCTCGATGGTACTGGTGACTCGGATGGCTTCAACGGATCAGCATCAGGATCAGGTAAAACAACTGACTTTGAAAATGTCAACAAGTTATTAGCTGGAAGCGGGGATGATACGCTCAGCGGACTTGATGCCGAGGCTGCCTGGCGCGTCACAGGAACGAACAAAGGTCAGTACACCAGTGGCAACTCCTTGAGCTTTGAAGCTTTCGAGAACTTGGTGGGTGGGGACGCCGATGACACCCTGACCTTCAGTGCATTGAGCAACGCCCAAGACATTGCCATACTCAATGTGGGTACGGTTGATGGCTTTGACATCACCGAAGATCAATTCAGTGGCACCTTCAAGAATATCAATACCCTGGTCGGCAGTAGCTCCTTGGTGGATAAACTAACAGGTCTGGATGCTGTTAGCTCCTGGAACCTGGTACCGGGTGATTGGCAGTATGAGAGCAACAAATTATTAGATTTCTCTGCCATCGAGATTCTGATTGGTGGTTCGGATGTTGACACCTTGAACTACGAAGATTATGTCACCTCCATTGAAATCGAATTGCTAAATGCCAATAACAATGGCTTCGGTGGAACCGGCACCCACCTGAATAGTTTCAACAACATGGATGTCATCAACGGCGGTCAGGGCGATGATACGCTGACCGGCGCAGATCAGGATGCCACCTGGTATATCGACGGAACTAATCAATATGCGCTGAATCCCACCTTGGACTTCTCATCCTTCGAAACATTGATTGGTGGCAGCGAAAACGACACCTTCAACATTGTGGGAACTTGTTCAGAAAACCTCCAGGGTGGTCCCGGTGATGATAGCTTTGTCTTTGCCGATGGGGCAGTGATTACTACGACCATTCACGGCGGCATTGATAGCGATACGCTGGATTACTCCGGTTACCTCTCAGATGTGACTGTAAATTTGGGTACAGGCGACCTGGGTGGTGGCGTGGGCACGGTCACAGGTATTGAGAATATCACCGGCGGTTTCGGCGATGACAACCTAACCGGCAATGCTGGAAATAACATCCTCACGGGTGGGCCAGGCCAGGATACGCTGGCGGGTGGCCTTGGTGATGATACTTATCGTTTTGCAGATGGTTGGGGCAATGATAAGCCTGTCATTGAAAATGTCGGTGAAGGTGATGATACCTTTGACTTCTTCGCGGTTACTAATCCGCTGACATTCACTTTAGGCTCGATATCTGCAACCGATGGTGTCAGTACAGTTGATCATCCTGATACTTATATTGAGAACTTAATTGGTGGTACCGGTGCTGATACATTCCGCTTCGAGGATGGCGCATCGTTGGGTGGTGTGATTGATGGTCGTGCCGGAAGCGATGAGCTTGATCTGAGCGCCTACATGTCAGCACTGAACACGCGTATCATTAGATTGGGCAGCGTTGATGGTTTAGCTGGCACGATTGATACGGTTCTTGGCGGCTTTGATAACATCAACGCTCTGATCACTGGCGGCGGAAACGATACTCTGTTTGGACTAAACGCTGATGCCACCTGGACAATCAATCCCGATCCTGCTGATAATTTCTATTCCAGTGGTGGCGTCGAATTTGACTTCTCCGGGATCGAGAATCTGACAGGCGGGAGCAAGGTGGATACCTTTAAATTTGTCGGTACGGCTTCCCTGCCTGGAAATATCCATGGCGGCTCGGGAACAGATGATAGGCTGGATTACAGCACATACACTGATGTAGTCTTTGTGGACTTCACCGCCGGGATTGCCACCGGTGTGGGCGGCAGCGTGAGCGGGATCGAGGGTGTGATCTCCAACAGCCTAGGTGTCACTCTGGAAGGTGATGAGAACGACAACCTATTGATCGGTGGCCTGGGCAATGATATTCTTCGAGGTTTCGGTGGCAAAGACACCCTGATCGGTAACGGCGGTAACGATCTTCTGGATGGTGGGATGGGCAGTGACACAGCTGATTACACCAGCAGCGCTAACGGCGTCATCGTCGACCTGGATGCTGGTACTGGCTCCGATGTTCCGCTCGGAGTGTCGATTGGCTCGGATACACTGGTCAGTATCGAGAACGTGATTGGTAGCATTTTCGATGATACGCTGATCGGTTCTGATGTTGCCAATATCCTCACCGGTGGCAGAGGCAATGATCAGCTTATTGGTTTGGGTGGGGATGATGCCTTTATCTTCAACGAAGGTTGGGGGAATGACATTCTCAATGAAGCGGATAGTCTCGATATTGATGTAGTAGATTTCTCTTCAGTTGACGTCGATCTGGATATCACCCTGAGCAGCGTCTTTGTCACTGACAACCCTGGTGGCGTATGTGGTGTGAATGCTAACTGCCTGACCCACGGCGGAACGGGCATCGATAGCTTTATCTCAGGTGATGGAAACGACACCTTCCGTATCAACGCCTCTATGGATATCGATCTCCAGAGCAACGATGGCGAAGATGAGTTTGTCTTTGCAAAGAATGTCACCATTACAGGCTCATTGGATGGTGGTGCTGGTGCAGATTCCCTGAATTACAGTGCTCATACAAGCGCCCTAAATGTGATTCTCAATGATCTAGGAAGCATTGACGGCTTCGCTGGTGTGATCAATGATATGGCATTCGATAACCTGGATGCCGTCATCGGTAGCGGTGTGCCCGGTGATAGACTCTTTGGTCTGGATGAGATCAGCACCTGGACACTAGATGGAGCAGACAGTCAGTATGCCAGCAGCGGGCGCTCGTTGGACTTCTCTGATTTCGAAACCTTCAACGGTGGTACCGAAGGCGACACCTTCGATTTATTAGGCACAGAAAGTGGTGTATTCAATGGCGATTTGGGCGATGACACCATTCACCTTGCTGAAGGGGCCACACTTGACGGCAGCTTCGATGGTGGTATTGGAAATGACACAATTAATTTTGTTGGAAATACATCTGGTCGTGGCATTGAACTCACTGGTCCTGGTTTGCCAGATGGCTTTGCTGCAAAGGTTGCTGGCGCTACATTTGACAATATCAATACCCTGGTTGGCGGGAATGGTGATGACCTCTTGATCGGTCTAGCCAGCGGTGACTGGCAGATAAATGGAGCGATTAATACTTACACCAGCGGTAATGCCCTGAACTTCTATGATTTCGAGAAATTAATCGGTGGATCTGGTGTCGACACATTTGCTTTCGCCGATGGTGCTCAATTGGAAAATAGTGTTGGTACCATCGATGGCATGGGTGGTGTCAATGCATTGGATTACTCGGCTTACAGCAGCACTAACTCAGTAAGCGTTGATTTGTTTGCTCAGACAGCTACTGGGACAAACGGAATCGACAATATCCAGAACGTCGTCGGTGGTCAGTGTGATGACTCATTGACTGGCAATCCTCAGTCGAATACTCTCACCGGTGGACCTGGTGATGACAGCTTGAGCGGTGGAGATGGCGATGATACGTACATCTTCGAGAACGGTTCCGGTACTGACACGATCAGCGAGGGCGCATCTGCTAGTTTGGACACACTGGATCTCTCTCTGGTTACAGGCGATTTGACTTTCAGCATTCATAGTTATTCGGTAACTGGGACAGGTATCGATATCACTTACAATGCTAATGTCGAATCGTTGTTAGGTGGTCAGGCTCGCGACACGATCAGCTATGCTGGGGATGGCAATGCTCACAGTGTAACTCTAATTGGACCAGGAAGTGGGGATGGCTACACTGGCACAACTTCTGGGCTCAATGGCACATTCGATAATATGAATGCCTTTGCAGGTGGTACCGGCGTTGACACACTCAATGTGCTGGATCAACCCAACACTTGGACGCTTGCCGGCGCAGCCAGCACTTATGCGACTGGCGGACGCGAATTCGGTTTCGACGGCAGTGTCGATATCATCCATGGTGGTACGAAGGCAGATACTTTCCAGATCGTTGGTGCCGAAAGCGGTACGCTTAATGGCAACGATGGCAATGATGAAATTCATTTTGCTGAGGGTGCATCGCTGAGCGGTGATTTTGATGGCGGACTTGGGACAGATACTCTCAGCTTCGCTGGGAATACATCTGATCGAGATATCACCCTGGCAGGGTTATTCACTGTTGATGGCTTTGCCGGAAATGTCGCCGGTGGCACTTTCGACAATGTCAATATCTTACTCGGCGGTAATGGCGTTGATTCTTTGACCGGCCTCGCAGCAGGTGATTGGCGAATTAGCGGTGCGCTCAATATTTACGACAGCGGTAAAAGCATAACCTTCTCGGATATTGAAGATCTGGTAGGAGGCTCTGGTGCAGATGTCTTCACCATTACTGATGGTGTAACCTTCGATGGCAGCTTTGACGGCCAGGGCGGTCAGAACACGCTAACATTCGCTGACGTTAGTATTGGGCGTGAAGTAACACTTACTACTTCTGGAAGCGAGGTTGGCTTCAACGGATTTGAGACAAGCTTACCCAATGGCTTCTCAAATATCGATAAACTCATAGGCAGTACGACCGATGCAGACATCTTGACCGGCGCTAATCTGGCGGCGACCTGGGATATCGATGATGTGTTGGGCAACCAATACAAAGTGAATCCCAAAGTCGCTTTCGAAGATTTTGAAACGCTAATCGGTGGAAGTGAGGCTGATACGTTCAATATCAATGGTTCTCCAGAAATTGATTTACAAGGTGGTGTTGGGGATGATATCTTCAAGCTTGCTGCTGGTGCAGACCTTGATGGTTCAATTGACGGAGGCGCCCATGATAGCGCTGATACACTGGACTACAGCGAATTCAATGCGGCTGTTGTTGTCAACACAGCTACTGGAGAAGCCACGGGTACAAATGGTATCTGCGCGATCGAGTCCATCAAAGGTGGATCGGTATCCAACACGATAACCGGTGATGATGGCGATAATGTGCTCTTTGGTGGATCTAGTAACGACATCTTGATTGGTGGCAAGGGGAACGATACTTATATCTTCAGAGATGGTTGGGGCGACGACACAGTGGTTGAACTGCCTGGTGAAGGGAAAGATACTCTTGATTTCTCCAATCTTACAGGAACCACTGACACGCTTGCCTTTGCATTTGGAGTTGAAGGTATCACTGTTAGCGATGCCCACGGTAACTCAATTACATATTTCGGCTCAGATCTAAAGAATTTAGAGGGCCTAGTTGGTGGAGAAAGAATCGATCACCTGGACTTCAGTAAGTACGTTGCAGCTTGTACAGCAGTGCTCACTGACCTCGGCACCATCGACGGCTTTGCTGGCACACTCAATGGCATTGTCTTTGACAATATTGACATCCTTACAGGTAGTGCGGTTGAAAGTGACAGCCTCACTGGGGCAGACTTAGTAAGCCAATGGGCTTTGGATGGGACACCTACTTACACCGCAGATAACCGCACACTCAAATTCAACAGCTTTGAGAAGCTTGCTGGAGGAGATGCAGTCGATTCCTTTACTTTGACGGGAGCCCAAACCTTAGTTCTGAGCGGTGGAGCTGGTGATGATAGTTTTGTCTTTACGGATGCTGCCAACCTGACAGGCACAATTGCTGGCGATGCCGGTGTTGATACGCTGAATTACAGTGCATTTACTGCTTCTGTTGTTGTAGACCTTTCTGCATTCACAGGTCATATTACTACGGCAGATAACACTAGTACTTATAGTGTAATCGGCATCGAAAACGTCACTGGTGGTGATCAAGATGACACAATTACTGGTGATGCAGGTTCCAATATCCTACGTGGCGGTCCCGGTGATGATAAATTGCTTGGTTTGAGTGGAAATGATAACTTGATCGGTGGAGCTGGCGACGACACCCTCACCGGTGGCCCAGGAGATGATACTTATATATTTGAACTCAATTTCTGGGGAGAAGACACCGTCAACGAACTAATTAACGAAGGCTCATCCGATGAAATGAACTTCTCCGCTCTTACAGACAGTCTGGATATCCTGTTAGGCAGCATCAAAGTCACTAATGGGACGAATAGTGCCATCCATACTGATAAACATGTAGAAATCGTAAGAGGCGGTAAGGCTGCTGATTTCTTCACTATTACAGAAGATCAAAACATCAGTCTGTTTGGTGGGAATGGCAATGATAAATTCACCTTCGCACTCGGAGCAACATTGTCTGGTACCTTGGGTGGGGATGCTGGAACCGATGAGTTGAATTTTGTCTCCATTGCCAGCGGCAGCGATGTCGCTTTGACAGGATTAGGGAGTGTTGATGGCTTTGCTGGAACTGCAACAGACATTTCGGGAACCTTTGAAAATATCGACATCCTAACCGGTAGCAGCGCTTCGGATGACCTCCTCTCTGGCATCAACGCGAACAGCATCTGGACGTTAGATGATACCAATGTTTACACAAGCACGAATTTCCTAACCTTCTCTGGCTTTGAGATTTTGCATGGTGGTATTGGGAATGATACCTTTAATATCAATGGCATCCACACCAATAATTTGCACGGTGGTTTGGGGAATGATAATTTCGTCTTTGCCGACAATGCTCAAATAAACGGCCTAATTGACGGTGGTGCAGATACTGACAGGATTGACTTCACGGCTTATTCAACCGCACGCCGAATTGTGCTTGCATCATACGGCAGCATCGATGGTTTTGCAGGTGGTGATTTCAGTCCATTGCCTGCGATCACGAATGGCTTTGACAACATAAATTCCATGGTGGGTAGCTCCGATGTCGGAGGCTGCGATATATTTGTTGGGTTGAACGCAGATGCCCAGTGGGAACTTGGTTCTACGATTGTATATCAAGTTAACCCAACCATTGAGCTTATATCCTTCGAGACGCTTGTTGGTGGCGATGGTGTTGATATCTTCACCATGAACGGTGCCCAAAACGTTGGTCTGATAGGTGGTGCTGGTGACGATATCTTTGTCCTCGACGATGGTACACTGGTGACAGGTAGTGTCAATGGTCAGGGAGGAACAGACCTCTTGGTTTACTTGGTAGCTTCAATACCGCCTTATGATCCATTGGCCGGAACAGCTACGGGTATTCAGGGAGGATATACTAGCATAGAGGTTTTCAGTCTATCCCTGCCATTCGAACCTGTTCCAGTACCTGTGCCGGAGCCTGACCCAATACCTGAACCAGAACCTTTGCCATTGCCTACGACTGGTGCAGAAGAGAAAGATATTGAAATCGTATTGCCGATTGGCATACCCTTGACTGGTTATCTTTTGCCACGCATTGTCCCAGTATTGAGTGAAGATAAAGTTGCCTTGATTGAATTTGTTCCGACAATTTTGGTATTGCTTGAACCTGAGCAATATGAAGATAATCTCTTCGAATTGATGTTGGTATCTGTTTCCCCATACTTTGAAGCTAATCTCGGGGATCAGGTATTCTTCCCAGTTGGAAGTGGAGATGCTTCTAGTCTCAAGCGAGAATCTGTGGATACAATTCCTAGTGTATCTGCTAAAAATCATGAATTCGTTTCTGCCATGACAGTGGTTGTATATGATGATGAACTGCCTGTGGATGTTGTTCCCAATCAGCAATATATAACCATATCATTTATCATTCCTGAGGAACTGATTGGTCGTGAATTTGTCATTCTCTTCTGGGATCAGACAATAAATAATGGACTGGGTGGATGGGTTGAGATAAATTCATCAGTGCTTTACTGGGATATCCGACTCAATGGAGGCTCTGGGGGTTGGATTATTGCTTCGAGCCTGCAGTCAGATTTTACGAATATAACGGAAGGCCGCGCAGTGGTGACTGTAGATTTCACAGGCACATTTGTATTCATGGTTTTGGAAAGTAATCCTTGATTTGAATTCCTACTACCTTCAACGGTTTTCAACTTCAACCCACATTCGTTTACCATCCGTAGACACATGGATCCAACCGTGTTGATCTGTGCGGAGTAGGGAATAGCCGCCTAGCGCGTCAATCGTTTCACGATCAGGCAGACCAGTTGTATTATTGGCAGCCACACTGAGCAGCACCAATTGGGGGTTGAGATTATTGATCCATTCCGGGGGATTGAGGGGCGCATAGCCGTTGTCAGCTAATAATAACACTGTCACAGGGCTGATGCTCTGACCCATGCGTAGAGAATCAAAATCATCTTCGTGAACACCCAAGGGGATAAGAGCACGGAAGTGATCCCATTCGATGAGTATAATGGCGCCGCGTTTTCCGGCAGTGAGCACACTTAGTGTTACGCCATCTCCTAAATCGAGAGTATGACCACTTTCAGCAAGAATGAAGGGAATTTCTAGCTCTGTGATGGCTTTGCGGAGATAGTCTGCACCGCGAGATGGGCTATCAGGTCCGGCCCAAAGAACGTTATCAGGCGGGAAGCGCTCTAGGGTGCGCGGCAGGGCACCGATCTGTTCGTTGGCAGGGGATGCGATAACCAACCAATCGAGTCTGCGATAAAAAGGTGGCAGACGGCGTCCCAGGCCGTCAGAGAGTAAACTAGCAGAGGGACCGCCGTTTATCAATGCATAACGCCCCCTGGGGGATTGAATAAGCAATGCATCGCCCGTGCCCACATTGAGTAGGGTCAGGTGCAGGCGGCCGTCGGGGACGCTGAGGGCAGAGCGCCAAGTCACGATAGTGAGTATCCCCAGGGCAGAGATCACAGGAATCGGTTTGAGAACTGTGATCAAACCTCGGGCGTGGGACCAGCTAAAAGTGAGTCCGAAGAGAAGCATGTAGAACAGGATCACCCACAGGATTCCGATGTCTCCCAGAATCAGCATTCCCGCGCGCATTTTCCCAAAAAGTTCCACCGTTCGGATGGTGAACAGTACGAAGGGCCAGGCCAGAGGAGCAGTGATTTTCCCCAACGGCGGCCAGATTATTCCCAGAATAAGAGCTAGACCGCCAACGGTCATAATCGGTGCCTGCACGGGCAGGATGACGGGATTGGTAATGAAGGCACTTAGAGAAATGGACCCGAAGTGGTAGGCCATCACTGGCAGAGTAGTGAGTTGGGCGGCCAGGGTGAACAGGACATATTCGCCCACCGGGCCAGCCAGTTTTTTAACAGTGGTATCGGATAGAAAACGGGAGGCCCCGCGGATGAAGGCCTGGGCGAAGGAATCGGCGTAGAGCACCAGGCCCAGTGTGGCTGCGAAGGAGAGTTGAAAGCCAACATCCCAAGGGACATGGGGGTCATGCAAGGACATCAGCGCGGCGGTGAAGGCCAATGTGTTTATGCCATGCTGTCGACGACCTACCTGGCGTGCGAAGAGTGAAAAACCACCCATGATTGCTGAACGTACAACCGCGGCGTCAGCACCGACCAGGATTGTGTAGAGAGTAATTCCGAGAACAGCCGCTATTGCTCCCTTTCGTGGGTTGAAAATTCGTCCGAAAAATGTTGCAAACATGCCGGCGATGATCGTGATATTGAATCCAGATATGGCGATCACATGGGATGTCCCTGTTGCTTTGAAAGCTTCTTGAACTGGCTTTGGGATTCCGGTTTCGATCCCTAAGAGTATGCCCGCAAAAAGTGAAGCTTCGGGGTCTGGCCACAATTGGTAGACGGTTTTCAGGGCGCGTTCTTTGAGAGCCAAGATGGCGCGCATCAATGGGGTACCACCACCTGTTGCGAGAATCCCGACACGATTATGCGGCATATAACTGTATATGCCTTGGCGAGACAGGTATTCTTTGTATGAAAATTCCTCATGTTCGGGTGGAGACAATAGCTGACCACGCAACGAAATTTTGTCGCCGTAATGAACATCGATTTCTGGGCTCACGCGTACGAGCATCATTCCGTGAACCAAGGTTACCTGTACGGCATTTGCGGGGTGAAGACGCTCGGTTTCAATGCGCAGATTGGTGAAGTTATCTCGCCTGTCTGGGAAGTCGATCACAACGCCGGTGACAACCATGGTCTGCCCAGTATCGTTGTAATGCGCGATGAAGTGCGGATCTGAAAGATCAGGCAGGGAACTCTGATATCGCCCTGCTCCGAGTGTCAGGACAAGAGCGAGCATAGATAAAGGGAGTGGGGGAGTTATAAAGGCTGGGAGCGTAAACCGTTGAGCGACCAATCGTCGTGACCTCAGTCGATTGATGAAAAGGTGTAATATTGCGATGACAATTGATGTACCTGACAGAGTCAGCCAGGTTGTAGTGGGCAACGAGAAGTTGGTAGCGATGAAGATGCCAGAGAGAAAGGCTATAGAGAGCCAGAAGAGGGGCATGGGGTAGCAATCAAATAGTTGTATTGTTACATAGATATATAATATTGCTTATATATTGTAACATTATTGCTTATTATGCTTATATCAGGTTTGGGTTGATAAATCATGTTACGCACGCGTAGCGGGAAAGTCCAGAAAATAGGGGGTGGGCGCTTCGTCCTCACCCCCTATTTTCTGGGATATTTCTCTTTAGGGTGCGTAACATGAGTGATTAAATTTAAAATAATAAGATATGTAAAGCAACCTTGACATAATGTAAAGTATGCTTTATTATTCGGATGTCAAGGAAGCTTTACATAGCAAGGAGCATACATGATCATCAAATCTATGACGAAACCCGAAGATCGCAAGAAATACTCAATTGTATTGGGTGGGGTTGCTCAATTGGCCCTGATATTGGGCATCATATTAGGTCGGTTGGAGAGCCCTCACCCGGCCTTAGATTTCATCTCGGGTATGTTGATGGGGTTTTCCATAGTAGGGAATCTAGCCTATCTGGTTATTATTTCTAGAAATTGGAGTCAAAAATGATTGATCGAGAGCGAATAAAAAAAAGAGCAAAGCTTATCCGCCCGTTGCTAATTCCATTGACTTTGTACATTGGGCTGCTATATTTTGCAGTGATATGGGCGCCAGAGAATGAAACATCTCCCTGGCGTTATCTGGTCGTACTACTTCCAATGCTCCCCGGCATTTGGGTCGCCCTGGGGGTTGTGCAGGTGAGTTCCAAGCTCGATGACTTGGAGCAACGCATTTTACTGGAAAGTGCTGCTTTTAGTTTTATCCTGACATTGCTATTGTTGCTCAGCCTAGGATTGTTAAACTTGGTAGGAGGCCCCCAACTCAGCAGCATCAATGTTGTTTTAATAATGTGTGTGTGTCTGGTAGTTGGTAAATTTTGGGGAAATTGGAGATACAGGTGAATAACAAGCTGCGCGTCCTGCGTGCGGAGCGAAAATGGTCTCAGGCCATGCTGGCTGAGTTGTTGAAAGTCTCCCGCCAGACGATCAACGCCATCGAGAATGGCAAATACGATCCCAGCTTACCTCTGGCATTCAAGATGGCGCGCTTATTTGAGTTGTCAATTGAGGAAATATTTGAACCTGATGATGACGATTAGGTTTTACGCCTTATTCTTGGCACTAACATTGGAACTTGATTTTGATACTCAATATATGCATCTCCAAACTCGAACAGCAGCCGGCGCTCCTCAAACTTGGCACCGACCACCAAATAGATTGTAAGAATGATTGTCAGAGTCAGAGCATTGATGGTCATCACTGGCGTGAGCCAAAGGAAGAGCAATCCTCCAGTGTATAGAGGGTGTCGCATCCATTGATAAAGGCCGTTGATGATCAATTCGGGCTTTTCTTCTTTTAGAGTTGGGTTGAGAACTTGCCTAATTCCAATAAAAGACCAGGCGTCGGCCTGCCAGATTCCCAAAACTATAATGACCACACTAGCAACCTGACCGAGGCTCGTGACGATCACCCATGGGAATGGTATTGCATACAATCTTTGGTCTGGCAGTACAACCATCAACCAAAGGATTGGGAGGAAGGAAATGCCGGCAAAGATGTTATAGGCCAGGCGGTACCAGCGGTCGGCAGCAAGGCCGAATAATTGACGGGCACGGGCTTTCGCTCCCAAGGTGGCTAATAGAGAGTGTACGACAGCATAAAGGATTGTGGCACATATGATGGTTAGCGGAGATGTCATGGTTACTTATTTACAGGCACTAACAGCATACCTGGTTTGATCGATAGTTTCTAAGATATCAGAAAAGCCAGGACTATTGATTGTCGTCGGGCTTGGGGGTAAGGTGAAAGGACGATTCGCATCGGCATCCCTTTGGGCATAGGCGCGCGCTAATTGCAGCCAGCAGTTCATAGCTTTATCTGAACCGGGCCAATGAGCAGGGTTGGTTACATCGAGGAAGGTTCCTAAGGCTTGCTCATGGGGAAGTTTTGCTTTATTCGACAAGACTAAGATTTCTAAAAAATCTGTTTGGGTATGAGTGATCGTCATGCCGTATTGATCTTGAATATCTGCAACGATCTGATCGATATTAACCTTATATTCCCCCGCGTGTTGGGATGTGACGTCTTCGAATTCGCGGCCATCCCAGGCATAAATCCAGGAAGATTCAATAAACACGTTGGGTTCGTACTCAATAAGTTCATAAACCCAAAGATCCAGCGGATCTGTGTAGTGGATAATATTCCAGGGGCGAATCACTCCGGGGAGATCTGCGGTGATGTTCATAAGTTGGAAGGTGTTTTTGATTTCGTAGAAATGAACCGCAACCGCACCATAATCTATGCAGCCCTGGTTGCAGTACTGGTAGTAAACGGCGAACTCTAGCAGTCCGTTTTGGTTGATGTCGCTCCAGTTCCCGTGTAATCCCAGTAATTTTCGAATTTCAGGAGGGATAGCCCCTCCCCAGGTGATATTTGCCGATGGGGAATCCCAATTGACCGCTTCGCAGGAAACAGGAAAGTTGTAGTGAGCGCCTTCAGGGTACTGCGGAGCGGTAAAAGAGCGCAGCAGGGAATTTTGATCTTCGTCCAACCTATATATCGCCAAACGGCAAATTTCGGGGTTTGTTTCGTCTACCGTTGGATCGATCTTGGTGTTACTGAAAAGATAGGCTGAGTAAACGAAGTTTTTCGGCCCGATAGTTGAAGACGAGGTGATTAATTCATACCCTCGTCGCTGTAGATCTGATGCAAAAGCATCTTGTTCAACTGAGGCAGCGGTGGAGAGTGGTGTTATCTGTGTAGTATCTGGATTGGCTGTTACGGTTTTACCAAGTTCAGGTGTTAGTGATGGTTGTGAAGTTGCTAGATTAATGGGTTCGCTGGTGATATTGGTAATATTCGTTGCATATACTTCTGTTAGGGCTGCCTGCATAGTCCCACGTGTATCAGGCTGACTCCGAACAGGCAAGTTGCAGGCAAGGATAGAGATCATCAGAATCGTACATAGGATTACAACGCTTTGCTTGTTTTTTAACATGAATTGAAATTCGTTTGAATTTTAGGGTGAGCGCAGTTCGAAGTTATCAAAGATGATGGTGCTTTGTTCGTCTTCATATGATAACCCCACGGCAAGACCTGAATATCCTTGGTCTGGAGCTAAGATCGTTTTTTCAGCGACCAACTCATTGTTGATGAAAAAGAAGTACTCATCGCCTTGAGCGATGATCTCTAGATGATTGTTTGCACTTGGATGGATTGCTGTTGTGTCCGTGTATGGCACGATATCTGTCCAATTGCCCTCATCGTTGGCCCAGACGCTGAAGAGCTGCGTCTCTCGGATTTCAAAATAATAGTAAAAGTTTTCATCCTCACTGACGCGAAAAGTCAAGCCATATGGTGCATCACGATTTTCGCTAGGATTGATTACATCCACAGCAAGGTAAAAGTCTTCAACCATATCTGAAGTAGGGTAAACCCACCAGACAAAACCTTGTTTAGATGAAATATCCCAGCGGTATGTGCCATTGATGGTCACATTGATCTTTGCATATTCGTCATCTATCTCTCCATCAATCCATTCATTTTCGTTGTTGTTGAACGGTTCGAGAAAGAGAAGAGGCCACTTGATTGCAGATCGGATGGCTTGCTCTCTTGCTACCACAACGGCAGTTGCCGTGGCCGCGGTTGCAGTTGCTTGTCCGCTGCGGGCGCTCAACATTGAGTTGAGTGAATAATACCCGCCAGCCAGGAAGGTTATGATCCCACAAAGGGCGAAAAACCCAATCCCCGCGATCAATATCCACTGTCTTGATGTGGGTTGATTGGACGAGTAGTTAGGTTGTTCAACAACTGGAGCTTGAGTCTCGTTCATGAGCTAGTTTTTTGGGTATCTTGAAGTCGTTTCTGAGCCACATCAAGGTAGGTTTGATCAATTTCATAACCAACATAGTTTCGGCCAGATTTTACGGCTGCAATGGCTGTGCTGCCGCTGCCCATGAATGGATCAAGGATGACATCTCCATCAAAGGTATAAAGTTCGATCAGCCTGCGTGGCAGCTCTACCGGGAAAGGTGCTGGATGCCCAACGCGTTTTGCAGATTCAGTGGGGAATTGCCAGACACTGCGAGTAAATTCCAGGAAGTCGTCTCGCTCGATTGTCGGTTCACGCCCATCGCTTTCGCGTTTGAAACGCCCCTTGGAAAATATCATGATGTACTCATGCACATCGCGAAGGGTTGGGTTGCTGGCCGACATCCAACTGCCCCAGGCGGTTGAAGAACCCGCGCTGGAGCCTTTATCCCAGATGATTTCTCCGCGCATCAGGAAGCCAATTTCAATCATCATTTGCGAGATGAAGGCGTTAAGTGGAATATAGGGTTTTCGTCCCAGGTTGGCAATATTGATACAGGCGCGTCCCCCAGGAACAAGAACCCGGTATGTTTCGCAAAAAACAGCTTTTAACAGCGCCAGATACTCTCCTAAGGTCAGGTCGTCATCATATTCTTTGCGAGCATTATAAGGGGGTGAAGTAACCATCAGGTGGGTACAAGAATCTGGAAGCTGTTCCATCTTTTTGCTACTAGCTAACAATATCTGGTTTACTAAATCTTCAGGAATTGGGTTTTCGACATAGGGGCTAGATAAATCTTCCTCGGGCTGTTGGTTATACATGCGACTGGCATAGAAATGGCTGGAATCATGACTGATCCTGCCTTGTGAGCCAAATGCTGAAGTTTTCGTATGCCGATCAGAGCTCATTATCTCTCCACGTCAACCAACATGAAATTTTCTGGTGGAATGCGTCGCTCACATTCTGCCTGACCAGCTCGCACAATCAGTTGACCTGAAAGCAGTGCTATGTCAAATTCGAAAAGCCGGCGTGGGGTAGGAGTTTCATCAGATAAAAGAACCTCACGTGGAATTCTTAAAGCGTAGCACTGCGTTCGATTTTGATCATCTGTTAATTTCGATTGGTCGAGACTGGTTTGAAACGAGTTGTAGATATGTAATATTTGAGTGAGATCATGGTACTCATTCGGACTGATCAAACCCATCCCATATGCTGCCCGGATGCGCGCTCCAAATGTTCCCAGTGGCGCTTCTGGGCCAAGCAATTGAGAAATGGTATTTTCATCGTCAACTAAATAACACTTGATCAGGCGACCTAGATGATTCTTGAGATACGATGATCCCAAAATGACTACCGAGCGATCGCTGGTATGTTGAAATTCTTCGACGATACTTTGCCAATCAGAGGGGCGCTGAGAATTTTTTGTCATTTTGATTCTCTGGATATTTAATTAAATTAGGGTTGACTGACTTCATTATACCGGAAGCAATCCACCAGGTGATCATTAACCATACCAACCGCTTGCATAAAGGCGTAGCAGATAGTTGGCCCGACAAAACTGAAGCCGCGTTTCTTCAGAGCTTTACTCATGGCCTCAGATTCGGGGGCTTGGGCTGGGATCTGATCGAGGGAGGTCCACTTGTTCACAATGGGGGTACCACTCACAAAATCCCAAAGATAGTCACTGAATGCCCCAAGCTCATTCTGAAGATTGAGATAAGCCTTGGCGTTCTTGATAGTTGCATTAATCTTTAAACGATTGCGCACAATACCTGGGTTGTTCATCAACTCAGTAAATTTCTTTTCATCATAACATGCAATCTTCTCAGCATCGAAATCATCGAATGCACTCCAATAATTTTCACGCTTATTCAAAATAGTGCTCCAACTCAGACCAGCTTGAGCGCCATCTAGGATTAATTTAGCGAATAACAAGCGATCATCAAATACAGGCATTCCCCATTCTTCATCGTGGTATTTGATCATTTTCGAGTCATCCCCTGGCCAGGGGCAGCGATTTTCCGCGTCTTTACTCAAGGAATACTCCTTTCAAAAACAATGATTTGGGTACTGAGTCCTGTATTCGAATTATCGATTACCAGAAATATAGTTCTCAAGCTGCTCGATGAGGTAGCCTTGTTCGGAGATTATTTCTTTTACCACATCACCGATAGATATCATCCCGACCAATTCAGCGTTGTCAAGAACAGGGAGATGGCGGATATGTTTTTCTGTCATCAAACTCATGCAGTCCACGACTGATTGCGCGGCCTGAACAGTGATCACATCCCTGGTCATGATTTCCTGTACCAGCGTTTCACGCGCAGATTTCCCATGCAATATAACTTTCCTGGCGTAATCGCGCTCTGAGAATATGCCTATCAGTTTGTCATTTTCGATCACCATCAACGCGCCGATATCTTTTTCGGCCATGAATTGTAGGGCATCGAAGATCGTTGCATCTGGTGTTGTGCTCCAAATGTCGCTGCCTTTTCTCTGCAATAGAAATTTCACCGAAATATTCATCACTTGTCTCCTTTGGTTATTGCAAATAATTGAAACGGATAAATGTATGCTATACGGATTGTTTGATATTTAGCAGTCTTACTCATTCTTCTTTGGATAAAGTCGCTTTGGTTCGCAAAGGTTTTTCTTCTTGCGTGCCACTCTACCGCATCCTTTGCAGACAAATTTACCTCGCCGAACGAGTTCTTTGTACTCTTTGAAATTGGATTTAATGAAGCCATTGCTTTCCAGATCACATAAGGTTTCGTCCGTTCTCATGAAAAATCTCCTCTACTAATAAATTGTATTAATTTTACTCCTCAGGCCAGCAAAAAACACCCTCACTTTTCGAAACTACGTCGATGGCTAATTCAGCATCGAATAACCCCCGGTTTATGATCTCTGCCCATAGTTCAAAACCACCAAAAGCCTCTGTGGGGATTAGATAACTCTCCGGGCGTTGGTTCGTGAAGATATAGATTTCATCAGAGGAAAGAAAGTCCCCGGGCTTGAAGCAAACTCGGATGATATCAGCCCAAGGAATTTGAGTTTTGCGGATATCTTGCTCAGCAGGATGGACGTCAAGGTTGATTTCTGAATCATCGAAGGAGACTTTGAACCAGTCTTCAAGAGGTTGGCTCATGTGCTCTCCCAGACGCGCAAACCGTGGTGATCTAATTTTATGGGGATTTCCTGAAAGGCTTCATTTTCATCCCTGATCTCACGAAGCAAAAGACGCTTGGCAGCGCGGTCAGATCCGCATAGTAGGGTTACAGAGCCGCCATCGCCGCCCGCGCCGTTGACCTTCCACCCTAGGGCATCATTCTCCCGAGCTATTGTAATAATTTGTTCTGCATCGGCACTGATCAACGCAGAGTGCAGTCTTCTCTGGGCCTCGGTATTCTCGATCATAGCTTGCCCTAAAGCTTGAAAATCCCCGGCCTTCAGGGCTTGGCTTGATTTGGGCGCAGTCAGTCGCAGATCGTTGAGTTGATTGCAATCTGGTCCGGCGGCTTCCAACTCGGCGATGACTTTTACGTGCACGTGGGATGAACTGTGCGCTTTACCAAGATAGACTAAAGCCAGTCGTTCTTCTAGTTCCCAGAGAGTTTCCTGTGGAAGTTTGATTCGCGAAACATGCGCGTGTGGATAGGTGACCATCTCGATATCGTTGATGCCTCCATAGGCCGCGCAGAGTTGATCCTGAATTCCACATTGCAAACCCAGATCTTGGGTTTCGACAACTTGTGCGGTGATAGCAACTTCATGAGGTGACATGCGATCTTCTGTGAGTGCATCCAAAGCCCCAATCAATGCCACTGTGATCGCCGCCGATGTGCCTGTCGCGCTCCCAGCAGGGGCGTCGGAATACAGAATTACTTCGATGGCGAGATCTTCTGGAATCCCCATGCGTTTGATGGATGCTTCCAGCAAAGGATGTAGCAACCAATCGGATATTTCACCTGGATTGAAAGCGTATTTATCCCCAAAATTCTCAGCATGAATCGTAACTTGATGCTCATGTTCAACCCGATCGAATACAGCGATCTGAACTTGGGCGTAGGGCGCTACGGCGATATTGACAATGCGACCATATTTGGCGAACCAGGTATCGGTCCAGCCACCGTTGTCACAAATGCGTATGGGTGCTTGACTATAAATTATTCGTTTAGGGGATGTACTCATAATCTATGCAAAAATCAATCGGATGCCCATAATAATTAGCAATATCAAAACGATCTTGCGGAAGGCTTCAGGGTTCAGGAATTTGTCCAGGTTGGTACCAGCCCAAATTCCTACGGCAATAGCTGGCAGGGAGATCAGGAAATAGCGCCAGACTTCGGGAGTCAAATTGTGATTCCAGGCATGGCCTATCGCGATAACAAGACTAGCGATCAAAAAGAAGCCCTGAAGATTGCTTTTGAATTCATCTCGATCCCAGCGGAGACAATTTCCATAGACAATGACTGGGGGTCCTGATGTATTGTAAGCGCCGCCTAATAAGCCAGCCAGGAAACCGAAGACATAACCCCAAGCGGGCTGTGCCATTTGGGGTAGTCTTAAGTTCAATAAGGCGAATAGTGAATAGCCAGTGATAACCACACCTAACACAGTTAAAACGATTTTTTCATCCAGTTGGCTGAGAAAAATGATTCCAATGGGAATCCCAACGATGGCTGCAACTACAACCCTCCAAATGGCCGAAACATTTAGGGCATGGCGGTAATGCATCAATAGGAATATCTCAAGTGGCAGCATCACAATGGCAACCAACGGTGTAGCAGTCTGGATGCCCAGAACTGGCGGCAGTAAGGCCATAGCAACCAGAGCAGAACCAAAACCTGAAAGACTTTGGGTGAACACTGCCAAAAAAATTGCAAAGATAACGATAAAGTGTTCTGGCATGGGAAAATATTGTGAGCAATGCAGGATCACAGGATAACGAATAGGTTCTTACCAGCATTCCGGACTTAGCTAAAGATTGAGATTGACTCCTAATACGTCTACTACGAAAGCCAGCACATCGGCATGTTCATCGATAAGCTTATAGGTGGGTTTGCCGAGTTTATGGCCAGCTTTGGTGTCCACACGGAGCAGCATAGGATTTGCTCCAGTACTCTTCTCTTGCAAAGTGGCAATAAATTTCTTGGAATGAGCTGGTACTACACGATCGTCAGAGTCAGCAGTGGGGATGATGATCGGCGGATAATCGACTTCTTTGACGTTGTGAAGCGGAGAATAGGCGTATAAATATTCGAAGTCTTCACCATTTTCTTCGGCGTTACCCCATTCCACAGTCCAAAAATGACCTATAGTGAACTTGTGGTAGCGCAGCATATCGGTGACGGGCACCCAGCACAAAATCGCGCCATACAAGTCAGGGCGTTGTACCATGCAGGCCGAGGTCAGCAAGCCGCCATTGCTGCGGCCTTCGATGGCCAATTTCTCGGTACGGGTGTAATCGTTTTCAATCAACCATTCTGCGGCAGCGATGAAATCATCAAAGCAATTCTGTTTTTTGTCGAGCATCCCAGCCCTGTGCCAATCTTCACCGTACTCATCCCCGCCGCGAATATTTGCAAGGGCGAAGACTCCGCCCATCTCTAGCCATATTAAATTCCAGACGTTGAAGAATGGCGTTTGACTGATATTGAATCCGCCATAGGCATATAGGATGGTGGGGTTGTCGCCATTCAGTACTAATCCCTTGCGATGGGTCAAAAACATTGGGATTTGGGTTCCATCTTTGGATGGATAGAACACCTGGTTGGTTTCGTAATTGGCAACATCAAAACCCAAGGGCGAATCGAGGAAGGGTGCCAGTTCGCCAGATTCGAAGCTGTAGCAAAAGATGGTTTGGGGGTGTAGGAATGATTCGAAGGAGAAGAAAAGCTCCCGGTCAGATTGACCACCTGAGAGGTAGCTCGCCGTTCCCATGCCTGGGAGGGGGATATCTCGAATGTGGGTGCCATCTATATTGTGGATGCTGATTCTCGAATGGGCATGGTGTTTCTTGAACAATATGAAATGCTGGTTGACCAACTTGACCTCTTCGAGGGCATCTGTCCCTTGGGGGATGATCTCCTCCCAATGCTCACGACCAGGATTCTCAACGTCGATGGCGATGACGCGGCCGCGCGGTGCACTCAGGTCGGTCATGAAATAGAAGATTGAATTGGAGTTGCCTATATAAATAAATTTGGCCTCGCCATCTTCAGCCAGGTGAAGGAAGTTGCCTTCGCTCTCCATGGGGCGCAAGTAAAGGCCATTGCGGCGGTCGGTGCCGCGCATGGTGAACAGGTAGAGAAACTTGCCGTCGTTCGAAGCAAAGGGGTAATAGCGTAGTGATTTGTCGGCTGGATTCTCAAAGATCAATTTGTCGCTGGATTGATGTGTGTCCAGCATGTGGAAATAAACTTTGACATAGTGGTTCTGATCCTCGGATGCGACTGTGCTCGGTTCTGGCTGGCGGTTGTAATAGAAGCCACTCTTATCAGGTTTCCAGGCGATGGTGGGGAATCGGCACCACTGCAAAACATCGGAGAGTTTTTCCCCACTGGCGGTATCCAGTAAATGGATCTCCTGCCAGTCTGAACCGCTGGCGGCCAGCGTGTATGCCAGAGTCGAACCATCCTTGCTGTAATACTGCTCCATCAGGGCGATGGTGCCATCGTCGCTGAGAAAATTGGGGTCAATTAAATGACGGGGATTGGCGTCGAAAGTGTCCTGAATGTAAAGTGCTGCCTGATTTTGTAGCCCATCGTTTTTGGTGAAGAAATATTTCCCGCCGACCTTCTTGAGAGTCTCGTACTTGGGAAAGTTCCACAACTCAGTCAAGCGGGCTTTGATCTTTTCCAGAGCAGGGATTTTTTCCAAATACTTGTGGGTGAGCTGATTTTGGGCCTCAGTCCAGGTTTTGACCTGGGGTTCGTCGGCATCCTCGAGCCAGCGATAGGGATCAGGGATTTGAGTGCCGTGGTAGTTGTCCACAATGTCTGATTTTTGTGTGGGAGGGTAGTTAATGGGCATGGAGTTACTCCGAAATGATTTGACGCATAGAAATTGACTTATTGCTCGAAAACTTGATTTTACCCGTTTTGCATTATTGCAGCTGACCTGGCATCAGTGTGGGTAAACTATTCTTCCTCGTAGTTTCTCCCCTCTGCAAAGCCAACCCCTTTAATGAAACCGCGTGCCCGCTCGGTGGGGGGATAGCCATCGGTGAGAGTGCTCCAAAATTCTTTACTGTGATCGCTGTGCAGGCGGTGCACCATTTCGTGGGCAATAACATAGTCAACCACCCATTGAGGCCAACGTTTGATCTTATCGCTGATGCGAATATGGCCATCAGTCGTGCCGCCGTTGGTGCAGCTTCCAAGAACAGTGTTCATATTTCCAACCCAGCGGATCGCATTCCATTGGATTTCTCCCCCAAAGTATTTCTTGTTGATGTGTTCAGCGCGCTGCTGAAGTTCGGCATCCGTGCGTCGCTCGGCGATTTTATGTTGTTTCTCTAATTGGGTGGCGATCTGGTCGAGCAGGTTGGCGATGGCGCGCTTCGGTGTACGATAAGGTACGCGTATCAGAATCGTGCCATCTGATTCCCACTGCCAGCGAGAAGATTTCTTGAGTCGTTTGTCACGGCGGAGGGTGACATTAATTTTCTTGCCGTCTTTGTCTTCGATGGTGTGCTTTATCTCGGCCATGATTTGATCATTAACGCGGAGACGCGAAGACGCTGAGAAATAAATGGTTCATTAGCGGCTTCGCGAATTTGTAAGACAATAATTGGATTGCAGCTATTTGCAACCTCTAATTCAACTTGCTACAGATAAATTTTCGATCGGCAACGATTTTGTTTCTAATTTGGATAAATCTACAAAATGGCTGGCGTGCTGAATGTCGATACCAATAGGTTGTTTGCTTGCATTAAAGTCTACAACAATGTTTTGTGTAATTTCCAGGGAATCTTCAGCCTGCTCCTCGGAAAGTTCTATATAGAGAGAATCTGTTTCGCGATAGTAATTAAATTTCACTTCTTTATCTCCTCAACATTTCCAGGAAATGCTCGGTCGATAAAAGCATTGTGTACTGTCTCACCATCATCCAATGTTACCACACGAAGATGAGAGCCTAACTCAGGTATGAGAATGTAATACCTGAATCTGCCGTCTGGTTGCGTTTCCACATGCTCGGGTTCTTTAAGTGCTATTTTGATCCACTCAATTTTCAGATAACTACGTTTTCATAGAACTTGTTCCTGAAAATAGCGGGTTGTTTTCATTATGTTGCTCCCCATCCAGATATTTCTATGGTTCGATCTACTGCCTGGACGATATGATATGGCATCCAGGCCACGCCAAAGAGGTCGACCAGGATGTCTTTTTTGAAGGGGCGCACAGGGATTTCGATCATATCGTCGGCGATATCGGCCCATTTGTCTTTGACATTTTGCAGAGCTTGGATTTGTTCATTCTGGAGGTCGGTGATCTGGTGTTCGTACTCTTCAATGGCTTCGATGGATTCTTCAACATCTGCTTTGGCCTTTTCGGTCATGCGGCGTTTGGTCAGGGATGTGGAAAGTCTTCGGCGGCGGCGGCTGAGCAAACCCAGTACATTTTCGGCGTGTGTACCATATTCTTCCATGCGTCGCTCGCGCAGGTCAGCCTCGTCGGCGCGTAATTCGCGCTCTTCGCGTTTTAAGCGATCTTCAATGGTATCGAGCTTTTTATCATAACTGGCTTCAACTTTAGCAATCTCAGCATCGCGTTTCTCGCGGGCGGCCTCGGCGCACATACGGCGGAAATCGGCTTGCGAGCGCTCTGGTCCAGCAAAAACACCAAGCGCTTCGTTAGCACGTACGTTTACTTCCATCTTGCGGTATATCCAGTCGACGAAGTCTGTTTTAAGAGTGCGCAGCGTTTTTCCATCGGAGAGCGGGGCCTCCAATGTGGCGTAGCGTGTTTGGGGCGCAGGTTCGCGATCAAGGGTGCGTGCGTCGATGGCTGATCTCAACCATTCTTCCCAGCGGGCTGTGCCGCGGCGGTCGGGATCGGTAATCAGGGCGGTGCGTTGAGTCTCGAAATCAAGGTTATATTTTCGTTGTAAGATGCGGATCTCGGCTTGTGCCAGCAGGACAGGATGATAGATCAAGCA
>JACKQG010002590.1_pt1 | contig 23399 bp, 15 predicted proteins | sample 8237621 | NCBI WGS metagenome assembly JACKQG01 (sample SAMN15677084, study PRJNA649215) | marine metagenome | biome: marine; feature: Black Sea; material: saline water; isolation source: suspended particulate matter (SPM) from the Black Sea western gyre | collected 2013-06-09/2013-06-10 | depth... | reverse complement strand
CCACGCCAATTCGTACAGTACCTTGTCAGCGTTCGCGTACTTGGGATCGGCCTTGAGCAACTCCGCGAATGTGGTAGCGGCGGCGTCATGTTTCTTCAGGGCCACTTCGGCCAGCCCCCGTTCGTACAGTGCGTCGCATTTGTTGGGCAAGTCGGGATTGGACTTCAGATAAGTAGTGATGTCCGTAATGGCGCCGTCCTGCTCGCCCGTCTGACGCCGGCACATTCCGCGAGCGAAGTAGGCATCAGGCACCAACTTGTGTTCGGCGTGATCGGTTATCAGGGCCGTAAGCATCTGAGCCGCTTCGGCGTATGCCTTGGTCTTGAGTTGTGCCCAACCCTTTCCATATTTGGCATAAGCGACGAAGTCCGACTCGGGCGAACCGGTTACCACGGCATCGTACTGGGCGATGGCCGTGGCGTAGTCTTCCGCCGCATAGCTGTATTCGCCGTGCCGGTAGTGGGCGTGATCCAAATGGCGGCTTTTGGGGAAATCGGCGATCATCTTGGCCAGCGTTTTGATGGCTTCGTCCAAGTTGTTCTGCTCGCGGAGCGAGCGGGCCAAGAAAATCATGGTCTCGTCCGCCTGTCGCCAACGGGCGTTGGCCTTCAAGGAAGCCTGCAGTGCCTTTGCGGCCGGGGCGAACTTGTTCAAGAAGAACTGGCTGGCGCCGATCAGAAACTGCGCCTCGGCCAAACTGTCCGCGCCCTTGATGTTTGCGATGGCCGGCGAAAGGGTGTCGACCACTTGCTGGTACTTCTTCTGCAGATAGATCGCCAGGGCAAAGCGAATCTGCCATGCTCCGACCTCGGGATGCTGCGCGTAAGATGCGGTCAACTCCTGGTAGGCCTTTTCCGCTTCTGCAAATTGCTTCTTCTGGAGAAGACACTCGGCGGCTACGTACTTGACGTCCGGGACCAAACGGTCTTCGGCGTACGCCTTGAGGAAAGCGTCGGCGTGTTTCAAGCCATCGTCGTGCTGGCTCAATTCCAAAGCGGTAAAGGCAGCGTTGTAAAGGGCCTGCGGTGCCAATTCGTGCTTGGCATGGTCCGTTGCGATTTTGAGGTACAAGTCCACGGCCTGCGTTTTCGAATCTGCGACTTCGTACAGTGCATCGGCTTGGTCCATCTTCAGATTCACCAAGTAGTCACTTTCCGCAGCTTTTGGCAGGATCTGTTGAGCCAAGGCGATGGCCTTCTGCGGTTCGTTTTGCTTCAGGTGAATGCGGCACAACCAGTGCGCCGCTTCGGGCGCGTATTGACCGCCATCGGCGATTGCGGCCCCGAGCCACTTGACTGCCTCGGCAAGTTGAGCGGCGCGGTAGAAACTGCGGCCGGCCGACATGGATGCCTCGGCAACGTAGACAGACTGTTTGTGGTTCGTGGGGATACTGGCGTAAAGCGCGCCGGCTTCGGCGAACTTGTTCGTTTTCGACAGGCAGTACGCCCGGCGGAAAACGGCATGGTCAGCCGATCCAAACCCTGCGACCGCGGCCACTTCGCCGAACATCTTCTCGGCCGCGGCATAATCGGCGGCTTGCAACACCGTTTCGGCCTTGCGCATGCGGACTTCCGTGACTAGTTCGCTGTCGGCGAAATCCTTCAGGAACAGATCATACGTCGTGCCGGCATCGGCATAACGTTCCAGTTCCTCATACGTCACGCCCAACGCATAAATCGCGTCGCTGCGCAGCGGGGATTGCGGGTGCTCCGTGACCAACTTGTGGTAAGGCACGGCGGCTTTGTCCTTGTTGCCCTGGTTGTATTCGGCCTCGCCTAAGAAGAACAATGCCTGATCGGCGTATTTGCCCTTGGGGAATTTCTCGACCATCTGCGAGAAAGTGGCCGCTGCTTTCGCATACATCCCTTCGACGTTCTGACCGGCCAGTGAGTATTGGCACCAGCCGAGGTTCAAGTAGGCGTCCTGAAGGGAGTCGAAGTTGGGATGCTTCTTGATCACTGCGTCGAAGGCATCCGCAGCTTTCTGGAACTGCTTGAGTTGGAGATTGCAGACGCCCAAATACTGCTGAGCTTTCGCAGCAAGCGGATCGTCGGGGAATTTCTTTAGGAACTTGTCCCATTCTTCGGCAGCCAACTCGAACGCGCCGTTGTTCTGGAAGTTAGCCGCGTCGCCGTAGATGATCAGCGCAGCTTGAGACGACTTGGCCTCCGCCGCGCAAGCGGTCTCGGTGCTAGCGATCCAAGCGGCACAGACACCGAACGCGAGCCACAATACGGCGTTCCATCCACGAGTCGATTTCATTGCTTCTACCCCTTCGTTCGCTCGTTGCTGCAAAATGCCCCAATCAGTTTACAGGTCGGTTTGGCGTTGGGAAAGGTAATGCGACGGCGATCACGTGCACGAAGGCACAAAACAATTGAAGCGTCTGGCTGGGGATGATAATATAAGAGTGCCTTTCCGGTCCCCGACACCAAACCACCCACAACGCTCGAGCGTAGTAATCACTATGCACGATCACGCCACTTGGAGTCTCAGCTTAGGCCGGTGGGGCGGGGTCCAGGTACGGCTGCACATGCTATTTCTGCTGTTCGCCGCCTTTACCCTGTACCTCAGCCGGCGCGAAACCGCGGCGGTCGGATCCAGCGAGTTTGACTGGTTCGCCGTTGCGAGCCTTGGGATATTGCTGGCGTGCGTCTTGCTCCACGAAGCGGGACACGTTTGGGCGGCGCGGCGGCTTGGTATACACGTCGAGCAGATTGTCCTAGGTCCACTAGGTGGAATTGCTCCCCTTAGAGGAGCCCTGGATGCTCGTTCCGAACTGTTGGCGTCTTTCGCCGGGCCCGCGTTCAATCTCGGCGTGTGTTTGCTGTGCATGCCGGTTGTTGTCGCAAAATCGTCGTGGGGAGACCTGACAGGGCTGCTCCATCCTCTGGATCCCACGGGCCTGACGTTTGAATTGACAGGGATCGCGTTCGTAAAATTGGCATTCTGGGTCAACTGGGTTCTCGCGCTTCTCAATCTTCTGCCCGCGTTCCCGTTCGACGGAGGACGCATCCTGCGGGCCGCCATTCTGATCCGGTGGCCCGATCTTGGCCGCGGCGGTGCAGCGGTTATCGTCTCCAGCGCGGCAAAGGTTGCTGCGTTGGGCATGATCGTGTTGGCAGTATTGGTCTTCGAGGCCAAGGAGCCGCAGCCTTTGCTGCCCACCCGGTATGCTCTGATACTGCTTGGGATCTTCTTGTTTTTTAGTGCCAAGCGACACGACCGTCGCGAAGAGGACGAGGAGCGGGAAAACGGTCTTCTGTACGGATACGATCTGACACAAGACCTCGACGACCTGGAGGCAACGCCCGACATCCGAACCGGCCCTCTGTCGCGGTGGCTTGAAAAGCGGCGTGATCAAAGAGCCCAGCGACAGACGGAAATCGAGCAGGAGGAAGAACGGCGAGTCGATGCCATCCTGGCACGGTTGCACGAACACGGAATGCAGTCCCTGTCCCCCGAAGACCGCGCTTTGCTGGAGCGAGTGAGTGCGCGGTATCGGAGCCGCCTTCGAAACTGACCGTAGCGCGCTGCGGATCGTAGCGGGTTTGACGGTCAAACCGACATCTCCACACCTCGCGCCAACGCTCTGGCCCGACTGCGTTTTGCCTACTTCCGGCTGGTGACCTAGTCTTCAAATGAAGCATTTTTCCGGTCGACCGGCTTTCTCGGGAGCGAAACTACATCCATGTTACTCGCCTTAGCGTCTCCGCGCCGACAGGTTCGTCGTTTATCCCGCGTCAAACTTGATCCAGCTTCGCAGAAACTATGCGCCGACTTGCAGTCGTGTTTTGGCGTTGATTTTTCGCTGTGGGACGGCGACACGGGGCGTCTGCTGCGGACCGGCAGCGATCAGCCACGTGGCGACGAATCCCTGTTGGCCGCTTTGCTACGGACCGTTGCGGAAAAAACCGGCCCACAGTTCGTCGGCTACGAAGACTGCGTTGTTCAGTTGGCAATCCCGTACCAATTGACTCCAGAGCGGACTCGCGTCGCTGTAGCGGCTTTCGCCACGTCACATTTGAGGCCGGACGACAACGCAACGGCCGCGGCCACGCTGCTGGGGCTGGAAACCGGCCAGACCGTTCGCTGGATCAACCGGCAGCCGCTTTGGACTCCTGATTCCCTGTTGCGGCTGGGATCGACATTCCTTGACAAATTGGCTGCCGAAGCGCAGGTCGACCGTTTGGAGCGTGACATCGACAGCGTTTCGGCGAATCTGGCATCGACCTATGAAGAAATCAGCCTGCTGTACGACCTGATCCGGCATCTGCGGATTTCCAGCGGCGAAGAAGAACTGGCGAATGTCGCACTAAACTGGCTGCACGAGTACCTGCCCGCCGAGTCGGTAGCTATCCAGTATTTGCCAGTGGCCGATGAGGGCGCGATCACCTACAAAGCTCGAACGGACACGATCTGGCTGGCTCACGGCAACTCGCCGGTCAACAGCGAAGGGTTCAGCGATCTTGTTCGCTGGCTTGGTCTGGGGGTCGAGTCGGAACCGTACGTCGCCAACGACGCCGTCACGGGCGAGCCAGCGTGGCCTTTCCCGCGGATTCGGCAGATGATTGTCACACCCTTGAGCGAAGGCGAAAACCTCTTCGCGTGGTTGGTTGCTTTCAACCACACCGACGGCGGCGAGTTCGGCACGGTCGAAGCCAGCTTGCTCAGTTCGTTGGGTGTCATGCTCGGCATCCATTCCGGCAACCGGGAACTGTATCGGCAACAAGCCGAGTTCCTGGGAGACGTCGTGCGAGGCATGACGTCGGCCATCGACGCAAAGGACCCGTATACATGCGGCCACAGTGACCGTGTCGCCCGGTTCTCGGTGCGTTTGGCCAAGGAATTGGGATGGCGAGGCGATGAGCTGACAACACTCTATATGGCAGGCCTGCTGCATGATATCGGCAAGATCGGCGTGGACGAGAAAGTCCTGCGCAAGCCAGGCCGGCTGACCGACGAAGAGTACGACCACATCAAGAGGCACCCCGGATTGGGACACAAGATCCTGGCGGACGTCAGGCAACTGGCCGATTTGTTACCCGCCGTCTTGCACCACCACGAGCAGTGGGATGGCTTTGGGTATCCAAACCGTTTGGCTGGCGAGGACATTCCCGAAATCGCACGCATCGTCGCCGTAGCCGACGCGTATGACGCCATGACCAGCGACCGCCCCTATCGCAAGGGGATGCCATTAGAGAAGGTCCACGGGATCTTTCGCGACGGATCGGGACAGCACTGGGATTCCCGCGTGGTGGACGCGTACTTCCGGGTGAAGGACGACATCAGCCGATTGGCTCGCGAAGAGCGTGCCGGCGTGATGCTGGACGTTCAGGAATGGACTTAAACTTGGTCCACCGGTCGCAATTGATCGAACCAGTACGCATCATCGTCCCGATGACAGACGACGAAACGGCCCAAGTCCCGCGGATCCTTCGCCCGATGATACTTCATGTAGATGTACCGGTTGTCCACGTGCAGAATCTGGATCTTGCCGCTTTCGTGTGACATGCAGAAACGGGCACGAGCCGCCAGCCCGGACACGCGTTGGATTGCGTGGTTGTAGATCTGATAACCCCGGACAATCGGCACTTCGTAAGGCCTGTTTCCGGCTGTCGGTCGCCCCTGAAAGAGGTAGTATGGCGGGCAGCCGGCGAACGATAGTTTCTCGTACAACTCGGCCAGCACATCCGGATCGGCGTTGACGCCTTCGATCAGTGGGCACTGGTTACAGCAAATCACGCCGTTGTCGATCAAACACGCGATGCCGTCGATGGCCTCGGGCGTGAGTTCGCGAGGATGGTCAAAGTGAGCCATCAAGTAGATTCGTTTCTCCGGCGTGGAGAAGTCGCGGAAAACCGCCTGCATCTCTTCGTTGTCGAGCACTCGCCACGGGTCAAACGCGGGCATTTTCGAGCCAATCCGTATGATCTCGACGTGCGGAATTGCCCGCAGAGCGGCGATTGTCCGGCGAAGTCGCCGCGGACTCATCAGCAGCGGATCACCGCCGGTTAGTAGCACATTGTTGATTTCGCGATGAGCCGCGATGTACTCCAAACCGGGCGTAATGTCGGTCGTGACTTCCGCATTGGTGGTCATGAAGAGACGCTTACGGAAACAGTAGCGGCAATAAGCCCCACAGAGTTCGTTGCAAAGCAGCAAGGCCGTATCGCCGTACTTGTGCTGAACGCCCGGAGCAACCGTAATCGCACTCTCGTTGCTAGCGTCGAGCTTCCCAAAGTCGGCCAGTTCCTCTTCGCACGGGATAATCAGACGCCGGATCGGATCACCTGGATCGTCCCAATCGATCAACGTCAGATAGTAGTCATTGGCCCGGAATGCGAACCTATCGACCACTGGCTGCAGTCTGCCCCTTTCCTCGTCGGTGAGGTCTTCTACTTGCTCGAGTCGACGGACGTACTTCACCCGGTTCCGACCGTTCGCCGATGTTCCGTGGGCAGTCGCGAATTCGATAGCTTGTAGAATCAAGGGCTCTCTCCAGAAGAACGGATAAGTGAACAAAACGGCGGTCGGTACAAGCACAGAACAGGCGTCGTTGCCGTTGAGACCATCTGTGTTTCTAGCTGATTCGAATGCAGGTTTCAACTAAGAGAAGCCAAAAACCACCACCTTAGATCTATCCCGTATTAGCTCCAAGGAACCCCCCTGGAGATGGTGCCCACGCCGGACATATGCCAACGCCAACGGTGCCTTGAACCGCGGCGACCAGACCGCGGACGTGATCCGACCCACGGTGCGACCAGCGGACGCGAGTTCTTCGCCCGGCTCGAGAGCCCGCGCCGCGTCTGCTTTCACACCAACCAGAAAACGGTTTACGTGACCGCGCGCATCGATGCGTGCGACCGTTTCCTGCCCCAAATAGCAGCCTTTGGTGAAGCTGATGGCCTGATCGTCGCGCCCGACTTCCTGCGGAAAGTTCTCGTCGGTGATGTCGCGACCGTACGATGGCGATCGCGATTCGACGCGGACTATCTCCAATGCTTCTGCACTGCAGGGGATCGCGCCGACATCCACCAGTGCGGTTATGACCTTTTCTAGTTCCTTTGTGGTGGTAGATGCGAGAAAGCAGGGGCCTGGCGCTAAGGCAGTTCGGTGAAGAAAAATCGAGGTTTCACGAATCTGACAGGCGATAAAGCCCATTCTTTCTGGGGGCGTCGCTTCGCCAATGGCACCTTGCAGGGCGACTTCCGATTCCTCCCCAGCGATGCACAGCTCGCCCCATTGATCGCCCAGATCCCGAATTTGGACATCTTCCCGGATGACATATCGATTCAGATGGCTGATGATCGCCGACCCTTGTCCCGGCGTTGTCTCCAAGATCAGCGATTCAGCGCGACAGAAGACGTAAACGTATGCGACGATCTTGCCCTTGGCGTTGGTCAAGAATGCTTCGCAGCCGGCCCCTGGCACGAGTTTTTCAACATCGTTCGTGCAAAACCCGTTGAGAAACGCTACACGGTCCTTGCCCGTAATCTCGATCTGCGTGCGATCGCTCACGTCAACCACTCCCGCGCGGTTGGTTAACGCTTCGTACTGCCCGAGAACTTCTGGGGACAGAGGGTTGAACATGATCGATGCCCTTCTTCGCAGTCATCGGCTCAGTCGCTTGTGGCTGCGTGGTCGGCAAGGACTCTGAAGATGGCGAAGTCGTCGTGGGCGGCGTTCCACAATCGGGGCTGCTCGTGCGTGTCGTATGTCCAGTAGAGCCAGCCGTCCCAGTCGCGGTTGAGTCTGGGTAGCCAGTCGTTTCGCAGAAACCGGCAGGCGACTTCGAAGTCGTCGGCGAACTGGTTCTTGAACAAACCGAATTCGCCCACGATCAACGGTTTCCCGGCAGCCGACGCAGTTTGCTTGAGATTTTCAAATTCGATGGACTCCAAGTCTTTGCGGTACTTGTCCATCGTCCCCGAGTAAAAGTGCACGTCTACCATATCCGCCTTGCTGCGCACGATGGCCAGCGGACGAAATGGCACGCGATTGCGCCAGCCGGCCTTTTCGACATGGAAATCGCCGGGACCGGTGCGCCCCACGGCCGCAAAAGTGAACACATTGACGTTGATCAGGACTGCTGGAAATACCTCGTGAATGGCGTCCGCGCAGGCATTGATATGGTGGATTGCGCAGTCGTCGGCCAGTTGCAGTTTCTGCGTCGCCAAGTCATAAGATCGGCCGTTAGGAGCTTCGAACGTCCCTTCGGACAGGCTGAAGGGCTTCTGTCCGGGATAGAAGCAAACTTCGTTTTGGATGTCGATGGCGAACACTGCCCCCAGTGCATCGGAATTACGCTGGAGGATTGCGCGGTGGAAATCCTGCATGTACTGCGTTTTGGCTTGGATCCACCCTGGGTGCAGGAAGTACTGATTCGCGCCTGCGACCATCGGATCAAGCTTGCCGCGGTATTGTATGTAGCGGTGGATCTCAGGAAGACGCCGCATGGAGAGCATGACGTACACGCCGTGCGTCTTTGCACGAACCAGGAAGTCGGTGACGTTGTCCAGGTAGACGGGAGACAACTCGGTGCTGTCGCGACGCTCGATCACCTCGCCCGGCTGAAAGTTGATGAACACGCGGACCGCGTTGAACCCATCCGCCGCCAACCGGCGAAGCATCTCCTCGTGCTCTGACGCGTCGTAGCCCGTTCGACTGAAGTTATCGTGATCGGCCGTTCGCCCGTCGTTGAACAGCCGAATAAAGTTGAATCCCACGGGGCGGAACGGTTTTCCGCTCTCGCGCAGCACGAACCGTCCGTCTCGTACGATCACACCCGGGGCCGGTGCGGTCTCTCCGCCAAATGCGAACCCCGCGAGCGCTGCCAGCAATGCCACAGACGTGCTCCCGTGCATTCTCTTCCTCTGCTGCGCAAGTGGTTTAGGCGGGCGACTAACCGACGCTGTGGGCTGCCTCATAGGCCGCGATCTTGTCTTCGTTCTGTAATGTCAAGGCGATGTCGTCCAGGCCGTTCAAGAGACAGTGACGGCGAAAATCGTCAACCTGAAATTCCAGTGAAAGACCATACTCGTCCGTGATCTTCCGGCTCTCCAAATCCACGGTCAGTTTGTAGGCGGTGTTTTGCCGGAAGTTCTCGAACAACCGGTCGACGATCGCTTCGTCCAACCGAATCGGCAGCACGCCGTTCTTGAAACAGTTATTGAAGAAGATATCCGCAAAGCTCGAGGCAATGACGACACGGAACCCGTAGTTTTCCAACGCCCACACGGCATGCTCGCGGCTCGAACCGCAGCCAAAATTCCGGCGGGCCACCAGGATCGATGCCCCCTGCACTTCCGGCCGGTTCAACTCGAAGTCGGGATTGTCTGAACCGTCTTCTTTGTAGCGCCAATCGAAGAACAAGAACGTCTCGTACCCGGCACGCTCGATCCGTTTCAAGAACTGCTTGGGGATGATTTGGTCGGTATCCACGTCCGCTCGGTCCATCACCGCGACCAGGCCCGCGTGCTTTGTGAAGGGCTGCATTTTTTCGTCTCTTTCTCGTCTTTTTCAGGAACGGCGCCCAAATGTGACCGTCGTTTAACCGCAAGCCGGAGGCGTGCGCGGCTGCATCGGACGCTCGCTCGCGCACGCCTCCGGCTTGCGGTTAAACGCTAGTTCTTGTAGTCCCACCCGCGAATGTCCACGAAATGTCCCGCAATGGCCGCGGCTGCCGCCATGGCCGGCGACACGAGATGCGTTCGGCCACCTTTGCCTTGGCGTCCTTCGAAGTTGCGGTTGCTGGTCGATGCGCAACGCTCGCCTGGCGATAGGCGGTCGGGGTTCATGGCCAGGCACATGCTGCAGCCCGCTTCGCGCCATTCGAAGCCGGCCTCCTGGAAAACTCGATCGAGGCCCTCCTGCTCGGCCTGCACCTTCACCTGACCGCTGCCCGGAACAACCATCGCGTCCACGTGTTCCGCCACACGGTGCCCTTTGGCTGCCGCGGCCGCGGCCCGCAGGTCCTCGATACGGCCGTTGGTACACGAGCCAATGAAGACTCGATCTACCTTCAATTCCGTAATGGGAGTGCCGGCTTTCAGGCCCATGTACTCCAGCGCCCGAGCCGCCGTTTTCTGTTCCATTTCGTCTGCGAAATCTGTTGGATCAGGCACTGTGGCCGTGACGGCTGCAACCTGACCGGGCGTCGTGCCCCACGTCAATTGCGGACCGATATCAGCGGCGTCAAACACGCGCACCTGATCGTACTCGGCGCCCTCGTCCGAGGGCAGTGTCTTCCATCGCTCGACGGCAGCATCAAGATCGTCCGGTGCGAACTCGCGACCGCGGATGTAGTCGAACGTCGCCTGGTCCGGTGCGATCATCCCCGCACGGGCGCCGGCTTCGATCGACATGTTCGAGACGGTCATCCGCTCTTCCATGCTGAGCACGCGAATTGCATCGCCCGTGTACTCCAGCACGTACCCGGACCCGCCGGATGTCGTGATCTGGCCGATCAGGTAGAGGATCAAGTCTTTCGCGGTAACGCCAGGCTCCAAAAGACCGTCGACGCGCAGTTCGAATGTCTTCGGTTTGTACTGGAGCAGCGTTTGCGTGGCTAGCACGTGTTCCACTTCGCTGGTGCCGATCCCGAAAGCCAATGCGCCAAATGCCCCGTGCGTGGCCGTATGGCTGTCGCCGCAGACGATGGTCATTCCTGGTTTCGTCAGCCCCAACTCGGGTCCGATCACGTGTACGATACCCTGCTTGGCGTCGTGAATATCGTACAGGTGGATTCCGAACTCCTGACAGTTGCGCCGCAGTGTCTCGATTTGTTGTCTTGAAATAGGATCTTCGATCGGGACCGACCGATCCGTCGTGGGAATGTTGTGATCGGGGGTGGCGATGGTCCGCTGAGGGCGACGAACCTGGCGGCCGGCCAAACGCAGTCCTTCGAACGCTTGCGGGCTGGTGACTTCGTGAACAAGCTGCAAATCAATATAGAGAATTGTCTGCTTGCCTTCTTCGGCGAGTACGACATGGTCGTCCCAGATCTTCTGGAACATCGTGCGAGGTCGGAAGGACTCAGACATGACTACCTTTTTGTTTGTGGCGTGGATGGGGCAGTGAATCACCGCCAAGGACAGTTTTCTACTGGAGAGGTTCTCCAAAATATACCGAAAGCGGTGTACCTTGGGGAGGTTCCTCATCAGGAACGGCGCAAAACAAAAGGCAGGCTCGGGGGATGAGTGGCGAGCCTGCCCTACAAGTGAGCTTGGATGATGTTGGTGAAAATATACAACTCCTCTCGGAAAAAACAAGAATGATTCCGGGCTAATTGGCCTTCCTCTACAAGACGGACTTAAGGAAAGGATCGAAGAATGTATCGCGTAGCGGTCTACACCATCCTATTCGGGCTATTGTCGGCACCCGTAATTGCCTCAGGCGACGAGCCCGAGCAGTGGGTCCGCCGAAATATGGACGAACTGGTCGCCCTCTATCAGCAGTTACACGCGAATCCGGAGTTGTCGTTTTGCGAACAAGAAACGGCAAAACGGATCGCACAAGAATGGACCGACATTGGGGCCCAGGTGACAACCGGTATTGGCGGCCACGGCGTTGTGGGCCTGCTGGGAAACGGCGATGGCCCCACGGTCATGCTGCGTACCGACCTGGATGCGTTGCCGATTACGGAGCAAACCGGCCTGCCCTGTGCCTCGACGGTGACGGTCAAGAATGAATCGGGCGTGGAAGTAGGCGTGATGCACGCCTGCGGCCACGACGCACACATGTCGAACGTGGTCGGCGTCGCCCGGTACCTGGCCGCTAACAAAGATCGTTGGCGCGGAACCGTAATGCTGGTCGGTCAACCGGCCGAGGAGCACGGTGCCGGTGCCAAGGCGATGTTGGATGATGGGCTGTTCAAGCGGTTCCCGAAGCCAGATTTCGCTCTGGCCCTGCACGTTGACGCCTCGTTGGCAACCGGTCTCGTCGGATACCGCGCTGGCTACTCGATGGCCAACGTGGACGCGGTAGACATCACCGTTCGTGGCCGCGGCGGCCATGGGGCCAAGCCACACACGACGATCGACCCGGTAGTTCAGGCTGCGGAGTTGATCATGTCGCTTCAAACGATCGTCAGCCGCGAGGTGAAGGCGATCGAACCGGCCGTCATTACCGTGGGCTCGATTCACGGCGGCACGAAGCACAACATCATCCCGGACCAGTGCCACCTGGAACTTACCGTGCGCAGTTACTCGGACGAAGTGCGCCAGCAGTTGCTGTCAGGAATCGAGCGCAAGGCCAAAGCCGTTGCCGCGGGTGCCGGTGCGCCCGAGCCGACCGTCGAGGTTACGGAAGGGACGCCGTCCCTACGGAACGACGAAAAGTTGGTGGAACGGATTGCCCCTGTCTTTCGCCGTGCTCTAGGCGACGACAAAGTCATCCTATCCGACCCCGCGATGGTCGCCGAGGACTTCAGCCACTATGGCCGAGCCGGCGTGCCGATCCTGATGTTCCGCTTGGGCGTAGTCGATCCGGAACGGCTTGCCCGCTACAAGGAAGCCGGCCAACAGCCGCCCCCGCTGCATTCGTCGCAATTCTACCCGGACATCGAAGACACACTCGTCACCGGCGTAACGGCAATGGCCAGTGCGGCCTTGGAACTGTTGAAACCATGAATCGCTCGCTGTATACACGGCACAAACTGCTGCCTGATGAACGGCGGCACTACGAATGGGAGTGAATCCGATGCGCGCAGCACTACTGCACGTCCCGCCTGTGGTTTTCCTTTTCTCGCTTTCTGTGTGGCAACTACCGTGTCCAGCGGCGGATCGCGATAACGACCGCAGCGCTGGCATCATCAGAACCGTGGACAGTCCGCACGCGAGACTCGACAGCGTCGATTTGCGCGGGGTTCGTTGGACGGACGGATTCTGGCAGCAGCAGTCTCAGACGGCGCGGGACGTAACCTTGCCGCGATTGTGGGAACTGGCAGACGACTGGGCTTGGAACAATATGCTCGTCGCTGCCGGCGAGAAGGAAGGCGAGGCGAAAGGCTGCTATTGGGAGGACGCTTGGATCTACAAGTGGCTGGAATCGGCGTGCTATATCTACACGCAAGCGCGCGATCCGGCGCTGCTGGAGAAGATGGACGGGATCATCGCGGTGATTGCCAAATCGCAGCAGCCGGACGGCTATATCGCCACGCAGGTCACTCTGCGCAACTTCGAACGGTTCGCGTTTCATCACCACCATGAACTGTACACGATGGGCCATTTGCTGACTGCTGCTTGCGCCCATCACCGAATCACGGGCAAGACCAACTTCCTTGATATCGCCAAACGCACAGCCGACTACGTCCACGACACGTACAAGGACGGTGATCCCATGTTGGCGAACTGCCCGGTGAATCCGTCGATTATCATGGGAAGTGTCGAGTTGTATCGGACCACCGGCGAGAGGCGATACTTGGACCTTGCCAATATCATCATCAACAACCGCGGACGGAAGCGCGGCAAGATCGGGCGGAATGATTGGGGACGACCGCTGGGCGGGACGGACCTGAACCAGGACCGTCGGCCGCTCCGGCAGGAGACGGAAGTTGTCGGCCACGCGGTCTTCTACACTTATCTATTCGCCGGCGCCACGGACGCCTACATGGAAACCGGCGACAAGACCTTACTCACGTCGCTTGAACGTTTGTGGCACGATCTGACCGAAAAGAAGATGTACATCACCGGCGGCGTGTGTCCGGTGCACAAGGGGTTGTCCAGCCGCAGCTACGAATCGGGCAAACGCGTGATTCTCAACGATAGCGTCCACGAAGCCGCTGGCCGGCCGTACGATCTGCCCAGCGCGACAGCGTACAACGAGACCTGTGGCCAAATTGGCAACATGATGTGGAACTGGCGCATGCTGTTCGTCAGCCCGGAAGCACGTTTCGCGGACACGATGGAACGTACGCTGTACAACTCGATCCTGTCCGGAGTCAGTGTCACCGGCAAAGGCTGGTCCTACACCAATCCACTGCGTTGGTACGGGGCGGAGCATGAACTGTTGAGCAACGACGCTAACCAACGCTTCGATCCGGGCGAACGGCACATTTGCTGTCCCACGAACCTGTTACGCACTGTTGCCGCGATGCACGGTTATCTGTACAGCACGAGCGACGAGGGGCTGTGGCTGCACCACTACGGCGATAACGCGATGGAGACTGCCCTGGCAAACGGCCGAAAGATGAAACTGACACAAACGACCCAGTACCCATGGGAGGGCGATGTACGCCTCTCGTTCGACGAAATCGAAAATGGCGGAGAATTCTCGGTTTTCTTGCGAATTCCCGAATGGGCGAAAGGTGCGACGATTGAGATCAACGGTGACTCCGCCGAAGTCGAAATGGCGCCGCAGTCATACGCTGCGCTGAAACGCCCGTGGCGCAAGGGCGACGTAATCGAACTACGCCTTCCCATGCCTGTGCGACTGATGGTGGCCAAGTCGCGTGTCGAGCAGACGCGAAATCAGGTGGCCGTGATGCGCGGTCCGATTGTGTACTGTCTGGAATCCGTCGATTTGCCGGACGACGTCGCGATCGAAGACATCCATCTACCGCGCGACGCCCAATGGACGGTTCGTCACGAGCCGGACCTGCTGCGCGGCGTCACGGTGCTGGCAACCGAAGCTTACGTCATACCCGGCATCGATCCGGACGGGGGACTATACCAAGAACTGCCCGACGGTGAACCGCGACGAGTACCCATACGCTTGATTCCGTACTATGCCTGGAACAACCGAGGTGAGCCGAAGATGACCGTTTGGCTGCCGTTGTATTGACCGGCTGTACGTGACTGAACAGTGGGAGTTGAGAATGAAAATCGAGTGTATTCGCACGTATCATCTACGCCACGATCTGGAGGAACCGTTCTCCTACTCGCAACTGACGTTTCGCTCCCGAAACTCGATGTTGGTCGAGGTGATCGCCGATTCGGGGATCAGCGGCTGGGGCGACTGTTATGGACCGGCCGAGGTGAGTCAAGCGGCAGCGACCAGCTACTACGCACCGTTGCTGTTGGGGCGCAACCCGATGGACACGGATGTGCTGTGGCACGAAATGTGGCAGAAGTCATTGGATTTCGCTCGCACGGGCCCCATGATGGGCGCCATTTCCGCCATCGACATGGCACTGTGGGATTTGAAAGGGAAAGCGTTGGACGTGTCGGTGTCGGATCTGATGGGCGGTCGCTACCGGGATTCGGTGCCTTGTTACATCACCAAGATGTACTTCAGAGACATGGAAGACGGCCCGCTGATCGACGCCATCGTGGAGGAAGCAGTTGGTTTCTGGGACCAGGGTTACGACAAACTGAAGATCAAAGTTGGCCGCGGCGTGGATTTCGACGTCGAACTGATCAAGACCGTACGCGCCGCCTTGCGCAATGCCACGCTGATGGCTGATGCCAACCACGCCTACGATTTGCCCGAGGCGGTTCGCGTGGGGCGTGCGTTGGAGGAAGGCCAGTTTGCCTGGTTCGAAGAGCCGTTGTCGCCGCAGCACCCGGAACTGTTTCCTCGGCTGCAGGCTCAGGTGTCGATTCCGCTTGCCACCGGCGAGTGCGAACAGACACGCTACGGCTTTCAGCGGCTGCTGGCATCGGGCGGCGTGCAGATAGCCCAGCCCGATCTCGCGTATTGCGGCGGACCTTCCGAGGCGTTGAAGATTCGCGCAGTTGCGTCGTCGATGGGGATCAATGTGATTCCTCACGTTTGGGGCACGATGTTGAACTTCGCGGCCTCGACGCATTTCCTGGCCGCCACCTACCGCGAACCTGGCCGAGCGATCGTCTGTCCGCCTGTGCTGGAATACGATCGCACTCCGAACGCACTGCGCGATGAAATGTTCGAGACATCCGTGAAAGTGAAAGACGGAAACGCAGTCGTACCCACCGCGCCGGGACTCGGTGTGACAGTCGACCGTGTGGCCATGAAGGACTTCCTGGTGAGCGATACCGAGGACTGGCAATAGACGCAATTCGCTGCCGCCCTGAATTCGCTGGGAAAAATAGGCTCCCAACGAATTCAGGGCGGCAACGAAGTGACCACGCGTCGACAACAAATGGAGGCGTCACGGTGCGAACGCTCAGCTTGCGTCTGCTGGCGTGCCGAAAGCCTCGCGTAACGCAGTGGACACGTCATCCAGGGCCTCGCGGGCTTTGTCCAACAGGTCCGTTCGCCGGGTAAAACCGTGGATCATGCCTTCGTAGCGTTTCAGAGTAACCGGCACGCCCGCGTCCTGGAGCTTTCGAGCATACGTCTCACCCTCGTCGCGCAAAGGATCGTACTCGGCCGTTAGAATCCACGCTGGTGGCAGATTGCCTAGATCGTCCGCGCGAGAGGGTGAAGCGTAGGGCTGATAAGCCTCTAGCTCGTTCGACAGGTAGTGGTTCCAGCACCAGACCATGATTTCGCGCGTGAGATGGAACCCCGTACCGTTCTCGCGATACGAGGGCGTGTCGAAATTGAACTCCGTGATGGGATACACCAGCAATTGAAACGCCAGTGGCGGACCATCGCGGTCGCGGGCCATCAATGCGACCACTGCAGCCAAGTTGCCGCCGGCGCTGTCACCCATTACCGCGATTCGCCCCGGATCGACGCCGATCGTGGCCGCTTGTTCCGATACCCAACTGGTAGCCGCGAAAGCGTCTTCCGCGGCCGCCGGGTATTTGTGCTCGGGGGCCAGGCGGTAGTCGACTGAAACGACAATCGCGCCGGTTCGATTGGCAACGGCGCGACAGTAGCCGTCGTGCGTACGGATACTACCCATTACCCAACAGCCGCCGTGAAAAAAGACCGCCGCCGGCAATGGCGTGCGTTCGCTCGGCCGGTACAGACGAATCGGAATCGTACCGTTCGGCCCCGGCACCTCGCGGTCCTCCACCGAATGAACCTCTTCCGCCGGTCCCAGGAAGCGGCTGGCAACCATCATTTGATCGCGGGCCTGCTGGGGTGTTAGCGTGTGGAACGGCGCGACACCGCCTTGGGCGATTTGATCGAGCAGTAGTCTGGCTTGGGGGTCGAGGGACATGGGGCACTACGCTACGTTAGAGGCTTGGTTCGGCGGGTGACCTCCGTGGAAATCCGCCGCAAATGCATCGTTCCCTTTTTCCTCCAGGACGCATGTGCTGGCAAGGGGGCGAGGACTAACTCCAAGCGAATCATGTTCCTGCCACGAATATTCCCGCCCTCCTCGTTTTGGGCCTCTCGTTCGTGCTATGGATTCTTGAGCCAACATGCGGACCGTTGTAAGCTGTGGATGAACGGCCGTTCGTTATGCCGGCTCGACCTTGAAGCTCAGACGGAAAGAAGTCCATTCCATGACCCAAACACGTGTGCAACGGATCTTGGACGAAGTCGGCTCGATCGCCTTTCCAGGCATCTACGACACGCTTTCGGCGAAGATCGCCCAGCGGATCGGTTTTCCGATGGGATTTGTCTCGGGGTATTCGGTGGCCGCAACCTCGATAGGCGAACCGGATTTGGGCCTGCTGACTCAGACGGAAATGATCGACCGAGCGCGGCGGATTTGCGGTAGCGTCGGCATTCCGATCATCGTCGACGCCGACACGGGGTACGGAAATCCACTGAACGTCCATCGCACCGTCCGGGAGTTGATCGCGGCAGGCGCGGCAGGATGTTTTCTTGAGGATCAAGTGTGGCCCAAACGTTGCGGCCACATGCGCGGCAAGAAGGTCATCGAGCGAGATGAATACATCAACAAGATCCGGGCCGCTGTGGACGCTCGAGACGGGCGGGATTTTTTCATTGTCGCCCGGACCGACTCGCTGGCAGCCGTCGACATGGACGAAGCCGTGGCACGTGTGATTGCGGCCCGGGACGCGGGTGCCGATGCCAGCTTTGTCGAAGCACCCGCATCCATCGACGACTTGGCGACGATCGGTCGCCGATCACCGCCGCCGAACGTGGCCAATATGATCGAAGGCGGCAAGACACCGGTATTGCCCAAAAAGGAGCTCGAGTCCCTTGGTTTTCAGTTGATCCTCTATCCACTGACGGGCTTATTTGCAGCCGCGCGGACGATGGAGCAGATGTACACGAAACTGAGAGACGATGGAACGACGATTGGCGAGGAAGACAAGTTGATGACATTCGCCGAATTCAACGATTTGATCGGCGTGGACGAGAAATACAAGCTCGCCGAACGGTTCGGCGTCGAGTGATAGGCAAAACAGCAAACTCGATAACTGTCACCCGATCACATGGCGGAGCAGATCACGGCAACATGTCCGGACTGTGGCAGACTGCAGGCCATTCCGGCAGAATGGGAAGGCAGACTTGCGCGGTGCGCGGACTGTAACGCGATCTACCGGGTGCCCGAAGATAACGCCGATCCGTCGGATACCCAGGATCTGCAAACCTTCGATGATGCGGCAAGTCCTGCGGTCGGCCCAACGAACGTCAGGCGTCCGGCGTATGGCCGAAGCACGTCGGACCCGTTCTACGTTGGACCGGATTCTGCTGGTCCGTTGACGGGGACTTCATCCAAGGGCAGATCGAGACGGTGGCGGCGATACTGCGGCTTGATCGGAGTGTTGTTCGTGGTTGGCGCCATCTTGCTTCCTACCTTCTACGGCGTGGTGCTTAATATCGGAAGCCCAAGTTATCCTTTAAATGAACTCTCGCAACTGCACATGGCAATCGAAAGCTACAGGCAGACGACCGGGGAGTACCCACCGGATTTCTCAAACTGGGAATTGGTCGAAGCGCACCTTAGGCGGGCCTTTCCTCGCCACGCCGAAAACCTGGATCCATCTCTTCAGCTTGACGATCAGGGAGCTAAGCTCGAGGACCTAGATCCAGCGGAGGCGTTGGTGTTTTGGCTATCGGGACTGAAGGACGATCCCCGTCTTCCCATCAGCGGTTCCGGTGAACCGCTGGTGCTATTTCCTTTCGACGAAATGCGTTTGTGGGACTTTGACGGAGATGGTTGGTGGGAATACGTGCCCGCAGGATCTAGTGACCAGGAAACGCCGTACGTGTATTTCGACAGCCGCACGTACGATCAAGCGAGGTATCCCAAGCGCAATGCTCAGCCATCCAATCAAGGCGTCGCTTACCCATACCGCACGACTGCCTTGAATGCTGATCCCGATAAGCGAGCGGTAATGAATCCGGACACGTTTCAAATCATCTCTGCGGGCCTGGATGGCGACTATGGGGCCGACAATCCTGTGAAGCTGTTCCCGAGAGGCGCAGGCTATGGTCCCGGCGATTGGGATAACATCGCGAACTTCAGCGATGGGAGAATACTGAAAGACTTCGCCCCTTGATGGCTCAAACGCTGGTATGCGATTTCTATCCGCTTGCCTCAGATCACGGTATCCCCAGCCCTCAGGGCGTCTGGGCTTGGTGCGTCGCCATCGCCGGCCTCGAAACGAGCGATCACGGCGCATCCGCACGAGTCGCTCCATACGTTGACGCACGTACGGCACATGTCCAGGACGCGGTCCACCGCGATGATCAGCCCTTGGGCTTCGGTTGGCAGACCCACCGCCTGAAGAATAATGACCATCATCACCAATCCCGCGTGCGGAATGCCGGCGGCCCCGATGCTGGCTAACAGCGCCGTGAATGCGACGATGACCTGTTGAACGATTGTGAGGTCGACGCCAGGAGTCAGATTGGCGATGAACAGCACGGCCACCACTTCGTAAAGGGCCGTTCCATCCATGTTCACGGTGGCGCCCAGCGGCAAGACGAAGGAACTGACTCGGTTGCTGACTCCGGCTCGCTGTTCGACACTGGTCAGCGTGAGCGGCAACGTGGCGTTGCTCGAAGCCGAACTGAACGCGGTCAACAACGCCGGGCTCATCGCTTGGGCAAACTCCCATGGTTTGCGCCGCCCGACAAACTTCAAAATCAGCGGGAGAATCACAAAAGCGTGCATCGCTAGCGCGCACGCGACGGTTACCATGTACATGCCCAAACGGCCAAACACGCTTATGCCTTGCGTTGCCGCGGCGAAGAGCATCAAGCAGAGCACGCCGGCCGGCGCGAGTTTGATCACGGCCATTGTCATTTTCATCATCACTTCGAATCCTGCGCTGGCAACGTCGCGCACGGTATCGGCCGTCCGCCCGCCCACAAGGATGGCGAAGATCGCGAATGCCAACGTGAAAGCAATGATGCCCAAGAACTGTCCACTCGCCACGGCCTGCATGGGATTTGGCGGGATCATGTTCTCCACTTGTTCGAACAACACCGTAGAGAGCTTCTTACCTTGCTCGACGGCCTGCTCGGCGCCGGCGGCCTGAGCGGCCGCTTGTTGATCCTGGTCGACGCCGGGCTGAATCAGATTGACCATCAGCAGCCCGGTACAGATCGCGAACATGCTGGTCGATACATAATAGAGAACCGTTCGCCCAAACATCTTTCCCAATCGCTCGGCGTGCCCCAGTCCCATGACTCCGGTGGTCAAAGAGAAAACAATCAAGGGCACGGAGACCATCTTCAGCATGCGCAAGAACAGGTCGCCGAACATCTTCAACCGGTCGCCCACACTGCGCGCCGTCGAACGGCCATGGCGCTGAAAGAGGGCGTACGCCTGCGGATCTCGCTTCTTCAGCTCGTCGAGACTGGGCTGAATAACCTCCTTGATCGCACTCAGTTCCCCCCGAGGAACTTCCGGCCATTGCGTTAGGTCCGCGAGCCGCTGTCCTTTTGGTTTCTCACGCGATTCATCATCCAATGCGCCGACAAAGACTCGACTTACGGTCGTATTTTCGTCCTCGCTGAATTGCATGAGGATGCGATCGGTCCGGTCGTGCGACCAAAACGCACCGTCGTGGACAGGGACCGGTGTCGACAGGCCGTAGGGGTGCAACTCGGCTTCTTGGACCGCTACTGGTTTCTCAAGACGATACTCGCCGGCGGTGAAATTCAGCAGCAATCCAACGACGGCACCGATCACCATCGCGATGATGATCTGCCAATGCAGTGCGATGCGAGGCATCTTCTTCCTCCCAGTATCCGTTCCATATCGTTTAACCCGAAGCCGAAGGCGATGGCGGGCGCCGCGAGTGGAGGATCTATCCCACTGCCAGCCATCGCCTTCGACTTCGGGTTAAACGAGAAAATCCTCTCATTCGCGATCCTACGGACAAGTCGTCCCCTGCGCCAGCGTTCGCACGCGGCACAGATAAGCGTCGGCCGTGATGAATAACGTCTTGCCGTCTTCGCCGAACGAGCAATTGGCCGTGGGCCGACCGGTATTGAAACGGCCCAGCAGCTTGCCTTCCGGGGTAAGCACCAGCACGCCGCCGGGGCCCGTCGCCCAAATATGGCCCTGCTTGTCAATCGCCATGCCGTCGGGCAAGCCGGGCCGCTTGCCGACCGATTGTGTCGCGTCGTACAGAATCCGGCTCTCGCCCAAGGTGCCGTCTTCCTTCACGGGGAACGCTCTCCAGATCGCGGCTTTGGGGTCGGATTGCGCGACGTAAAGCGTCTTCTGGTCAGGCGAGAATCCGATGCCGTTGGGCCGCGTTAGCTCGGTGGTCAGCAGCATCACCTGGCCGTCTTTCGACAGCCGATACACACCGCAATAATCCAACTCGCGACGTGGGTCATCGAACCGCATTGGCAAGCCGTACGGCGGGTCGGTGAAATACAGGTCCCCATTTGACTTGTACACCGCGTCGTTGGGGCTGTTCAAACGCTTTCCCTGGTAGTTGTCGACCAAGGTCCGCTTGCCGCCGTTCTTGGTCAACACCGAAATTCGGCGATCGCCGTGCTCGCACGACACCAGTCGGCCCTTGGGATCCAACAGCAAACCATTGCTGCCCGGTTCGCGCCCGTAGAACGCGTTGCCCGTATATCCGGACGGACACAAAAACAAACTGACTCCCTCGCCTTCTTTCCATTTGAACACCGAGTTGCGTGGAATGTCCGAGAACAGCAAGTAGCCGCCGCCGTCTTGCGGCACCCAGACGGGGCCTTCGGTCCATGTAAAACCATGGGCCAGCACTTCGATCCGAGCGTCTTCGGGAACCAGCTCATCGAACGCGGGGTCCAGGCGTTCGATGGAACCTAGCGTTTGGCCATCGGATGCCGCGGCAACGCCATTGTCTGAAAGCGTCAACCCAACAACCGGGAACGACAGCAACAGATACCAGCAAGTGCTTCTCACGGCGCGATTCCTTTATGCTGAGTTTCTTGTGTTAGAAGATCGTGTGAAACAGGTTGTTGTATTGGTCGGTCCAAAGCGGAACTGTATTGTCCACGGGAGAAAACGGGTAGACTTCTTCGTCTTTGTATCGCTGCTTGAAAGAGTCCTTCTGAAGAAACGGCTCGTTCTTCGTCAATACAATCCAGTCCGACCAAGCGATGGCTAACTCCTTTGCCCTCCTGCTATGGACGACGGCATTCTTCAGATTGTAGTGCTGGGCGACCCTTAGAACCACCGGAACCAAGTTGAGATAGCGATTACTCGTGTGAACCGCGATGACTCCGTCCGGTTTCATGTGACGCATGTACACTTCGAACGCCTCGCGGGTAAGCAAGTGAACCGGGATCGAATCTCCGCTGAAGGCGTCCAACACGAGTACGTCGAAATCCTGTGGCTCCTCGAGTTCCAGGGACAACCTCGCATCGCCCTCGATCATGTCGATCTGGGCACCGCGTTCGCGTGCAAGTTGCAGGAATGAGAAGTGTTTGTCCGTCAGTTCGATCACCAGAGGATTTATCTCGTAGAAACGGAAGTAGTCGTCCTGCCTGGCGTATGCAGCTATCGTGCCCGCTCCCAGACCAATCGCCCCCACTCGCAGGGGCGAGCCCTCCCGAATACACTGAAACGTTCTTCCGACGCCGCTGTGCTCCGTGTAGTACGACGTAGGATCGTTTCGCTTCTCGTCGGCCAGTAGTTGGAATCCGTGGAGCGTGTCGCCATGGTACATCGCCAGGCCACCCACTTCAGGATCCTCGGGCGTCCGCTCCTTGATCGACAGCACGCCGTAGAAATTGCGTGCGCGTTCGACCGTCTCGTCGAGATCGCGGAGTGTCAACTGCGTCCCAATCACGATCAGCGAGACGACGACAACGGTCAGTACGATCATGCTTCGTAACAGCGGCGTGGCTTTGGGCAGCCACTGTTTTTTGGGCTCGGCAACATAGGCGTACAAGGCCAAAACGAATCCCAGGATAACGGCCAGGTTCAATTCGAAAAACGTCGAAAACACCAGCGGGCAAACCAGGGCGACCAGAATCCCGCCCAAAGCTCCACCGGCGGCAACTGACAGATAGAACGAAGTCAGGCGGCGGGCATGCGGCTTGCGACGCACGAGTTCGCCATGACAGACCATGCACAGGAAGAACAAGACCGCCAGATAGACGGGAGTCTGCAACAGGACGTGTTTGCTGTAATACGTCCATTCCCA